>Ga0209446_1000026_pt1 | contig 48635 bp, 43 predicted proteins | sample BogFormECP04_OM2_FD_188242 | JGI IMG/M metagenome (GOLD analysis project Ga0209446, IMG submission 188242) | Bog forest soil microbial communities from Calvert Island, British Columbia, Canada - ECP04_OM2 (SPAdes) (version 2) | ecosystem: Environmental > Aquatic > Freshwater > Wetlands > Bog ... | reverse complement strand
CCTGGATTTCACGGCGACGATGCATTTCGATCTGCACTTCAACGAAACACCTGATTTTACGAACGCTGGATAGCGACGGCCGGCCTCAGGATTCGTTCCAAATCTTCATCGCCTATAATCCAGCGACCGCCAACCCCTCGAATCCGCAGTCGGCAGACGTGGTCATCCGCGGAGACGAAATTCATATTGCGGATGCGATTCGCATTCGTGCGGCTTGCCCGCCGGTGGCGGACCCGAACGCGGGAGGCTGGGGTGCGATTCTGGGCGTGGTGCGATTTCACGTTAAGACCGAACCAAACGGCACCGCACGCCTCAACTTTAGCGTGCCCTTTACGGTACTTGGGATCACTGGGCAGTTTGGCTGGGTCGTGGAAACATATAACTTCGGAGCACAGGTCTCTCAGAGCCAGGGCGTCTCGCCCTAGTGAGCTGACCGTTCTTAGGCTAGGGTTCCAGTCCGGTGGGCAGTAGAAGAGGTACGAAGACAATTCCGCAGCATTTAGATCTCCCAGATCGTTTTACAGTTAGCGACACTGCACCTAGTCGCTCCACGCCTCTTTAGTTGACTTGCTGGAAACTGACTCGCTACCTCCGACCCTGAGCAAACATCCTTTTTCTAGAGTTGTTTCTTCGAGTGGTAAGATGCGCTTGATCGAGGCTACAGCGCAGATGGCGGGGCTTAACGAAGCGCGTTGAAGATATTTTCACGAAGAGCAAGCAGGAGAAGTGGCCCTACCCAAAAATATTCGATGCTCTTAAAGACGCGGGCGTCGAGTATTACGAGACGGACGTCGCTACGCACGGCATCGTCTATCACGGGTCGGGAGACTCCATCCCCGAGCCTCCGCCGCCGGGATTCGCTCCGTTGAAGCCCAGTGCAAACTTCGATGCTGCGGGAGTTAAGCTCGCTATCGAACGAAACAAAACCAAGCCGGATTACATGGTGTTCCTGCAGGAAATCGCGCGCGCCGGAGTTGTGCGGTACCGTGTGGATATGAGCGCGAGAGCCGTGAGCTATCTTGGCGGCGCCGGCCAGGCTTACGTGGAACCAGTCCCTCAGTTATAGTTTCCGCCGCCGCAGTGCAGCCTGCGATTTTTCTTCGCTGAATTGCCACTTCCCTCTAGAATTCTCCGGGCGCCGAAAGAGACTGCGCATGCGGCGGGTGATTCATCGGAGGAGCGGCCATGAAAACGGAGCAAACAGGAAAATCTCCGAAAGTTCTGGTGATCGACGTTGGCGGCACGAACGTCAAGATGCTGGCGACGGGGCAGAAAGAGCCGCGAAAATATCCGTCTGGGCCGACGATGACGCCGCGCAAGATGGTGAGCCTGGTGAAGAAGGCCGTGGCCGATTGGAAGTTCGATTGTATTTCGCTGGGCTATCCCGGGCCGATCATTAATGGGCATCCGCTGCGCGAACCGCACAACCTCGGGCGTGGGTGGGTGGGATTCAACTTTCATAAAGCATTTGGCTGCCCTGTGAAGATTCTCAACGATGCCGCCATGCAGGCGGTGGGCAGTTACAAAGGCGGGCGGATGTTGTTTCTCGGATTGGGGACGGGCTTGGGCTCCGCGATGATCGTCAACGGAATCCTGCAGCCCATGGAGCTGGCGCACCTGGCGTACAAGAACGGAAAATCCTATGAGGACTACCTTGGCTTGCGCGGGCTCAAACGAATGGGGAAGAAAAAATGGCGCCGCTGCGTGGCCAAAGTGACGGAGAGTCTGCAGGGCGCGCTTGATGCGGATTATGTGGTGCTGGGCGGCGGAAACAGCAAGTTGCTGAAGAAGCTGCCCCCCGGTGCGCGGCTGGGAAACAACGAGAATGCGTTTCTGGGCGGGTTTCGAATGTGGCAGAAAAATCAGGTGGCAAACCCTTTCTAAATTGTCCCGTTGCGCCTGTCATCAATAGGAAGAGTGGTCCGCCTCCCGAACCGGAGTTGGGAGCAATGCCAGGCGAACCCAGCAACTTCCAATCTCTGGCTTCCGCTTGTATATTGCACGCGCACATTGAGGAGGCCTTCGTCATGGAACTCTGGTCACGGCGCAAATTTTTTCTTACATCGCTTGCGAGCAGTTTTGCCGCAGGGGCTGGCAAAGTGTTTGGTCGCTCGCTTCCGGCGGATGGGGCAGGGCTGCCCTCGCCGACGCCAATCGCTCCCGCGCAGGGCACGCGGCCGATCATTATTTCAAGCGCTAACGGTCTGCATGCTCTCGATAAAGGGATGGACATTCTTAAGAAGGGCGGCGACACACTGGACGCGGTCGTTGCGACCGTGACAATCGTCGAAGATGATCCGAACGACGATTCCGTGGGCTACGGCGGCTTGCCAAATGAGGAATGCGAAGTGGAGCTGGACGCCAGCGTAATGCATGGACCGACGCATCGCGCCGGGTCGGTCGCATCGGTGCGGCGTATCAAGAATGTGGCGCGGCTGGCGCAAACCGTGATGGAAAAGACGAATCACGTGATGATCGTGGGCGAAGGAGCGCACCGATTTGCCGTCGATGAAGGCTTTGAGGATATGAACCTGCTCACCGAACATTCGCGAAAGATTTGGCTGGCGTGGAAGGCAGCGTCCTCGGTGAATTGGCGGCCTGGAATTGATAGCCCGGAATGGAAGGAGCACGTTGCTGCGATTTTTGATGGCGACAAAGAGAAAATTGCTTATGCAGAGCGCGTCATCGCGCATCCGCCTACGGGAACGATTCCGTGCATGGCGGTGAATGAAAAAGGTGATGTCTCTGCGACTACAACGACGTCCGGATTAGCATGGAAAATTCCAGGGCGCGTGGGCGATTCGCCGATTGTTGGAGCGGGATGCTTCGTGGACAATGAAGTTGGTGCGGCAGGCTCGACAGGAAAAGGTGAAGAAAACATCAAGATTTGCGGCGGGCACACCATCATCGAAATGATGCGGCGCGGCAAATCGCCCGAAGAGGCTTGTCTCGAAGCGCTGGCGCGCATCGCGCACAACTACAACAACGACAAGAAAAAACTGGCGACATTTCACATTTTCTTTTACGCGCTGAATAAGGACGGGGTGCACGGAGCTGCTTCGCTCTGGCGCAACCATTACGAGGAAAAGGGACACTCGGTGTATGCGGTGCACGACGGCACGCAGGCGCGGTTGGCGGAGTGCAAACCGTACTTCGACGAAATCAATGCGCATGGATAACGCTCACGGATAAAATGGAGTCATGGACCAAGCGAATATTCTGATCATCGGTGGTGGTGTCGTAGGTTGCGCCATCGCGCGCGCCGTTTCCGGGCGGTGGGAAGATGTATTTCTCGTCGAGCAAAATCCCAAGCTCGGCATGGCGACCAGTTCGCGCAACAGCGGAGTCGTGCATTCCGGCATCTACTATCCGAAGAATTCGCTGAAGGCGCGGCACTGCTTCGAAGGCAACCGGCTGACGTACGAATTCTGCAAAAAACATAATGTTCCGATTCGCCACACGGGGAAACTGGTGGTTGCGGCGAACGCGCACGAAGAGGCGGATCTCGAGGCGCTGAAGAAAAAAGGCGAAGATAATGGTGTGGAAGGTTTGCGGCTGATTGGGCCGGAGGAGATTCGCAAACGTGAGCCGCATATTCGTGGATCGGCGGCGATGGTGGTGCCTTCGACGGGAATCGTTTCGGCGGAGGAGTTGGTACACGCGTACGCGCGTGTGGCGGCTGGGCAAGGCGCGGAGATTGTGAACTACGCGCGGGTGGTTTCGCTGGAGCCGGTCGTGGGCGCGATACGTGTTGGGCTGCGCATCGGCGACGAGGAAGATGTGCAGGAGGAAATGATTGAAGCGCGGTGCGTGATTAATGCGGCGGGGCTTTATGCGGATGAAGTGGCGGCGTTGTTGGGGAATACATCGTGGAAGATTTATCCGGTGCGCGGGGAGTATTGCGAGGTGCGCGGGCCGCGAGCTTCCTTGATCAACGACCTCGTCTATCCGCTGCCGCACCACGACGGGCTGAGTCTCGGCGTGCACTTCACGAAGACGTTGTGGGGCACGTTTCTGCTCGGTCCCACAGCGACGTACGTGGATGGGAAAGAAAATTACGAAAAGAACCGGTTGCCGATTGCGGCGTTTGCGGAGAGCGCGAAGACGCTTTTGCCGGAAATTGAGGAGAGCGATTTGCATCTCGGTTACTCGGGCTTGCGGCCGAAACTTGTGCCGCCCACAGGGTATGGGATTGCGGATTTTGTGATTACGCGCGATCCGGCGGTGCCGCAGGCGATTCAGCTTGTGGGGATTGAGTCGCCAGGGTTGACTGCAGCGCCGGCGATTGCGGGGCATGTGGCGCAATTAGCGGCCGAAGTCCTTGCGTGAGATAGAACGAAACGGATACGAACGGACGGGCATGGCCCTTCGAAACTCAGGGTAAACGTGCAGTGCCCCTACGAAGCATTCTGGCCAAGATTTATTCGATGATGATGCGGAGGAACTTTTTCTTCCCTACGCGAAGCAGAAATTCTGAGGGCTTGCTCAGGTCGATGTCTTTGCGTACATCTTCTACACGCACGCCGTCGATTTCCACGCCACCTTGCTCGATCAATCTTCCGGCTTCGCTTTTTGATGGCGCAAGTTTTAGTTCGGTCAGCAAGGCTACAAGCTTCTTCGGCGGACCTTGCGGAATGCGCTGAACTTCTGCTTCCGCGGGAGCCTGGCGGTCGCGGAAGACGCGTTGAAAATTTTCGGCGGCCTTGCGGGCAGCTTCTTCGCCGTGGAAACCGGCGATGACTTCTTGCGCCAGGCGCATCTTCACGTCCATCGGGTGGGCTGCGCCGCTCGCGACTTCTTTTTTCAGTACGGCAATTTCTGCGGGCGTCCGGTCGGTCACCAGGTCGTAGTAAGTCCACATCAAATCGTCCGGGATGGACATGAGCTTGCCGAAGATGTCGGTGGGCGATTCGGTGATACCGATGTAGTTGCCGAGGCTTTTGGACATTTTGCGCTGGCCGTCGAGGCCGACGAGGATGGGCATGGTGACGGCGACTTCGCCGGCAAGGCCATAGGCGCGCTGGATGTCGCGGTGCACCAGGATGTTGAACTTCTGCTCTGTGGCGCCGAGTTCGACGTCGGATTTGAGCGCGACGGCATCGTAAGCGGTGAGGAGCGGGTAGAGAAGTTCGTGGACGGAGATGGGCTGGTGCTGTTCGAGGCGGGAGCGGAAGTCTTCGCGCTCGAGCATACGAGCGAGGCTATAGTGGCCGCAGATGCGGACGATGTCGTAGCTGGAAAGTTTGTCGAGCCACTCGGAGTTGTAGCGGACTTCGGTTTTTTGCGGATCGAGGAGTTTGAAGACTTGCTCGAGATAGGTTTTGGCGTTGGCTTCGACTTGTTCGCGCGTGAGCGGTGGGCGGGTCTCGGATTGGCCGGTGGGATCGCCGATCATGGCGGAAAAATCACCGATAAGGAAAATCGCGGTGTGGCCGAGGCCCTGGAAATGTTTTAGTTTGCGGAGGACAACGGTGTGGCCGAGGTGAATGTCGGGGGCGGTGGGGTCGACGCCGAGATAGACGCGGAGTGGAGTGCCGGTCTTAAAGGAGTGTTCGAGTTTCGCTTTCAGTTCGGCTTCGGGAATGATTTCGGCCGTGCCTTTTTTCAGGTAGGCGAGCTGTTCTTCGACGGGTTTGAATTTGGTTTCGGACATTTTTTAGTTGGATTGAATGACGCGGCGGCCTTCGATTTTGAAACGGCCTTCGAGGACGATTCGAACGGCTTCGGAATAAATTCTGTGTTCCTCATGCAAAATGCGCGCGGAGAGGGTGTCCTCCGTGTCGTCGTCTTTTACTGGCAAGACAGCTTGGAGAACGATGGGGCCAGCGTCGAGATTTTCGTCGACGAAATGGACGGTGCAGCCGGCGAATTTGACGCCGTACTCGAGGGCTTGGCGCTGCGATTCGAGGCCCGGAAAAGAGGGAAGCAGCGACGGGTGAATATTCAGGATGCAGTTGGGGAACGCGGCCACAAAATAGGGTGACAGCAGGCGCATGTAGCCGGCGAGGCAGACGAGATCGACTCTGTGTTCGTTCAGGGTGGCGACGACCTGGCGGTCATACGTTTCGCGTTCCAAACCCTTCGAAGGAATGGCGCGCGTGGCGATGCCGCGTGATTTTGCGCGCTCGAGACCGGGCGCGCCTTCGCGGTTGCTGATGACGACGGCGATTTCCGCGTTGGGAATTCGGCCGGCTGCGATGCTCTCCGCGAGCGCTTCGAAGTTCGAACCGCGGCCGCTCAACAGCACGCCTATGCGCTTCTTCATAAACAAAAAACGTTAACACAACCGAGAGCATCGGCAAAACTTGGGCTGTACCTCTGGCATGTCGCGGCAGCGTCCAGTGCAATAGGCAATTGCATCGCAATGTATGGGCTATCGCGTTAAAATGCCCGTTCGCCGAAGGTAAATTCATTTCGAAAGCGCAGACCATGACTAATCGCATCAATCTGTTTCGAAGACACTTTCTCAATACAGTGACGATGTTCCTTTTGGCTCTTGGCTTCTGCGCTGTCGTTTGTTATGCGCAGCAGAGCGCGACAAAGAGCGCTGTAGCCGGCGGAGGGGCAGGTTCGCAGGATCCTGCGGAACCACTGACAGGCGCGCCGCATCCGAAGATTTTGCCGCGGCCGGCGGGGGCTATTGCGCGTGCATCCATTAATGAGAAAACGATGCGCGACATCATCCATGAACAAGTCAGCTGCGGGACTCGGCTGACGCTTTCTTCGTGGACCGATCCGAAGCGCGGAATTGGCTGCGGGCGCGACTTTATTACGGCGCGTTTCAACGAGATTGCGAAAGCATCCAGCGGAAAACTGGAAATCGTGGTGGACAAATTCGAGTCAAAGTCGGAACGGACGGGGCCGAATCCGGTACACCTGGAAAATGTATACGGGATTTTAAAGGGTTCAGATCCGAATCTGGCGAAAAATGTTTTCATTGTCGTGGGCGACTTCGACTCGCGGCCTTCGAACGTGATGGATCCAGAAGCGGATGCGCCTGGGGCCGACGACGATTCTTCCGGCGTAGCGGTGGTGCTGGAGTCGGCTCGCCTCTTGAGCAAGGCGGCCGCGGCTGGACATGGCGGCCGCGCGACGATTTTATTTGGCGCGCTATCGGGCGAAGAGCAGGGCCTCTTGGGTGCTTACCGGCTGCTGGAATGGACGAATGAGCAGGGGTACACCGTGGGGGCGATGATGGACAACGACATTGTCGGCGCGGATCCGGCGCCCGGGGGGCCACATCGCGTGCGCGTATTTTCGGAGAATGGCACGATCGAAGATTGCGATGGGCCGCAGCGGGAGTTGGCGCGCGCGATCGAGGAGATTAACGGGCGCTCGGCGATTCGAATGATTTTTCGGCTGGACCGCTATGGACGCGGCGGCGACCACTACCCATTTTCCAAAGCGGGGTTACCTGCGGTGCGCTTCACGGAGCCGCTCGAAAATTACAATCACCAGCACCAGACGCCTCGAACAGAGAATGGGATTGAGTACGGCGACTTTGAAAAATACTTGAATTTTGCGTTTATGGGAAATGTGGCGCGCGACAACGCGGAAGTGCTGCGGCAACTGGGGATGGCGCCCGCGCCGCCTGCAAATGTGAAACTTACGGGAGCGGTTACGCCTGATGCGAAAGTATCGTGGTCAGCGGAGGAGGATGCGGAACGTGCGGGATTTGAGATTTTGTGGCGCGAGACGACGGAGGCTCGGTGGAGCGTGTTTGATTTTGCCGAGAAGGCTGGGCAAACGGTGTTGAAGGACGTTTCGACGGATAATCACTTTTTTGCGGTGCGGTCCGTCGGAAAAAACGGGGCGCGGTCCATCGCTGTCATATCCGAAGCAGAGCGGCGTGCTCCGCCGACGCCGACCGCGCCGAAGCAGTGAAATAAATATGCCGAGGAAGAAGCGCCTCATGGAATGGCAGAAAGTCAGCAGAGAACAGTTTCAATCCATTCTTGACGAAGAAGTCGCGGCGCTTACTCCAGAAGCAGTAAGAATTCTCGAAGTGCACGCGGCACCCATTTTTGAGCAATTGTGTTTCAGGAATGAAGATTACGGTATGGAGAAGGTATTTGTCGTGACTCGGGCTGGAAATCGAGTGCTCTTCTTCGATGATGTTGAGGAAGAATTCGGAGTCGGGGTTCCAGACAGCGACGGCGTTCTAAGAGATCTCGGGACGTTTGGTCCGCTCGTAGCAGCTGTACTGGCGCTCGATGATCGAACTGATTGAACGAAAGTGGCAAACAGGTGGTGGGTTTGCACGGCTGGGGCGCAGCGTGCTGCGCCCCAATAACGGAAAGTGAGACGCCCCAGCGGATGCGCCTTAGTGCTTTGGCGCGGCGGTGGGTTGAGCGAAGGTGATGAAGTGGCCGGCGGGTTCTTGGACGGCGAATTCGCGCATGCCGTAGAAGGCGGTGCGCTCGGGCATGACTTTTTGCACGTCCTTCATGGCGGCTAAAATCGCGTCCAGGTTGTCAACTTCCAGATAGAGATAGGTGGGGCCTTTTCTGGCTGCGACGGCCATGGCGGGTGGGGCATCGTGTTCCACGCTCGCGTAGGTCTGATACATCACTTCGACTGAGCCTTTTTGGAAGGCGACAAAGCCGAGTTTGTTACCGTCGGGGACTTCGATGGTTTTGGTGAAACCGAGGCGATCGATCCAGAAGGGCAGGACGGGTTCGATTTCGCTGACGAGCAGGACTGGAGTGATTTTTTTCACGTTCACGGGTTTCTTCTCCTCGATTTGATTGGCTTGCAGAGTGGCGAATCCTACACACAGGGCAGCGGCGAGGGCGCGCATGTCTAAATTCCTCCTTGCAACAGAGACTAGTCTTATTTAGACTAGATGAGAATACGGAAAGCAAATGCCGCTTGTCAAGGAGGTTCTTATGGCAAAGAAAACCCGGAAGCTCGGCGATTTGATTTCCATTGGTCCGGCCATGCTGCGGGATTTCGAGTTGCTGGGGATTCGCAGCATGGCGGAGCTGGCGCGGCAGAATCCGCAGCGGATGTATGAAAAGATGGAGCGCGCGACTGGGCAGCGGCAAGATCCATGCGTATTGGATACGTTTTGCGCGGCGGTGGCGCAAGCAAAGAATCCACGGCTGAAGGCCGAGAAGTGTCAGTGGTGGTGGTGGAGCAGAAGAAGGAAGAAACGAAGTTAGGACGTAAAGAAGTAACGAAAGAAAGAGAAGAATTGAAGATAACGTAGAGACGCAGAGGAGCGCGGAGAGATTGAAGAGAACAGTTAGGGCGAAGAAGACATGGGGGCTCACCACGCCGGACTTGGTGCTTTTGAGTTTACTGGCGGAGCGGCCGATGCATGGGTATCAGGCGAATGCGGAATTGGTGAGGCGCGAGATAAAAGATTGGGCGGGGATTTCGCGGCCGCAGGTTTATTACTCGCTTGAAAAACTGGCTCGCGCGAGGCTGATTCGTTTGCTGGAAACGGATGAGCCTGCTTCGGGACCGGAGCGGAGCAGCTTTGAAACCACGGCAAAGGGGCGCGCGGCGCTGGCTGATGCGCTGGAACGAGAAGATTGGACCACACAGAGGGATCGGCCGCCGTTTCTGACGTGGGTGGCGCTCTCCTGGCAGGCGCGCCCGGGGGTGGTAAAGCGGCAGATTGAGCGGCGCAGAGAGTTTTTAGAAAAGGAAGTTGCAAAAGAGAAGGAAGTGCTGCGGTCAATCTTGGAGGAAGTGGGGCATCCGTATCATGAGGCTGTGTGGATGGTGAGCTTGATGATCGAGCAGTTTCGAACGGAGCTGCGCTGGCTCAAGCGATTGGCGCGCGAAATGAAGAAACGGGGACCCGCGAAACACCCGGATTATGCACCTCCAGAACGCTGATAGACTGACGGATTTTCGCGGGCGGAGTGGCTGTTTTTGGACATTGCCTGAGGGCAGAAAGAGAAATTGGGAAAAAGACGAAGGAAAGAATTTACCCAGAGGGTGCGGAGAGCGCAGAGAGCACAGAGAAGAAACAACCTAAAGATTGAGCGAGCCGGAGTGGGCGACGCGGGGTTTGCCGGAGTCGCCGCGCTCGATGCGGCCGATGCGGAAGAATTTCTCGCGGCGGCGCTTGAGGTCGGCTTCGACAGACTTTACATAGGCGGGAGGCACGACGAGGATCATGCCGATGCCCATGTTAAAGGATTGCAGCAATTCGTTGGTTTCGATTTTTCCGAGGGCGGCCAGAAGCTTGAAGATGGGTGGGACCGGCCAGGAGGCGAGATCGATTTGCGCTTTTACGCCAGCGGGAAGCACGCGCGGCAAGTTACCGGGAATGCCGCCGCCGGTGATGTGCGCGAGAGCGGAAACCCATTCGCGCGCGACGATATTTTTGAGCGCGGGAGCGTAGCACAGGTGCGGCTTCAATAGCTCGGCGCCGATTTTGTTTCCAACTTCAGCGACATAAGTGTCCGGCTTCAGCTTGGCAACCTCGAAGACAAGTTTGCGGGCCAGCGAATAGCCATTGGTGTGCAAGCCGGAGGACGGGAGAGCGAAGAGGGCGTCGCCGGGTTTGACGGATTTTCCGGTAAGAATTTTTTTGCGCTCGACCACGCCGACGATGAAGCCCGCGAGATCGTATTCTCCGGGAGGGTAAAATCCGGGCATCTCGGCGGTTTCGCCGCCAATCAGCGCGCATCCGGCCTTGCGACAGGAGCGGCTCATGCCTTCAACCAGCTGCTCGATGACAGCTGGATCGAGTTTTCCCATCGCAAGATAATCGAGAAAGAAGAGCGGCGAGGCGCCCTGGACGAGTATATCGTTGACGCAATGATTGACGAGGTCGCCGCCGACAGTGGAATGCACGCCCATGGCCATGGCGATTTTCAGCTTGGTGCCGACGCCATCGGCGCTGGAGACGAGCACCGGTTCTTTCCACTTTTTATTGTCGAGGGCGAAGAGCGCGCCGAAGCCGCCGATACCGCCGAGAACACCGCTGGTAAACGTGCGGTTGGCATGATGCCGGATGCGCTGCTTCACTTCGTCGGCGACAGCGATGTTCACTCCGGCATCGGCGTATTTCATCGAGAATGATTCGCTTTCGTTCTTATCCGAGCGCAGATTCGCGTCCGTCGTGCACTTTGCGGAATGAACTGCAACCTGCCGCGGCGGGCTCGCGGCGAAACTCCAAAAGTACGCGCAAATTACTTACCTGGTGCGTGACTCGCACCCTACCAACGAAACCTCCGGGTCAAAATGTCCGGAACAGGCGCTTCCATCGCACGGTACTTGGATGGATGACAGCATTCGCGTAAGCAGCAAATCGTTGGCGAATCTGGCCGGGTTCCCAGGCCTCTTGCCCGACGTCGAGCGACATATAAATCATGACCGGCGTACCGATGATGTCATTTCGCGGAACGCAGCCCCAGAAGCGGCTGTCGTAGGAATTGCCGCGATTGTCGCCCATCGCAAAATAACATTTGTCCGGAACGGTGAAAGGAAGCTTCAGGTCGCCCGGCTCGCTGCGCCCGAGGGTGTAATTCTCGACGAGCTTCTGGCCGTTGATCCAGACCGCGCCGTCGTGAATGTCGACAGTTTCGCCCGGGAGGCCGATGACACGCTTGACATAGTCCGGCTGATCTGGCGCGAAGGGCGGCTTGAAAATAATGATTTGCTGGCGCTTGGGATTGCGCCAGAGGGGGACGTGCCAGTTGGTAAAAGGAACGCCGGCGTCGTAGCCGATGCGGCTCATGATGAGGTGGTCGCCGATGAGAAGAGTGTCCTCCATCGATCCGGAAGGAATGACGCGCGCCTGGCCGATGGTGCCGTTGATCAGAAGAAAGGCAAGTCCCACCCAGAACCAGGCGAGGGCTTCGCGCTGCACGCGTTTGCCCATGGGAAGTTTTGGCTCTTCGGTGGCTTTTACGGTTTCTTTGCCAGCCTCTTTGCCGGTCCGTTTTTGCATTGTGTCAGCCTTCACGTTCCACCGCCACCGGCTTTTCGATAGGTACGTCGTCCGTCGAGTTGCAGTTCTTTGCCTCAGAGGCGTTCCCGTTGTTCTCGCGGACTTCGAGCTGCACGAGGTCCGTCGGATAGACGCCGGTATAACAAGACGTACAAAACTTGCCTTCGGTGTCATTCACGGCTTGGCGCAGCGCGGGAAGCGAAACGTAGCCGAGCGAATCCGCGCCGAGAAACTTGCAAATCTCCTCGGGAGTATTCGAGGAGGCGATGAGCTCTTCGCGTGTGGGCGTGTCCACGCCGTAGTAGCAAGGAGAAATCGTGGGTGGACAGCTGATGCGCACGTGGACTTCGCGGGCGCCGGCTTCGCGGACCATGCGCACGATTTTGCGGCTGGTGGTGCCGCGAACGATGGAATCGTCGACGAGAATGACACGTTGGCCTTCGATGAGGCCGCGGATAGGATTGAGTTTCAGCTTCACGCCAAAATTGCGGATAGCTTGCGAGGGCTCGATAAACGTGCGACCGATGTAATGATTACGGATCAAGCCCATGCGGAACGGGATCTTCGATTCGAGCGCGTAACCGACGGCGGCGGGAACGCCGGAATCAGGAACGGGGACGACGATATCTGCGTCAACGGGATGTTCGCGCGCGAGCAGGCGGCCGAGAGCTTCGCGGCTCTCGTTGACGGAGCGGCCGAAAATAATGCTGTCCGGGCGCGCGAAATAGACATGCTCGAATATGCACTGCTGTATCGGCTTTTCCGGCGCGAAGTGGATGGACTCAATGCCGGAGCGGGAGATGCGCACCATTTCGCCGGGTTCGATTTCGCGGACGTATTGAGCGTTGAGCAGATCGAACGCGCAAGTTTCTGAAGCGACCAGCCATGCTTCGCCACCGGTGGGCAGAGGTAGCCTGCCGAGCACGAGTGGGCGGAAGCCGCGCGGGTCGCGCACGGCAATGAGTTCATCTTGCGTCAGAACGAGCAGAGAGTACGCGCCTTCGACTTGGTTGAGAGCGTCGCCAAGCGCGCCGGAAAGATTGCGCGCTTGCGAACGAGCGATCAAATGCACGATGACTTCGGTGTCGCTATTGGTCTGGAAGATGGAGCCGCGATGCTCGAGTTTGCGGCGCCATTCGGCGGCGTTGGTGAGGTTGCCGTTGTGGCCGAGCGCGACTTTGCCCTTGTTGCAGTCGATCATGATGGGTTGGGCGTTGAGCAGAGCTTTGTCGCCCGCGGTGGAGTAGCGCGTGTGGCCGATGGCGAGGTTTCCTGGGAGCTTGGCGAGCACGGGGGGCTGAAAAATCTCTTCGACGTCGCCCATAGCGCGATGAAGGTAGAGCTCGGTGCCGTCGCTGGAGACAATGCCGGCGGATTCCTGGCCGCGATGCTGAAGTGCGTAGAGCCCGAGATAGGCGAGATTGGCGGCTTCGGGATGGCCGAAGACGCCAAAGACACCACACTCGTCGTGGAAGTGATCGTCCCCGTAAGCGAGTTTTTGCGTCATTTTGAAGTTAACGTTTGCTCGAGCGAATTGGCCCAAATGCCGCGCAGTGCGTCGACGGGGGAATCGATCACTGCGCTCCCCTTATATTCGATGCGGAGCGCGTTGTTAAGTTTCACTTTGCCAATCTCGCGCCCGCCTACACCGTATTGTCTCGCAGTTGCGAGAACGGCGGCAAGTTTTGTGGGAGAGACGGAGACGACGCAGCGGGCGCCGCGTTCGTTGAAGAGGGCGTGTTCGGCTGGGCCATCGGCATCTAGATTCACGATCGCGCCTAAGACGGGCACGTCGTGCCGTGCCCCTACGGGAGAAGACGCGGCGGCAAAGCAGGGTTCGGCCAGGGTGACGGCGATGCCGCCGTCTGAGATGTCGTGGGCGGATTCCACGGAGCTCTCGGAGGCGAGAGTGACTAGGCAATCGATGAGGCGTTTTTCGGCGGCTAGATCGATGGATGGCGGTTCGCCGGAGACGATGCCGGCAATGGTTTTGGAATATTCGGAGGAGGAAAATTCACGGGCAGCATCAGAGGAGGAAGAAGCGGATTCCTCGCTTCGCTCGGAATGACGGATGGGAGCGGCAAGGCCGTCGAGGAGGACAATTACGTCGCCATCGGCGCGGAAGGCGATTTTCAGGACGCGGAAGGCGTCTTCGAGAATGCCGAGAATGCCGATGACCGGAGTCGGGTAGATGGATTTGCCGAGGGTTTCGTTGTAGAAGCTCACGTTGCCGCCGGTGATGGGCGTGCCGAGTTCGGTGCAGGCGACGGTGAGGCCGTCGATGGCTTCGCTGAATTGCCACATGACGTCCGGTTTTTCGGGGCTGCCGAAATTGAGGCAATTCGTCGCGGCGATGGGGCGCGCGCCGGATGCGGCGACGTTGCGGGCGGCTTCGGCGACAGCGTGCATCGCGCCGACGCGGGGATTTAACTGGCACCAGCGGCCGTTGCCATCGGTGGCGAGCGCGAGGGCGCGTTTTACGATTCCTGTCTGGGGATCCTTGATGCGCACGACTGCGGCGTCACTTGCGCCGGGACCCGCGAGCGTATTGGTGCGCACGCTTGTATCGTACTGCTCGGTGATCCAGCGCTTTGAGGCGATGGCCGGTGACGCAAGAAGCTTTGCAAAATTCGCGGTGAGATTTGTGCCATCGGGCGCGAACTTGAACCAATCGGCGGGCGTTTCGTGGCGTAGAGGCGGCTGCGCGATTGGGCGGCGATAGACTGGGCCTTCTTCGGCGAGCGGATGCGCAGGAATCTCCGCTGCGACTTGTCCGTGATTCAAAACTTTCGCGATGCCGCCGTCGGTGACCGTGCCGACAACGACGGCGTCGAGCCCCCACTTTTTGAAAACGTCGAGGACTTCCCTCTCGCGGCCTTTTTCCGCGACGAGGAGCATGCGCTCCTGCGATTCGCTGAGCATAATTTCGTAGGGCGTCATGCCAGTTTCGCGCTGGGGCACTTTGGCAAGATCGATCTCGATGCCGGTGCCGCCACGCGAAGCCATTTCCATCGTCGAGCAGGTCAGTCCGGCGGCGCCCATGTCTTGAATGGCGACGACCGCGCCGGTCTGCATAGCTTCAAGGCAGGCTTCAAGCAGGAGCTTCTCCATGAACGGGTCGCCGACTTGCACGTTCGGGCGCTTTTGTTTGGATTCTTCGGTGAATTCCGCCGAGGCTAGCAGCGATGCGCCGTGAATGCCGTCACGGCCCGTTTTTGCGCCGACGTAAATGACCGGATTGCCGATACCTTTGGCTTTGGCGAGGAAGATTTCTTCTTTGCGCGCGATGCCGAGGGCGAGGGCATTGACCAGCGGATTTTGCGAATAGCACGGCTCGAAGCCGACTTCTCCGCCAATGGTTGGCACGCCGAAACAATTTCCATAGTTCGCGACGCCACGAATCACTCCGTCGAGGATGCGCCGGTTCTTCGCGGCTTCTTGTTCACACGTGCATTTTCCCGCCGCGATCTCTCCGAAACGGAGCGAATCAAGGACAGCAATGGGTCGAGCGCCCATGGTGAAAATGTCGCGGAGGATGCCGCCGACGCCCGTGGTCGCGCCCTGGAAGGGTTCGACATAGCTCGGATGATTGTGCGACTCGATTTTGAATGCAGCAACGAGACCATCGCCGATGTCCACGACACCTGCGTTTTCGCCGGGGCCTTGCACGACGAGTTTGCCGCGCGTGGGCAAGCGCTTCAGGTGCACCTTGCTCGATTTGTAGGAGCAGTGCTCGCTCCACATCACGCTGAAAATGCCCAGTTCGGTGATGTTGGGATCGCGGCCGAGGATTTGCTGGATGCGTGCGTATTCGTCGCGCGTAACTCCGTGTTCGGCGGCGACTTCCGGAGTCACTTTGATTTCGGCGCTTGCGGTAGCCATTTGTACGGGTCGTGGTCCTTTAATCGATTTTCGGTTCGAGATAGCGATCAAATCCGGCAGGCCACTCGGTGGCGGGTATGCCGTCTTGCTCGGCGTTCATAACCGGCTTGCGCATTTCCAAATCGTTAGAGACCCCTAAAAACGCGCGAAATTCGCCCCAGACGGCAAGGCCGCAAGCAGAGCCGTCCACCGCCCAGCCAATATCCACGACGTCCTCGTCGACGACAACATTCGCGCGGTTGTAGATGTCGGCGCACCTCAAGATTTTCTTGTGCTGCGCGCTGTAAAGATAAAACCAGCCGGTTTGGTCAGAATCTTCAAATACGGCGAAAACGCCTTCCGGCCCGGGCGAGTACAGCATGAAATTGCTAACAGCCTTCGCATCCAGCGCTCCGTCGTTTTCTGGCGCAACGACACCCGTCCCCGAGTTTTTCGCTTCGTGCTGCCAGTGCTGCTGCCGCGCGCGGACAAATTCCTCGTAGCTTAGCTCAGAAAGTTCTTCATTCATCGCATCGCTCAAAACGAGAGAGAGTTGAGCATTCTCCGGATTTCTTCGAAAAAACCGTTGCCATTCTCACGCCGTCGCCTTTGCAGCGCCAACGAGCGCTTCGACCATGGACTTGAAAATGACCAAGCCGTCGTCGGAACCGAGAGCCGATTCGACCGCGCGCTCGGGATGGGGCATGAGTCCGGCGACATTGCGCTCGCGGTTGCAAATGCCGGCGATGTTGTTCATCGAACCATTGGGATTGCCGGCGACGTCATCTGATCCGTCCGGAGTCGTGTAACGGAAAACAACCTGCCGGTTTTTCTCGAGGTCCGCGAGCGTTGTTTCGTCGCAGGTGTAGTTGCCGTCGTTGTGCGCGATGGGAACTTTTAGGATTTGGCCAGGCTGCGCGGCGTTCGTGAACGGCGTATCGGTTTGCTCGATGCGAATGTAAACATGCCGGCAGATGTAGCGAAGGCCGCTGTTGCGCATCATCGCGCCCGGGAGCAAGCCTGCTTCGAGAAGAATCTGGAAACCGTTGCAGATGCCGAGCACCATGCCGCCACTACTGGCAAATTTTTCGACGGACTTCATTACCGGGGAAAAGCGAGCGATGGCGCCAGTGCGTAGATAATCGCCATGCGCAAAACCGCCCGGCAAAATGACGGCGTCGCAATTCGCGAGATCCTGCGACTGGTGCCAGATGAATTCGACAGGTTTGTGCAGCACATTGCCGATGGCGTAAAACGCGTCGTGATCACAATTGGATCCGGGAAAGACTACGACTCCGAATTTCATTGCGCGTTGGCTCCGTAAGGCATTCGGGGAACTCTCATTTTAGCACACACGGGCGTTCGAAGAATCCTTTCGAAAATCGTTCAAAACCGTGCGGGAAAATCCGGCTGAGAGCTTATATCCATCCCAAAAGCCAGTCGAAATCCCAAAGCATCCTCGACGACCATTTCATAGCACTTATAGACGCGCGTCTCCGGGGGTTCCACAATTTTTGCGCCGCGTTCCTTCAACTCTTCGTATAGAGGATCGAGGTCGTTCACCCAAATGTAGGCGTCGATGCTTCCCTTGCGCCGTTGGATGTTGAGAGAGGAGCCATGGCCGGTGTCAGCCTTTCCAAAATGAATTTCAACGGAATCTCGCGCAACGATTGCATAGACGGGCGGGTCGAGAAAGTAGCCGCGAATGTGAAAACCCAGAACATCGCGGTAATACTCTGCTGCGACTACAACGTCTGGCACGACAAACTGCGGCGAAATCATCCTGCATTCGACGGCGGCTTTGCTTTGACGATCTGCCATGCGCGATCGCTCCGCAATTCGTAGCGCGCACGATAGCACTCGATTCGTTGGTATTCAATGCGTGCGGACGCTGGGTTGGCAGGTCAACCGCCGTTGCAAGGCGTGAATAGAACTGGGAACTCAATTCTCGAAAGCTGCGAGGCAGCTCTTAACGGCGCTTTTTGGAGGGACGGCGCGCTTTCGGTTTCTTTCGTGTCCGCTTGGACTTCTTTGGATTTTCAGCCGCGGCCAACTCGCGTCGTTTCTTGGACACCCAGCCCGGCTTGTTCACTTGGCGGCCGCGTGCGATAGCCAGTGCATCTGCGGGAACGTTGTCCGTAATCGTGGAACCCGCCGCCACGTATGCGCCATCGCCGACGCGAACCGGTGCTACGAGCGCGCTATCACTTCCGATAAACACTTTGTTGCCGATCGACGTTGGAAACTTATGAAAACCATCGTAATTGCAGGTGATGGTGCCAGCGCCGATATTTGATTTTGCGCCGACCTTCGTATCGCCCAGGTACGTCAGGTGCATCGCCTTGGTGCCTTCGCCGATGGTGCTCTTCTTCAGTTCGACGAAATTGCCAATGCGTGCGCCGGCTTTCAAGTGATTGTCCGGACGCAGGCGCGCAAACGGCCCAATAATCACGCGATCATCCAGGCGGCTCTGCGCAACGACGCAATGCGGCTCGACGGTCACGTCATCCCCAAGCAGCGCGTCGGTAAGCACGCTACCGCTGCGAATCATGCACCGTGCACCGATTTTGGTTTTGCCAAGAAGCTGCACGCCCGGATCGATCACCGTGTCTTCACCCACGGTTACTTCCGGATCGATCAGAACGGTCTCGGGCAGTTGAATGGTGACGCCGCCATCCATCAACGCCGCGCGTTTCCGTTCGCGAAATACGCGGTCCACTTCCGCCAAGTCGGCGCGCGTGTTGCAGCCCAGAACTTCTCGGGGATCCGGAGCGACTTCGGCAAGCACAGTTTCGTTCTTGGCGGCCATAACGGCGATCGTATCCGTGAGGTAAAGCTCGCGATGTTGATTGTTCGGCTTGACTTGCGCCAAAGACGGCCAAAGCTTGACCAGCGTGAAGCAATAGATCGCGGAATTGATTTCGTTCAGCTCGCGTTGATCCGGGGTGAGCTGCGATTCTTCCACGATGGCCGCGACGGCGGTCTCGGATTTTCGCAAGATGCGGCCGTAGCCCGAGGGCTCCGCGAGCACAGCGGTCAATATCGTGGCTGCGGCATCTCCGGCGCGATGTGCGGCGATGAGCGCCTTGAGCGATTCCGTGCGCACCAATGGCGCGTCGCCAGGCAAAACGACGGCAAGTTTCGCTTTGCCTAGAGCGCGCCGCGCGACTTGCATCGCATGCCCCGTGCCGTGCTGCGGTTGCTGTAACACAGCCTCCGCGCCAAGCGGCTCAACCATGGAGCTCACTTGGTCGGCTTGGTGGCCCACGACGACGACCGTTTGCTTTGCGCCCAATGGCGCACACGCGCGAATGACGTGCTCGATCAGCGTGCGTCCCCCCGCGCGGTGCAAAACCTTGGCAAGGCTTGATTTCAGCCGCGTGCCTTTTCCCGCGGCAAGAATAACAATGGCCAGATCGTGATTGGACATGAGGGTTCTATTCTCGCCTCACTCCCTCATGTTTGACAATCGCGGGGAGCAAGCCTGCTGCACAATGTGTTATGGACGCAATCCGGCGACCCGTCTAGTGCCCAGCGCCTTCGGGCCATCTTGGAACCAGCAAGCGTTTGATGTTTTACGAAAGGAGTGGTCGGCATGCAAACATGTTCTCGCTGTGCGGCATCCGTCCAGGAAGGTGTGTCGTTTTGTCCCTCGTGCGGCAACGGCCTCACTGGTATCCCAGCTCCCATGGTCGGGCGATCCCCCCTATCCCCTGCAAACTCAGTAGCTTACACAGGACCACAAGAAACCAGCGGGAAGGCAACCGCGAGTCTGATCTGCGGGATCGCGGCCTACGTGATTCTGCCGTTTCTTGCTGCTATCCCTGCGATCGTTTTGGGACACCTGGCACTCTCCGACATCAAGAAAAGGGCGGGCCAGTTGAAAGGAAACGGCCTCGCGATAGCGGGCATGGTGATGGGTTATGCCCAGGTGGTCTTCATTCCGTTCATATTGATCATCGCGGCTATCGCCATCCCAAATCTGTTGCGGGCGCGGATGGCTGCGAATGAGGCTTCTGCTGTGGGCACCTTGCGAACTTACAACACAGCGATGGTGACCTATGCGACGAAGTGCCAGAACGCCGGCTTTCCGGGGTCGGTGCAGAATCTCGGCCCGGGAAGTGGTGACTGCCAAGGAGCCAACCTCGTGGGCGCGGTGCTTGCTGCACCGGATGCGACAAAGAGTGGGTACAGATTTTTCTACTCCCCTGGCCTGGCAGATAATCTTGGCCGCGTCGTCAGCTACACAATCATTGCCGATCCCATCACGGACGACACGACGGGCACCCGGCATTTCTTTGTAGATGAAAGCGGCGTTATCCGCGTGAGCAGAGGCGTGCCAGCCACCGTGGAAAGTCCCCCGCTCCAGTAGTGTCGAGCGGCCTTCGTGTGTGACTGGTCTTCGCGGAATCCCGCGGTTAGAGGTACGACTAGTCTGTAGCAGGCGCGGGAGACAGCGTGGTAAGCCGAACTTCGCGTTCGACGGGCGCAGTTTCTGCCGTCGTAATCGTCCAAAGTGAAGCGTCGCCAAGAAGGCGGCTGACAAGCTGCGTGTGAAGCGCGTGCCCCGCTTTGTAAGCTTCGACGCGAGCCAGCAACGGCAAGCCCGCGAGGGCCAAATCGCCAATCAAATCCAGCGCTTTATGCCGGCCAAATTCATCCGGAAAGCGCAGCGGTCCGTTCATTACGCCGTCGTTGGTCAAGACGATGGCGTTCTCCAGCGAGCCACCACGAATCAAGCCCATCGAGCGCAGTGGCTCGATGTCCCGCTCGAAACAAAATGTGCGCGCACGCGCCAAAAGGTGCCGAAAAGTTTCGGGGTTCACCACCATCTCGACTTCCTGCTGGCCCACAAGCGGATGCGAGAAATCGACGTAGCACCGCACGCGAAATTCGTCAGCGGGGTAGATGCCGATGCGGCGGTCGCCTTCCTCAACTTCCAGCGGCTTCAGCACCTTCAAATAGCGCCGCTTGCGGCGGAGTTTGCGAACGCCGGCGTGTTCCAGCATTTGCATGAACGGCTCGGCCGAGCCATCCAAAATGGGAATTTCGATCGAATCGATATCGATAAAAATGTTGTCGATGCCACAGGAATAGATCGCTGCGAGTAGATGCTCCGTCGTGGAGAGCAAAACTCCCTGTTTCATCAAGCTGGTGGCATAGCTGACGCGAGCGACATTGTGTCCCTGTGCCTCAATGGGAAAATTGTCGAGGTCCGTGCGACGAAAAACAATTCCCGTGTCGGCGGGAGCAGGAAGCAGGCGGACGTGTCCGAACACTCCGGTGTGAAGACCCACACCTTCAGCAAACGCCTCTTTCGCTATAGTGGATTGGAACATTGCCCCTCAGTTAAGATAGCATGTTGTTTGCCATGGTTTTCCGTCTTTGTCCATATATTTCAGTAACTTATAGCAACACGAACAGGTGATTTTTGTTGCGGTGTGTCTAATTTGCATCATTTTTGCCGTTAAGCGTGTCTTCTGCCCAACCAACCGGCACTTTTCCCCGTTCCCAATTCGAATTCCCAGGCTTCCTTTCTTATTCGCGGCGCGTCCCATCTTCTGAGAGTGCTATAATTGCGGGTCTGTTTCTGTGGGCAGATGGGCATTCATTTTCGCAGGGGATTTTAGAAGGGGACAGGTGAGGCATGAATCGAACGGCTCGCATCGGAGTTCTTTGCGTATCGGTTGTTATTTTTTGTTACGCCGGGCTGGGTCATGTCCTCGGCCGTACACCAGACGACAAAGCGTATAAGTCGCTCACGGTCTATAGCGAAGTGCTCCAGAAAATCCAGCAGGATTACGTCGACGAGCCGAATCTTCATTTAGTGACGTCAGGGTCGCTCCACGGAATGCTGGAATCTCTCGACCCACAATCCAGCTACCTGACCGCGCGCGAGTACACAGAATACAAGCAGAAACAGGCCACGAATGCGACCGGCGATGCCGGCCTCACGCTGAGCAAGCGTTTTGGCTACATCATTGTGGTTTCTGTATTGCCGGATAGTCCCGCCCAAAAAGCGGGCATCCATAGCGGCGACATCTTTGAATCCGTCGCGGGCTTCACGACCCGGGATATGTCCGTTGGACAAGCCATGAATTTCCTGCACGGTCAGCCAGGCACAGGCGTAAAAGTTGGTGTGATTCGCCGCGGCAAGGCGGATCCAGATGAAGTCGACCTGGTGCGCGAAAAGCTCGGCGTCCCGAAGATCCTCACAGCGAAGGCTGATCCCGATATTCTTGTCCTTCGCTTGCCTTCTCTTGATCCAGGGCGCGCCGACGAAATCCGCTCCCGGCTTGTGGACGCGGAAAAGCAGGGCACTCGCAAAGTAATCTTAGATCTTCGCGAATGCGGGCGCGGGCCGGTTTCGGAAGCGATCGCTGTCGCAAGGCTATTCGTTCCTTCGGGGACCTTGACGACACTGCGTGGCCAAACGGTTTCCGCACAGGTGTTCTCTGCCGAACCCGGCAAGGTGGTCTGGAAAGCGCCGGTTTCCGTACTGATCGACGCGACGACCTCCGGCGCAGCCGAAGTGCTGGCCGCCGCAATGGTCGCGAACCATCGCGGCGACGTGGTTGGCGAGCGCACTTTTGGCATGGCCTCCGAGCAAAAACTGATTTCGCTCGATGACGGGGCGGCACTCTTTCTGACCGTCGCCAATTATTACAATGGAGATGGCAAGTCCATTCTCGAAGAAGGCGTCGTGCCGTCCGAAGTTGTGCGCGCTTCCGCTGAGGATGAGGTGGACACCGGCGATGACGATAGCGGCTCGGCCGATGCCCAGAAAGAGCCTGTGCTTCCTCGCCCGTTGTCGCCCGAAGATCCGATCTTCCGCAAAGCCCTCGAACTCTTGAAGGCTCCGCAGAAAAAAGCCGCCTAGCGTTCCGTGTTCGTTCGGCGCGGGGCCACAAATCAAATATCTGTGTTTCAAAGCGAGCGCCGCAGACGGTGCCGCAGTGCGGTTCCATTCGCTTTTTGCGTTCTAGCGCTGCTTTTCTCCTGCAGTTGCAAGAGCGAGCATCCAAACCGACTCTCTCCCGGCCAAGTCCACGCCATCACCCGCGAAATGATGCGTGCTTCGGCGGGTTTCGGTAAACAACCCGGAGACATCGCCTCCCATCTCCAGTTTGATGGTGCGCATTCTGATCGAGCGGATCATCTCTTCGTGGCGCTGCCCGCGGGCGGCTCCGAACAATCCCGGCGGGAATCGGTAGCCAAACTCATCCAATCCTTGGATCGCATTGCTACGTCGAACAATTTAACGCGCGACGAAGCAACAAGTTCGGGAGCGCTTCTTCGGCTGGATTATCGCAGCGCTGGCATAATTACGAATTCGGTCCACATTATCTCCCCGACGGCACGCGCCGCCTCTTCGGCTACTTCGCGGCAGGGCGAAAAGAACGGCACGGCGCAGCTTGCAATCATCCTTGACGATCTCGGCAACGATCGCGCTGCCGCCGACGCCATCTTTGCTCTGCCCTATCCTCTAACCATCTCTGTGTTGCCCAATCATGCGCATTCTGTCGAGATCGCCGAAGAAGCGCATCTCCGCGGCTACGAAGTCATGCTGCATCTACCGATGCAATCCGTCGGAAACGAAACGCCCGAAGCACACGAGTTGCATCCGGGAATGCCGGCCGGCGATATCCCTGCGCTTTTCGAACAGATGATGCAGAGTGTTCCGAACGCGGCGGGCGTCAACAATCATCAAGGCTCTCAAGCCACCGCCGACCCCGCGCTCATGGAAGAGCTTATGGCCGTTCTTCAGAAGTGGAATCTCTTTTACGTGGACAGCCGCACCACCGCAGCGACCGTTGCCTATGACACTGCGCAGCGCTTCCGTGTACGTTCCGGTTTCCGGAATGTTCCGTTCCTTGACGACGTCGCCGAAGTATCCGCGGTGCGCAAGCAGCTCGAGCTGGCGCTCCGCGGCGCGAAGGATAAGGGAGAAGCCATCGCCATTGGGCATCCCCATCCTGCGACGCTGCAAGCGCTGATCGAAATTCTTCCGCAAGCAGAAGCGCGCGGGGTGCATCTCGTTTACGCTTCCGACCTTGTGCACTGAATTGCTTAGTTTGCGGGTGGGACGTATCTCTGTTCTTGTCTTGCGGGAAACAAGCGGTCAAAGACAAAAAAGAAAACAGCGAGGATCAGGAAATCGAGCACGCTGGCTTCGGGGCCAGGCGTGCCACCCGTCAGCCAGTTCGGCCCGTGCAGTGAAGCATTCGAAAGATGTCCCGGAAAAATCATTCCGCTGTCCGGAACAGAAAAAAGAAACGTTTCTCCAAAATCGAAAGTCGCATGCATCCCGAGCGCGAACCAAAGACTTCCTGTTCGTTTCAGCGTGAAACTCCAGAACAATCCCACGAAAACCACGCCGGCTACACCGATCCAATCCTCGCCGGAATTGTGTTTGTGAACCCATCCGAATACGCCCGCCAGAAGAGCTGCGGCAGGCCAAAAACCGATGCCGTCGGCCAAAGTGTAAAGAGTGTAGCCGCGGAATAAAAATTCCTCGAACAAACCAACCACTACAAAAAATACAGCCCAGAACAGCGCCCACTTAGCGATATCTGCTCCGTGTTCCGCCAGACTTCCGAAGGTATATCCACCAAACGCCGCAATCAGCCCAATCAACACACCGATCTCGCCCAAACCAAACAGGCAACCGAGCCAAAACTGTTTGCCGAATGCGCCTCGCGCGGGCAATCCATAGACGCCCACGGGCTGCGCTTCCAATTGTGACATGATCCAAGCCGCGAGAAACGCAGCGAGAAAGCTTGCCAATTCGCCAAAGAACTGAAAAGTCGGAGAAAAACCACCCCAAGCTGGTCGTAAGAACAGACCGAATAGATAAATGGAAACCGTCCAAAATACAAAGAATACGGCCGCGTAAATCAGGAGTCGCCAGCCCGCGCGAAGACCTCTTTTATTCAGGAACAAAACTGCGGGAAATCCGTTCGCGGGTGAATTTGCGGACTTTTGCAACTGAGGCGGGGTGCCGAACGAATCGTCGTCCATTCATTGCTCCAACGAAACTCGCACCAGCCGCTTCTCTCTCTGACGCCCAGGCACGCAGCCCGTAAGCAGGCCCGCGCAGGGAATCTGCAGAATCCAGTGGGCCGAACTCAATCTTGTCGCTCTGATGGGGAAACAAACTAACATAGTGCTGCGCGAGAGCTCCGCATTTCTTTCGCTTCATCTAAATTGTTGCTTGCGCCCTTTTCTTTAGCGTGAAGCCATATCTCCCTGCGTTAAACGAACCGCCGCAGCCGCCAGAATGTGTCGGCTTTTTCTTTCTTGCACGAAAACGACGGCCCGCAAGTTCCCCACGTTCCATTTCGAATCCAGTTTCACGACAGGTTGTGCGGCAAATCCTTCCTGGCCGTTCTTCCCGAAAACGCCGATCACTTTCAACTCCCGCAAAACTTGTGAATGCTGCAATTCTTTTCCCACGTTCTCTCCAGCTTTCACCGAGGAATGCAGCCCGCTCTCCGTGATGGCCAGAATCACTTCCGCCGTATCCTTGGGAGAGGCGTTCAAGGGCTTTTCCATGCTTATCTTGAACGCAACCGAATTGTTCTGAACCGGCGAAACTTCGCTGATCTCCGCTTTAGCTTTTCGGGTTGCCGCCGCTTTTTCAATTTCCTGGCGGGCCTTGATCCCGGCGCTGCCGACAAATCCTGCCGCTCCGTCGACGACCATTTGCGGTGTGTAGGGATTGCCGTTATGGAGAGGACCGGCATAGTCATTTTGACGAGTAGTCCAACTAGAGGAAGAAAAGGGGTCTTTCCATCCCTGCTCATCCCAGTACGTCACATGCTCCTCGATAGCGATAATCTCGGCGGAGTCGAACGGTTGCCGGGTATCGAGCGCTGCTAGGAGGGCATCCGCAGGCGGACAACTCGAACATCCTTCCGAGGTGAAGAGTTCTACAACGACCGGCTCGCGAGCGACCGCCGCTTGGGAACTCTGGGTCTGGGCGACCAACCCGGTTTTCAGTTCCCAAGCCAAAAACGTTGCGAAAAGCACCGAAACAGCTGCGACAACTAATCTCATAAGAATCAGTAATCTCATAAGAATCAGTAATCTCATAAGAATCAGCTCCGACTGCCCACTCAATTCTGATGCTGAGTACAGAACCAACGAATCTCTTTTGAGGCCAAAAAGAGCCTGACACTTCCTAACTGGTTTGTTATAATTAACCGGTTACATAAAGCTAAATGTCGTACTGCGTGACTTAACCGGTTTCTAGAGGCAAACGCCATGCCCGAGACTCCTTTTTCTCCAGGCCTCATCGGTGGCCGTCTTTCCATCGATTTCGTCAACGAACTAGGCACTTCCTCCGATTTCTCCTGGGTAGTGCTGCTTCGCTTTCTTCTGGTTACGCGAATCATTTCCTCAGAACGCAGCGCCCAGCTGCTCGCACTCCCGCAAAACGACCCTCAAAGCGCTGGCGCCCTCCTCGGCAAGTCTCAGAGGCTGCATGCTTCCCTGCACGAGACTTTCGGAGCGCTCCTCCACAAAGAGACCCTATCCCGCGATTCGGTCGAGCCCATCAACGAAATATTGCGTATCACCGAAGGGCACGACGAACTCCTCCAGCGGAACGGCAAATGGGGCCTGGAATTTGTCGCCCGCGAAGGCGGATTGGACTGGCTCCTCGCCGCTATCGCGCGTTCCGCCGCTGAACTCATCGCAGAAGGCCCAAGCGCCCGTCTTCGCGTCTGCTCCAACCCAACCTGCGGACTTTTTTTCTATGATAACTCACGCACGCGCCGCCGGCGATGGTGCTCAATGTCTCGTTGCGGCAATCGCCATAAGGTCGCAGCCTTTTCCCGCAGGCATTCCGCAAACCACGGATAACACGGACATCCAAGTGGCGATCTAGCTCATGGGGCTATTTCATGTATTTTGGCGACTCGCCCTTCGACCACGGATCATAAGTGTGCGCAAAAACCAGACGTTCCGCGAGCGGCGGGTGCGAGTACAACCAGAAAGTTATGAATTCCGGCGGATTTGGATCCGCCAGGTCAACCTCTCCCAATACTTGAAACGATTGCGCCGCAACCTCCGAAGCATCCGGAATAGTTCCGTGCGTAACCTCCAGGCCGTAGACATCGGCGGCATGTTCCTGCATCCGTGAGAAACCGTTAGCCACCGGCGACACCAGGAACAATCCAATCTCCACCAGTAGCAAAAGCACGGCAAAGGATGCCCAATCCTCAGGCCCGTAGATTCGCCACTCCCCGCCCCAGCGTCCCAGTGTCCAGTGCAGAGCGCGAAATAGCGCATAAAACCCAATCAGCATCAATGCCGCAGCAAACAAGAATCCCTTCCAAACATGCCCAAGAACATAGTGTCCCAGTTCGTGCCCAACAATGAATAGTGTCTCGTTGGTGGTTGCCTTCTGAATCGTGGTGTCCCAAACCACCACGCGCTTCGACGCTCCCAGTCCGGTCACATATGCATTGACCTCGTTAGTCTTTTCGCTGGCCCTCATCAGAAACATGCGATCCGGAGGAATCGGGACACCCGCATGTTTCGTCAAATTTTCGAAGGCCGCGACCAATTCCGGGTTGGTAGCTTGCAATGGCTCGAATTTGTTGAAGAGCGGATCGATGAACCACGGGCTAATGAACACAACGAAAAGCACGACGGGCAGCGCCGCAAACCAGAAATACAACCACCAGCGCCGCGGGCTCCTGTGCATGACGGCGGACAGGATTAGCGCAAGAATCAACGCAAATCCCACCATCAGCAACTGTTCCTTGGCCCTATCCAAAAGCCACAAGCTCCAGCTCTCCACCGACATTTCGTATCGCAGCGAAAGAATGTGCGCGTAAACACGCAACGGCAGCTCAACGACGTCCACCGTCAAAACAAGCATCGGCACGAACACCAGCGCCTGAACCCACCTCTTGTCGCTAACGCTCTCCGCCCAGTCCCGATACTTCGCGGCCATCCCCAGCCGCAAGAAGACGACGAGCGCCAGGACGTTGAGCCCAACCGAAGCAAAGTACATCGTGTAGGACGCGCGCGAATAGGCGACCGCTTTTTCATAGCGATCGCGCGAGAGAACGTATTCCCCGCTTTTCGGTTGCTGCGGAGTCGCAGTTGGGGAGGATTGTGTTCCAGAAGGAACCGAAGGTGCCGACTCAGCTTGGGCTGAGAGCGGCTGAGCACTCGCCAAAACGACGGCCTGCGTCGCTCCGCAAATTCCAGCAGATAGACACAAACTCATACAAATCCGCACGCCGAAACGGTGAAATGAAGCACACCGCTCCATCCAGACCTCCCCGCAAACCGCTCAGCCGAACCACCTGTGCGTTACCGACCAAGGCCGCACGCCGCGGGAGTATGCCGCACGAAGCGCCAGCGCGCAAGACTCGTTGTGATGAATGGGGGTTTGGTAATTACAACGCAAACTTCCGACCCAAATGGTCGAGGCTCTCTAAGGCGGCTCAGGGGCTACCGTGGGTGTGCCGTCTTTAGGCAATAACTTCGCACTGAACCCGTCGTAGCTGGTTAGGCTCGAGCCCGGCCATTGGCCAAGAGCAGTCTAGTTCATGCGCCGATACACTCTGCAATTGCACGCGCGAGCCAAAGTTGCCACATTCGCGTCATCCGAGCCCTCAGGAATTGCCGTCCGCTAAGTGCGGAGGTATTCTTAGGCTTGACCCTGCCCGTAGTCGACGAGGTATAAAACCATGTCACGTTGCATCATTTCGCGCTTGGCCTTTGCTGCCCTGATTGCCGCTGCTGTTATTCCGTTATCAACGCGTGCCCAATCGCAGGACACCCAAACCCAGTCGGTAGCTGATGCCGCCCGCCGCGCCCGCGAGCAGAAGAAAGCTGCCGATAAGCAGCCATCTCCGATCATTACCAATGACACTTTGAAGCCGGCCGCGCCCGCGCCATCCTCGGATGCAGCTGCGGTGCCTGCGCCTTCCGCTCGGCCCGCCGCGGATTCTTCCAATCCACCAGCGCCTAGCGCAGCTCCCGCTCCGGCCGGGCAGTCAGCCGCAGGCTCACCTGTCGGGGATGCCGACCAAAAAACCAAGGACTCCGCCGAAGTGGCCCGCCAGAAGCAGCAGCTTGCCGAAGCGCAAAAAGAGCTTGCGCTTCTTCAACGCGAGCTCGCCTTGGAACAGGATAACGTCTACTCGAAAAACAATTACGCCAGCGACACTGCGGGCAAAGCCAAGCTGGATGACCTCAAGCAGCAAGTCGCCGGCAAACAGGAGGCGCTCGACGCCTTGAAAGCGCGTCTTGAAGCTCTCTTGGGAGCGGCGGGCGATACTGCTCCCGCAACGCCACCAGCTCCGCCACAACCCTGATTCTCAAACATCCGGATTCTCGCTTGCGCGTTCTTTCTACGGCTCGGCCCGTCTCGCCTCTGGTTCGCTAATTCCGTAAACTTTTCGCCCGTTTCCCTCGTATTCTCTCCAGCACGCGCGGAGGGCTGTTTCCGCGGGACGGAATCCATGCAATTGACTATCGAGAATTTGAGCAAAAGCTATCGCGGCGGCGTCCAAGCGCTCCGCAGCGTGCAGTTTTCACTCAAACCAGGCGTTCTCGGACTGCTCGGCCCCAACGGCGCAGGCAAATCGACGCTCATGCGCATTCTCGCCACCATTACTCAACCTTCTTCCGGCCGCGTCCTCTGGGACGACAATGACATCGCGCGCCAACCCGACGCGCTTCGCGGCGTGCTGGGCTATCTTCCCCAAGACTTCGGGGTCTACCCCAATCTCAGCGCCATCGAGTTTCTCGACTATCTCGCCGCCGTAAAAGGAATTCCTGCAGGCGCAGCTCGGCGCCGCATCTCCGAGTTGCTCGCCCTCGTGAATCTCGCGGATGCCGCGAAGCGCCCTCTCGGCGGTTATTCCGGCGGTATGCGCCAGCGCGTTGGCATCGCCCAGGCACTCCTCAACGATCCGCAACTCCTCATCGTCGACGAGCCCACCGCCGGCCTCGATCCCGAAGAACGCGTGCGCTTCCGCAATCTGCTCTCGGAGCTCTCCGGCGAACGCATCGTCATCCTCTCGACCCACATCGTCTCCGACGTCGAAGCCGTCGCCACCGATATCGCCATCCTTGCTCACGGCCAGCTTCTCGCGCACGGCTCGCCCGAGGCCTTGCTCTCGCAAGTCACAGGAAAAATCTGGGAAGTTGTCGTCTCCAGCGCCGAACTTCCCGCTCTTCGGGCGAAGCACCTCGTCAGCAGCACCGCTCATCGTACTGACGGCATGCACGCGCGCGTCGTCGCCAATGCCGCGCCTTCTGCTGCTGCTCGCCAGCTCGATCCGTCTCTTGAAGACGCCTACCTCGCCGTCCTCACCACGCAACGCAACGCCGCACTAGCCGGAGCTGCGACGTGAACGCCCTCCGCGCCATCTTCGCCATTGCCCGCGCCGATTTCCTCGAGCGCACGCGCCGCTACAGCTTTTTTCTCGCGCTCCTTTTCGCTGTATTCCTCGGTTACGCAACGGCCACCGGAAAATTGTTCATTCAGTTCGACGAGTACCGCGGCCTTTACACTTCCGGATGGATCGGGACCTTGGTCGCGCTGGTTATCACCTGTTTCGTCTCTCTCGTGGGCTTCTACATCGTCAAAAATTCCGTCGACCGCGACCGCTCCACCGGTGTCGGTCAAATCCTCGCCGCCACTCCTCTTTCCAAAACCACCTACGCCTTCGGAAAATTCCTCAGCAACTTCGCGGTGCTCTCTTCCATGGTCGCCGTGCTTGCCGTTGCCGCCCTAGTCATGCAGTTCTGGGCCGCCGAGGATTCCAGGATCGACCTGTGGGCGCTTCTCTCCCCCTTTCTCCTGTTGGCCCTTCCGGCCATCGCTCTTACCGCGGTCTCCGCCCTGTGCTTCGAAATGTTGCCCTTTCTGCGCGGGGGCTTCGGAAACGTTGCCTGGTTTTTCGTTTGGGATTTCGGCATTGCAGCTCCGGTCCTGAGCGGCCGTCGCTGGTTGGATCCAACGGGTCTCCTCTCGGTCATGAATTCGCTGGGCGCCGAAGCTAGCCGTTACGTGCCCGGCTACCACGGCGGCATGTCCTTCACGATCGATATCGGCCAGCACGTGCAAGTCGTTCAAGCCTGGCGCTGGCCGGGAATCGCTTGGGACGCGCCATCCGTCCTTCTACGCCTCATGTGGTTTGGTGTTGCCTGCGCCATTGTTCCGCTCGCCGCTCTGTTCTTTGACCGTTTTGATTCCACCAGATCTCGCAAAACAAAAAATCGCCGCGAAAAAACAATCCCGGCCTCCACGTCTCAATCGCCTGTCGCGGTGAACGCTTCCCACGGCGCTGCGCCCGTGCATCTCACTCCTCTTGCCATCACCGCACGAGCAAACACATTCGCGCGCATTTTTTTCGCCGAGCTTCGTCTCGCTCTCTTCGGCCTGCGTTGGTGGTGGTACGCCATAGCCCTCGGCCTTCTAATCGCTCAGCTTCTCGCTCCGCTTCGAGTTTCTCGCGGTCCAATCCTCGCCAGCGCCTGGATGTGGTCCGTCTTTGTCTGGTCCGGAATGGGCGCGCGCGAATCGCGCTTCGCCACTCGTTCGCTCCTCTTCTCCTGCGCCAATATTCTTCCGCGTCAGTTCTTCGCCTGTTTTCTGGCTGGCCTGTCCGTCGCGTTCCTCACCGGCGCAGGTGCCGCCGTTCGTCTCGCCATGGCAGCCGATTCTTCGGGTCTCCTCGCGTGGCTTGCAGGCTCTCTCTTTCTTCCATCGCTCGCCCTTTTTCTCGGCATCTTCAGCAGCACTAGCAAGCCCTTCGAAGGACTCCTCACCGCCTTCTGGTATGTCGGCCCGATGAACCACACTCCCGGCCTCGATTTCACTGGCGCCGCCAACGGCACTCACACAATTTCTTACGCCTTCATTTACGTCGCCCTCGCCGCTGCCCTTCTCGTCTCCGCTCTCGTCATCCGCTCGCGGCAACTCCAGCACAATTAAACGCTCTGAATCCCCCTGTCATCCGCCATTGCAACCCCACCACAAGCTATGGTGCTCAATTCTCTTGACACCACAGGCTCGTCACGGCAGAATCCACGCCAGCAATTCTGTCCGGGCCGCCCAAGGGAGCTTCTGCCGCACGCGCTACATTGTGCACCCGCAGAGCTGGCCGGCCACTGAGGGAGTGCGCATGCAGTATCTACCCGGTTTCACCGTGCAATGCATCAATCCGTTGTGCGAAGCGCGTGGTCACTGGCTCCGCGCCGATGCCACTGGCCCCATCGCTGACGACGGCCGCTGCCCCTGCTGCGGCGATTTCCTTCGCAACGTTCCTCCGCCGCTCAGTCCGCGTTTCCGCATGCGCCCGCGCCCGCTCACCGCGCGTCCGCCCCTCCGTCCGCGCCCCCGCTGACCACTTCATCCGCGCCCGAAGTTCGCATCGCCGCGTTCCCCTCTCGGGAACTTTTCCGCCGCTCTCGGCAGCCTCTGCGATTATTCTTGACTCGGTACTACCATCTTGGTAATCTTTGTTTAGGAGATTTCTGGACTGCGGCAGCCCTTGCTGCCGCTTTTTCATTTCCAGGCGAAGTCGCCGGGCGTCACCAACCTCCCCAGAATAATCACCCAGGAAAACGCCCCGGTCTCCCCCGCCGTTGCCAAAACGTAAGTCCTTTAGACGCAACGTTTACGGGCACCATCGTAACTGTTGATCCTAAACGACTTGCGGTAGCCTTAAGTCCTTTAAATGCAACGTTTACAAGAAAGGGGGAGGGGGATGGTCCCCGCAAAATGGCAAAAGCCGGAGAGCCAAGTTCGCCCTCCGGCTTCCGTCGCTCTTCTGGCTTTCTGTCTAGCCCTCGACGAGGCCTTTTTCGAGCATCTCCTCGTCGCTGAGCCACAGATCGGGGATATTGGCTGAGCCGAGCCGAAGAATATCTTCTAGCGCCCCGCGGACTTCTTTGAGTCTGAAGTCCACGCCAATGCGCTCCAGCAGTTCGATTAAGGCTTGTGCGCCTTCGGCAAGCGCCGGTTTCGGCTGAATGCCATTTCGATCCAGGCGATGATAGGTCACGACATAAATGGCGCTGGGGCCTCCGCCGTGACGCACGATATGCAAAAATCCCCGTGTCGTCGGCTTTTCCGGAGCCAGTCTTGCGGCCAGCCCTGAACCGGAAGAGAGAACGCTCATCGTGTCGTGTCCCTCGGCTTGGCTAATATCCTCAACTGCATCCGCTCGTGCTTCCGCAGTTTCCGCACTTGTAGCACGCGCCGTTGGGCACCATGAGCATGCCGCACTCGGAGCAGGTTGGCGCACCCTCGTGTGCGTCGCGCAGTTTGGACGAGGAGTTCGCCGCTGGCATCGAAGCCATCGCGGCGTCCATCATCGTCTGAACAGGCTGCACGGGAGCAACGGTCACGGCCTGGTCGGTGTTCAGCTTCAGATAGTCGGACGAAATGAATCGCCCGCCCAGCCAGCGCGCGAGATAATCCAGCACCGAAGAAACGAAACGGATATTCGGATTCGCCGAAATACCCGACGGCTCAAACCGCGTATTTACAAGTTTGTCGACGAACACCTTGAGGGGCACACCGTATTGCAAACCGAGCGACACGGTCAGCGCGAGGCCATCCATCACGCCGGAAAGCGTCGAGCCCTCTTTCGACATCTTGATGAAGATTTCGCCGGGTCGGCCGTCTGGGTACATGCCCACAGTGATGTAGCCTTCGTTCGCGCCCACGCTGAATTTGTGCGTGATGGATGCGCGTTCGACCGGCATTTTCTCGCGCACTGCGCGCGCGAAAAGTTCGCGCTGCATCGGCTCATCAGCCGCAACTACGGCAGGCTCGGTGGTTTTCTTTTCGTCTTTCGAGCCGCCTGCGTTGAGCGGCTGCGAGCGCTTGGAATTGTCACGGTAGATAGCTACGGACTTCAGCCCCAGCTTCCAGGATTCGATGTAGGCGTTCCCGATGTCTTCGATGGTGGACTCTTCCGGCATGTTGATGGTCTTGGAGATCGCGCCGGAAAGGAACGGTTGCGACGCCGCCATCATCCGGACGTGTCCTGTCCACGCGATGGATCGCCCGCCGCCCAAGGGCGCCAGCGAGCAATCGAAAACCGGCAGATGTTCCTCCTTCAAGTACGGCGCGCCTTCAATCTTTCCTTCCTTGTCGATGTAGGAAACGATTTCGCTGGTCTGCTCTGGCGTGTATTCGAGCCTCATCAGCGCTTGCGGCACGGTGTTGTTGACGATCTTGATCAACCCACCGCCGACCAGCTTCTTGTGCTTTACAAGTGCCAGATCCGGTTCGATTCCCGTAGTGTCGCAATCCATCATGAAACCAATCGTGCCCGTCGGCGCCAGCACGGTGACTTGCGAATTCTTGTAGCCGAACTTTTCGCCGTGTGCCAGCGCGGTGTCCCACGATTCCTGCGCCGCCATGAAGAGTTCCGTCTGCACGTGCTCGGGCTTGATGCCGCGCATTGCGTCGCGGTGCATGCGCATCACGTCCAGCATTGGTTCGCGATTCACTTCGTAGCCGGGGAACGGGCCCATTTTTTCCGCGATGCGCGCGGATTGCGCGTACGCTTCGCCGCACATCAGCGCGGTGATCGCTCCGCCCATGTCGCGGCCTTCGTCGGAATCGTAAGGCAGCGCCAGAGACATCAGCAGCGCGCCGAGATTGGCGTAGCCCAAGCCGAGCGGCCGGAAGTTGTGCGAATTCTCCGCAATGCGCGGCGTCGGGTAGCTGGCGTTGTCCACCAGAATTTCCTGAGCCGTGATGGTTACATCCACGGCATGCTTGAACGCTGTGACGTCAAACTGTCCGCTGGCCCCAAGAAATTTCATCAAGTTCAGCGAAGCGAGGTTGCACGCGGTGTCGTCCAGGAACATGTACTCCGAGCACGGATTCGATGCATTGATGCGCGCGGTGTTTTTCGAAGTGTGCCACCGGTTGATCGTGGTGTCGTACTGCATGCCCGGATCGCCGCAGTGCCAAGTGGAATCGGCGATTTTGTAGAGCAGGTCGCGCGCGCGCATTTTCTCGGCGGGCTGGCCGTCCGTCACGTTGCGCGTCCACCAGTCGCGGTCTTCTTCCGCCGCGCGCATGAAGTCGTCCGTCACGCGCACCGAGTGGTTCGCGTTCTGGAAGAAGATCGAAGCGTAGGCGTCGCCGTCGATTCCGGCGTCATAACCCTGCTCGATAAGGACTTGCGCCTTGCGCTCTTCCTTCATCTTGCATTCGATGAATTCCACGATGTCCGGGTGATCGATATTGAGGATTACCATCTTGGCCGCGCGCCGCGTCTTGCCGCCGCTCTTGATCACGCCCGCGAACGCGTCGAAGCCCTTCATGAAACTGACCGGGCCGGATGCAATGCCGCCGCCCGAAAGAGTTTCCTTGCTGCCGCGCAGCGAGGAGAAATTGGTGCCCGTTCCCGAGCCCCACTTGAAAAGCATCCCTTCGGTCCGGGTGAGCCCCATGATCGATTCCATGTTGTCTTGCACGGAATTGATGAAGCATGCCGAGCACTGCGGCTTCGGCTGCACGCCCACGTTGAACCACACCGGCGAATTGAAAGCCATCTTTTGCTCAACGAGCAGATGCGTCAGCTCGTCGCGGAATGCGTCGCGCGACGCATCGGACGCGAAGTAGCCGCCTTCCTGGCCCCAGCGCACAATCGTGTTCACTACGCGGCTGATCAGCTGGCGCACCGAGCCTTCGCGCTCTCGCGATCCCGGCTTGCCGTGAAAATATTTGCTGGTGACGATGTTCGTGGCCGTCTGCGACCAGCTCTTCGGCACTTCGACGTCTTCCTGGCGGAAGATCGTCACGCCCTTTTCGTTTCCGATCAGCGCGGTGCGCTTTTCCCATTCCACAACGTCGAACGGAGAAATCTTTCCGTCCGTAAAATACCGTTCAAAAGGAAGACCCTTGTGTGTTGCCGCTCCCGTATTCTCCGGAGTCGTATCCGTGATCGGGGAATTCCCAGTCATTGCATGTTTCACTGTTGCCATCCCGTTCCTCCACTACCTCGAGCTCCCACTCTTCGCGGGGGAACCCCTTAATTTTACTCCACTGCGTCCCGCAGGGTGCTGGGTGGACGCTGAAGGTCACCGCAGGTTGAATCCAAGTGTCCCCGTACGCCCGACCAGAGAAAAAGGCGACCGCTGAGCAGCCGACCTTTTCATCGACCGCCTCGCGGTCACGTTCAAAGCCGCAACGAAACGCCAATGCTCTGCCGCTGGCCGGTCTCACACAGCCGCACAGCAAATCCCGCGCCTGAAATGCGGGCGCGGAGCAGAGACTTCGCGCTCGATTTTTTGTTTAGAACCCGGGCTGGCTTCGTGGAGTCATTACGGACCTACTGCATATCCTCGACTCGGCCCGCCTGGCGCTACCACGTCCCCCGAATCTGGAATCGAAGTATCAACGGCTGCGAATTTCCTGTCAAGAGAAAAACGCAAAATGTGGTTGACGTTTTGGTACCACGTCTATTTGTAGTGGTACCCTTTCTGGGCAACTACTTCGCTTGCAACGACTTTCGCGAGCTACCATCGCGCGCTACACTGACAGCATCTACTCTAATATGCAGCGCGCGACGCTCCTAATTTCAGCGATTTTTCTTTTCATTCTTCCCGCGCGGCTCTCCGCGCAAAAGCAGGTGCAGCCATCCACACCTTCCTCGATGCACTCCGCGTACGGCGAAAAACTGCGGATTGAGGGCGTCCCAAATTCTGGAAAAATCAATGAGCATTTGTTTCGCGGCGCGCAGCCCAGAGATCCGGGACTGCTCGAGCTGAAAAAACTGGGCATAACCACGATCGTCAATCTCCGCGACGAAGACTCCGCAAGAATTAGCTGGGAAGAAAAAAGAACGGAATCATTGGGGATTCGCTTCGTTCACATCGCAGTCAACGAGTGGTCTCCTCCAACCAACGAACAGGTTGCGCAGTTTCTCACCATTTTCCGCGACACTCCGCAGGAAAAAGTCTTCGTGCACTGTCACTACGGAGAAGACCGCACCGGCGTGTTTGTCGCCAGCTACCGCATGGCTTTTGAAAAACTACCGCCGGATCAAGCTCTGAAAGAGATGCGCTATTTTGGATATAACGGTCTCTGGCATCCTTCGATGACTGCCTTCGTCCGGGATTTCCCAGCGCGCCTGACCACGGCCCCGAATCTCGTTCCGTTCAAAAACAAGGATTGAAACTCGACTTTCTTGCTCCGCACCGCGGCGTGGAAGTACTCGGTACTCTTGCATTTTTTCTCTGAGAGAAATTCCAAGTTTCTTCTTTGCTCCCCGGACAAGAAATTCTATTGTCCGCTTTGCTGCCTCCGAAAACCGAAGCTCGCCGACAGCAATCGTCACGCTTTGTAAATTATTTGTAAATTAGAAGCTGCTTATCTAATCCTTTTGCTCTAGTACCTTCGTACTCTTCTCAGTAGCACGGTTGCTTCATTTAATAGAACAACCCCTTTCGATATTCTTCCTGCATCTCGGCAAGGTCATTCTGAGGGAAAGGCCACCATGCAAGTAGGCCGTTATCAGGTTATCGATGTAATCGGCGCCGGCGCGAATAGCAAAGTAGTGCGCGCGCACGATCCCATGATCGGGCGCATTGTCGCCATCAAGCTCTTTTCGCCGGCGCTGGCGCAGGGCGCGGGCCGCGACCGCTTCCTGCAAGAAGCGCGCGTTGTCGGCCAGCTCTCGCATCCCTGCGTCGTGACGCTGCACGACATGGGCATCGACGAACCGACGCAAACGCCCTATCTCGTGATGGAATTCATGGAAGGGCAGCCGCTCGACAAGATTCTCGCCAAAGGAAGTATCCCTCTGCCGCGCGCTTGCGCGTGGACCGGAGAGATCGCTTCGGCTCTTCACGTCGCTCACCGCAGAGGCGTGATTCATGGCGACATCAAACCCGCCAATATCTTGATTCTCGATGATGGCCGCGTAAAGCTCACGGACTTCGGCATGGCGCGCCTCGCCAGTCACGATAAGAAGGACACGCCGCTGCTTGGCACTCCGGCTTACTGGTGTCCGGAACAGATTTTGGGACGGCCACAGGACGCGCGCTCTGACATCTTTTCGCTTGGCGTGGTTCTGTATGAGATGGCCACCGGCAAGCGCCCCTTCGATTCCGATTCGCTGCAGGGGATTTGCACGCGAGTTCTTTCCTCGAAACCGCTGCCGGTTTCGCAGGTAAACCCTTCCGTGCCGACGGCATTCGACTCGATTGTAGCCAAGACTCTGGAAAAGGACCCCGCGCACCGTCATCAGTCCGCGGATCTCCTGGCCACCGAATTGTATCCGTTGGCCCGCCGCAAGATTGCGCCGCCGGTTCCACAGCACACTAGCTTTCGCGAGCGTGCCACTCGATTGCTGCGCTCCGCATGAGCCCTACTCTCCAAACTGGCCGGTACGAAATCATCGAGACTCTCGGGTGCGGCTGGACTAGCCGAGTCGACAAGGCTCGCGATACCCTTATTGGTCGCACTGTCGCTTTGAAATCATTTCTTCAGGGCTTCGGCAAGAACAGCCAACAGCAATTCCTTCGCGAAGCGCAGACGATTGGGCGTCTTTCTCATGGTTCGATCGCGCAACTCTACGACGTCAGCACGGATACCAGCGGCACGGCCTTTCTGGTGATGGAATTCGTTTCGGGAAAAAACCTGGAGCAAATGCTGGCGCAATCGCCGATACCTTTTGCCAGTGCGGCCGTGTGGGGCGCCGATCTGGCATCCGCGCTCGCCTATGCTCATCGGGCGGGAATCATCCACGGTGACGTTAAGCCCAGCAACATTCGGGTCACGGAAAATGATCAAGTGAAGCTCGTGGATTTCGGCGTCGCGCGATTCGCTTCCCAGGTTTCCGGATCCGATCGCGTGCTCGGCACGCCAGCTTATCTCTCTCCGGAACAGATTGAAGGGCAGAAGCAGGATGGGCGATCCGATCTGTTTTCGCTGGGTGTCGTGCTGTACGAGATGATCACCGGCGTCCGGCCGTTTGTGGGGAATTCGCTCGGAGAAGTATGCGCGCAAATTCTTACAGCGGACCCCGTTCCGCCATCGAAGCGCAATCCGGCCGTTCCAGCTGCTTTCGACAGAATCATTGCGCGGTGCCTTGCGAAGAATCCGGATGAGCGCTACCAGTCTGGCAACGATCTGGCACGCGCGCTTTATCTGGTCGCTCGCGCCGGTGACAAGCTTTCTGTGCAACAGAAACGTCCCTACTGGTTTATGCGCCCGGCGCATCCGCGCGATCTGTTGGCCATTGCGTCGGCAGTACTGTTGCTTGTAGGCGCTGTGAGCGCGGCAGATTCTCTGCGCGATTGGATTCGGACTCAGTCCACTCCGGCCATCGCTTCCGTGGGTACGAATTCCTCAAAAGTCTCAGGGTTTGCGACGCATGATATGAGTCCATCGAATCCGCCAATTCCTGCCGCGACCGAGGGCGTTCCACAGAAACCGGTCCGCAAATCCTCAACTCAGAAGCGCAGATCCACGAACTCCGTGCCTCAGGCGCGCGAGGATTCGCCCCTCGATCCTCTTCTGGAGCGATCTCCGCTTCGCTAGTCGTTCTGATTTATTCTGGATTGTAAGAGCCTTCGATTTTTCTGGGGAAATAACAGAGTTCGGCGCTACTCGTAACGGAGCGCTTCGACAGGGTCCAGCTTCGCTGCCTTCATCGCAGGCCATACTCCAAAGATCAAGCCGATGCTCACGCTGACGATGATGCCCGTCGCCGCAGCCCATATCGGCACGCTGCCGGGCCACTTCAAGCCCAGGCGCACGAGAATCACTAAGCCATTCACCAGGACGAGCGCAATGACTCCACCTGCTCCGGTGAGCGTCATGGCCTCAAGCAAGAATTGCCAGGTGATGTCTTTGCTCTTCGCGCCGATGGCTTTGCGGATGCCGATCTCACGAGTCCGCTCCGTAACGCTCACGAGCATGATGTTCATCACGCCGACGCCGCCGATGAGCAGGCCGATGCCGCTGAGGACGACGGTGGCGAGAGCAACCATGCCGAGAATGCTGTGGAACTGCTCGATCTCTTGCTGCGAGGTATTGATCGAGAAATTGTTTCTAGCCTCATAGGGGACGTTGCGGCGGCGGCGGAGCACTTCTGTCGCCTGGTCCACGGCTTGATCCAACTGGTTCGGGTAGGCTTGAAAACGGATTTGGTTCTCGTAGGCGCCGGGATAGACTTTGTGAAAGGTGTTGTAGGGAATGAGCACGCGCTTGTCTTCGTCGTCAGCGCCGAACATGCCTTTGGGCTTTTCGACCACGCCAATCACGCGAAACGGAGAGCCATCGATCATCACGTCTTTTCCGACGGGCGAGCCTTCGGGAAAGAGTACGGGTGCGGCGTTTTCGCCCAGCATCACAACTTTCTCGCGGTGCAGGTCATCGCCTTCGCTGATGAAGCGGCCTTCGAGCGTCGAGGCATTTGCATAGACTTGGCCGAAATTCGGTTGGACACCGCGGAAATCGATGGACGTCACTTCACCGGATTTTGTGCGCACCTTGTGGTCTTGCTCCCACCAGGTGAGAAAAACCGTAACATCCTTGACGGCAGGGCAGCGTTCTTGAATGGCGACGGCATCCTCGAGTGTTAGAGGCTTGCGTTCACGCTCATCCTTGGGGCGTCGGCCGTTGTGCGGGCCTTGCTCGAAGCGTGAGACGAAGGCGGTGTCCGCGCCGTACTGCTTGATGTTGTCCTGAACTTGTGCGTCGAAGCCGGTGATCAGAGCGGCTACGAGCATGATCACGCTGACTCCGAGAACGACTCCAAACACGGTTAGCGTGCTGCGCAATTTGTGCGCGCGGAGCGTGTCCATAGCTTGCTTCAGATTTTCGCCGTGTTGCTGTGCCATTGTTTTTGCTTGACCCGGTTTTAGCCGGAGTCAACGCTCCTCAGCCATCCGCGCGCAGTGCTTCGATTGGATCCAGTTTTGCCGCGCGCATCGCGGGATAGATTCCGAAGAAGAGGCCTACGGCCGTCGAAACACTGAGTGAGAGAATCACCGCAGCCATGGACGTGCGCATGGGAATCGACGTGGCGGCGCGCGCGCCGGCGACCACGACGTAGGCCAAACCAATTCCGATCATGCCGCCCGTGGCGGCTAACACTGCGGACTCCGTTACAAATTGAAGGATGATGTGTTTCTTTCTCGCGCCAAGAGAGCGGCGCAGACCGATCTCTCGCGTGCGCTCGGTGACGCTGGCAAGCATGATGTTCATGATGACGATTCCGCCGACGACCAGAAAGACCGCCGTCAAACCGACGGCGACCATAAAAATGTTTCCCGTCAACTGCTTCCAGAGGCCCATGATGGAGTCCGAGCCGATGATTCCGAAGCCGTCGGGCGAGTCCCAGGATTGATGGCGCCAGGCGCGCAGAAGCATGCGCGCTTCATCCTCGGAGGAGGACATCATTTCGGCGTTGCCTGCCTGCATGAAGAGGGTGAGTGAATCTCTTTGATTGCCCCATTCCTTGGAGTACGTGCCAAGTGGAATGTACATGAAGCGGTCCTGCGATTGTCCGAAGGCGCTGCCGATGACGGCCGCGACGCCGACAACCGTGTAACTGTGGGTGCCCGCGCGGATAGTTTTGCCAATGGGGTCGACATTGTAGAAGAATTTTCTGACCAGGTCTGCGCCAATGAAAGCCACTGCGGAATGATGCGTTTCATCCGCTTCGGTGAGGAATCGGCCTGAAGCCACGACTACGTTGCGAACGTCGGAATAGTTTGGCGTAACTCCGTCGACGCTCACATCTTCGAGGAGTTCGTTTCCGGAGCGCACGTCGGAGGAGGTGCCAAGCACGGCGGCGATCTGGCTCGTGGTGCGCATGCCCTCTTTGAGCTTGCCGAATTCGTCCTGGGTGATGAGAGGGCGTTTCTGAGCTTTTACCCATTCATCGTTGCTGGTGATGATGCCGAAACGGGTCAAAACGTAGACGTTTGCGCCCAGGTTGGCGACCTTGTCCGCGACGTAGAAAGTGAGCCCGTTGACGACGCTCATAACCACGACGAGGGTGGTTACGGCCAGAATAACTCCCAGTAAAGTCAAGAAACTACGCAACTTATGGGCGCGAAGAGCGTCGAGGGACAGCTTGAACGTCTCAACCACGGTGACGGCGGCACTGCGAAATCTCGCCACACTAAAGGGCACCCTGGCCGTTTGCGGGATGACCCGCCCGATGCTGCCCAATCGTTCGATAGGAGCTACGCCCAAACAGGCCTCCGCATGCATAAGGTAATACGGGGAAAAGGGTTGATTCGTTCCCAGATATATAGACGGTGGCGGGGCCTGCTTGCTTTCATTAAATCTCGGCAACTAAGGGCCGGCGTTGATTCTAATGAGTTTACAAATTCCTCGCATGGGCCACTCAGAGGACGAATAGCGGGGAACTCTGAGGGCAACGGTCGATAGGATCAAAGGCGGCGGTTTGTCTTTGTCTTCCGGAGCTTACGGGGCTGTAGAGTAGAGAGACCGCCATGTCTTAAAGCAACAATTGTCCTTGAGCAAGAATCAGATTTAAAATGTGTTGGCGGACTTTTTTCCGCTCGGCCGAATGCGCGCACAAACCCTCATTTTGGTCGCCGGACTGCTCCCGGCTTTCACAGGCATCTCTTTGGCTCAGGATGCCGCTGTGCCCCCGCCTCCACAGACGGAAGCAGAAAAGAAGGCTCTGCTGGACCTGGTTTTGGTGAATGAAAAGAAGAGCGACGAGGCCATGAGTTTTTACGAGCGGGTCGAACGCGTGGAACTTCTTAAGAACATAGGCGATCCCCAGCCGGGGGATATCAAGGTATCGCGCGTCGTTCCGGCCGGCACGGGTGTCGACCACATCCCAATCGGCCCGGATGGCAAACCGGTGGACACTGACGCTTATCACGCGGATTTAGTGAAACTCGAGCGTGCGCTGTCCTGGGCCGCGGACGATGGGCACGCTCAGCATGACGCCTACGATAAAATCGCCAAAAAGCAAAAGGAACGCGACGATCTGATTGATGCCACGCGGACGGCTTTCCTCTACACCTTTGTATCCACGGAAACGCGCGCAGGCCGAGTGCTTTACAAATACAGCATGGAGCCGAATCCCGCGTATAAGGCCACTTCGCGAACTACGTCTATCTTTGCGAAGGTTCGCGGGTTTGTGTGGATCGATCCAGAAGCGGGCCAGCTGGCGCGTGTGGAAGGCGAAGTTACAGGGGATATCACGGTCGGATTGTTCCTCGCGAAGGTTTATAAGGGCAGCCATTTCATGCAGGAGCGTTATGAAATGCTGCCTGGTTTATGGATGCCTTCGTTTTCTCAGTACGATTTCGACGGCCGAAAACTCTTCAGCACCATTTCCATCCACGAACGGACTTTTTATGGGCAATACCACCGCATTGGACCTCCCAAGGAAGCCCTGGCAATGATTCGTGCCGAATTAGGCAAGCCGGGCGGCGCTGTCGCAGATCGTTGAAACTTTGTCCTGTATACTGGGTTTAAGGTACCAGGACTAGCCTCGGCCCTCGGAAATATCGGAGGCTTTATGACCCGGTCATACAGTTTTTGGAGTACTCTCGCATTCTGCGGGGTACTTAGCTGTTCCACATGTCTTGCGCAGAGTCCTGCGCCTTCGAACTCTCCGGGAGCAAGTCCGGCCCCGGCAACTTCACCGTCGCAACCGCCGGATGCGACCGCCCCTGCGGCAGCTGACGCCAAAAAGACCAAGAAAGTTTGGACGAATGAAGACGTCAACGGATTGACCGGCCCAGTTTCGGTCGTAGGAAATTCGAAGAATCTGGGGAAGGCGGGATCCGGCACAAAGGCAGACCCGCAATATATTGCGAACACGCGCAAGGAACTTGTGAAGCTGCGGTCACAGCTGGATGACGCGGACAAGCAGCTTGCGGATCTTAAGGATTTCAGCGAGGGGAAGACGCCAGCCACTTCCGGCGGCTACCAAATCAATAAAGGCTACAACCGCGAGCCAGTAGACCAGCAGATAACTGGCCTGCAGGAAAAGAAGAAGCAACTGCAGGACAAGATCGATGCGCTGCTCGACGAAGCGCGAAAGAAGGGTGTGCAGCCGGGCGACCTCCGTTAGGCGCACCTTTTTGATGAGTTCGTGTTCTTGACTGAAAACGCTTCGGATTTGTGGACTGTACGGCAGGCCAGTACACGCAAGAACATCCTGGATTTATGGCGTTCCGGTCGCACCGTCGGAGTGCTCCATACTCAAAAGACTGGAGGCCTTATGGTCCGCTATTTCTTAACGGCATCGTTTGTGTTTGCTTCCGCGGCTTTCGTGTGTTCCGCGTAATCGTCCTCGGGATCGAGCCAAGGATCACAATCGCAGCCGCCAGATCCCTCTCAGACGACGCCAACGACAACGGCTCCGGCCAAAACCGCGGATGGAAAAGACCAGGCCGCATACAAAGATGCCGCGAAGAAGAAGCCGAAAAAAGTCTGGACGGACGACGACATTCCTAAGAAAACCAGCACAAGTTCCGCGGCGGGGGGCGGGTCCGCGGGCAGCGGCTCTTCCTCTGCAAAGCCCCCAAAACCTGCCGATTCCGATTGGGACAATACTCCAAGTCATCCGGAGTACAAGGAAGTGCGACGGGATAGGAAAAAAACCGACGCCACCTCCGCAAACTCCACCGCCCCAGTCGCCACCACCACCACAGAATTGAGACGAGCCGGGTTCGCTAATCTCTTCGACAACGGTTTCAGGGCGCTGTAAAATTTGCAGGCCCGATTGGTGCGGGCAACTATGGTCCGCCGTTGGCACGCGATTCGAGTCGTCCCCCTCCTCTCTATTCTGATTGTTGCGGCCTGGCTCGCTTCGCTCGCTTCCACTCTTGCTGGCGCGCAGAGCACTGGCTTCGATCTCGCGGGAAATCCTGTTGATCCGCTCAAATTGGCCGGCGGGAAGGTAGTCGTGCTTGTGTTTGTGCGGACGGATTGCCCGGTTTCCAATCGCTACGCGCCGGCAATCCAGAAATTAAGTGCAGAACACGCGAGCAAGGTGGCGTTTTGGCTGGTTTACCCGAGTAAATCGGAATCCGCGGAAGTGATACGCAAGCATGAACGGGAGTACGGCTACAAGATTCCGGCGCTGCGCGATCCGCAACATGCGCTGGTGAGAGAGAGCCAAGTGCAGATTACACCGGAAGTCGCGGTGTTTGACGCCGGCCAGCATCTCGTCTATCACGGCAGGATCGATAATCTCTACGAGGATATTGGGCGTGCGCGTAGCGCGCCGACAACGCATGAGTTGGAGGACGCCATTGCTGCGGCGCTTAGCGGCAAGAGTTTGGATGTGGGCGCTACTCATGCCGTGGGATGCTACATTTCGGACCTGGAATGACGCGCGCGCCGCAAACGCTTTCTGGATTTTTGCTTGTTCTCGCCGTTGCATCCGCTGGATTTGCGTCGCGGCACTCGAGCGTGGCGCGCCAATTATCGCTGAAGCCCACAACGACGCAGGCACAAGTCACCTTCAACCGCGACATTGCCCCGATTGTTTTTCGGAACTGCGCGCAGTGCCACCATCCCGGCGAGGCGGGGCCCTTCCCGCTGCTCACCTATGCGGATGTAAAAACGCACGGGCGGCAGATCGCGTTTGTCACCAGCAGGCGCATTATGCCGCCGTGGCTTCCCGAGCAGGGAGAGCTGAAATTTGCGGACGAGCTTCGCTTGTCTGAGAAGGAAATCGCGACGATTCAAGCATGGGTGGACCAGGGCGAGATCCAAGGCAGTCCGTCCGACCTTCCGCCTCAACCCGCCTTTAGCGCTGGTTGGCAGTTGGGCAAGCCGGATGTGATCGTTCGAGCTGAGAAACCATACTTGCTTCGTGCGAGCGGCAGCGATTCGTATTGGAATTTTGTATTTCGAACTCCCGTGCATCGCTCGCGATGGCTGAAGGCAATCGAAATCCGGCCCGGCGATAAACGGCTCGTGCATCATGCGAACGTTTTGGTGGACCACGAAGAGTCCGGGCGCAGGCTTGAAAAAGAGCCCGGGGTTGGATTTGCCGGGATGGAACTCATCATTGAGTCGGAAGCGTTTGATCCGGACAGCCATTTTCTTTTCTGGAAGCCGGGCTCCTCGCCGTACGTCGAACCGGACGGCATGGCGTTGAGGCTGGACAAAAACACCGATCTGGTTTTGAACACACATTTCCAGTCTTCCGGAAAGCCGGAATTGATTCAGCCAACATTGGGGCTTTACTTCACGGACAAGCCGGCGACGATGCATCCCATCCTGCTGCAACTGGATAATGACCGCATGCTGGACATTCCGCCTGGCGAGAAGAATTTTCTGGTTTCCGACGATTTCACTTTGCCTGTGGACGCCAGTGTTCTAGCTATCTATCCGCATGCGCACTACTTGGGAAAGGATATGCTGGCGATCGCGATATTGCCCGACGGCACGAAGAAAATGCTGATTCACATCGGGAACTGGGATCTGAATTGGCAGGCCGTCTATCGGTATGCCGAGCCCGTGGACCTGCCAGCGGGCACGACGATTTCCATGCGCTTTACGTACGACAACTCGGCGGACAATATTCGAAATCCCAACCAGCCGCCGAAACGCGTGGTAGCGGGTAATCGCGCAAGCGACGAGATGGCGCATTTGTGGCTGCAGGTTTTGCCTAAGGAATCGTCCGACGCAACCGATCCGCGCGTGGCGATTCAGGAAGCGCTGGCATTGCATCACATTCAGAATAACCCCGAGGATTTCGAGGCGCACTACAACCTCGCCGCTCTCTTTCAAATGAAAGGAGATTTTTCCGGCGCGGTTTTGCAATTCACGGAGGCCGTTCGAATTCGCCCCGCTGACCCGACAGCCAACAACGCGCTAGGCGCCGTGCTTTTGGCCAGCGGCAACGTGGACGGAGCCATTGCCTACCTGAAAACCGCCCTCGCGGGGCGGCCCGATTATTTCGATGCGCACTACAACCTGGGGAACGCACTGGCGTCGCAGGGCGACTATCCGGGTGCGCTCCTGCACTTCCGCGCGGCGGTGCGATTGAATCCACAGGATGCAGGCGCCGAAGCAAATCTGGGCAGCGCACTGGCGGAGACCGGAAACTTGAAAGAGGCTCGCCTGCATTTCGAACGCGCCCTGCAAATCGACCCGAAAAACGAACTGGCTCGCGAAAACCTCGAACAATTGAGCCGCGACTCGCACGAGCATCCAAACTAGCGCTGAGCCCCAGGCGATGAACCGGAGTTCGGCCCAGAACCGCCAGCCAACTCTTTCATGCATTTTCGTCGTCAAAGCGTCCAGGCTGCTATTATTCCTGGGCACTTAGGGCATTTGCCGCACAGGCCACGCAACATTTTCAGTGTGAAGGTGTTTCGTACAAACATCGATCGCCGAAATCATGAAACACGCGCCGCCCAGTTTCGTGTATCGCAACGCGATTTTCGCCGTCCTGATCCTCGCTTTAGCCTTCGCGGTGGCAACGAGCGGAACTTCACATAGCCTTTCACCAAAGGACCGCGAGCAAGTATTTGAAAAAGTCTGGAAAGACGTCGACGAGCATTATTACGATCCGGAGTTCGGCGGCGTGAAGTGGCAGGAAGTTCACCAGCGTTATTTGCCGCTGGTGCAGGCGGCCAAAGATGACAAGGACTTTTATTCGATTGTGGACCGCATGACCGCGGAGCTGCACGACGCACACACACGTTTTAGTTCACCGGAGCAATGGGAAAACCGCAAGAAGCATCAGGGCGTGAGCATCGGTTTCCGGGCCGGCTATGCCGAAGACAAAGTCGTCGTGTTGGACGTTTTCCCCGACAGCAATGCTGCGCATGCGGGCATACAGCCGGGCATGATCGTGACTGCCCTGGATGGACAACCGATTGCGGAACGCTTGGCCGAAGTGAAACCGAAGGTGCTGCCCTCTTCCACCGAACGCGTAACCAAGCTCCGCATCCTTAGCACCGTATTTGCAGGTTCGCTCGAGACGCCATTTGCAGCGAGTTTCGAGGGCGCTGATGGCTCCTCATTCGACGTCAAGTTCGTGCGGCAAACACTTTCTACGGAACCTCGCGTCACAGTCGCAAAGTTGTCTTCGGGCTTCGGATACATCCGTTTCGACGAGTTTCATCCTTCTTTGGTCAAAGACTTCAAGACAGCTGTCGAGAATCTGCGCGCTACTCCGGGCCTGATTCTGGATCTCCGCCGGAACCGCGGTGGCGTTGGGGCTACTTTGGAAGCCATGGCGGCTTTGTTCTTCGACAGCAAAACTCTGTTCGAACGGAGAATGAGCAGAAAGCAGGTTACAGCTTCCGAACGCGGCGGCCATCACGCCGAGGAGAAGCAAGTTTTCGTGGGAAAGAAAGGAGCGCAGATCTATTCCGGCCCGGTGGTGATTCTGGTGAGCGAATATTCCGCGAGCGCGACGGAAGTGTTTTCCGCAGGCATGCAGGACTCCGGGCGCGCGAAGCTTGTGGGCAGTACATCGTGCGGCTGCGTGCTGGGTATCACGCACGACAGAGTCATGAAAGGCGGCGGAGTGCTAGAGATCAGCGAAGTGCTCTGGTTCTCTCCGAAGGACCGCAAGCTGGAAGGCGAAGGCGTGATTCCGGATACAGTGGCCGTTCCGACGATTGCTTCGCTGCGAGAAAAGCGTGACTTGGCTTTAGAGGCCGGCGAAAAAATGCTGCAAGAGCAGGCAGCGGCAAAGCAAGCCGCGGCATCCCGCTGACGCGGCGCGCTGCTCCCGAGAATTGCGATGGGCTACTCCAAACGCAGAGCACGCATGGGATCAATAGACGCGGCGCGCCACGCCGGCAAGACGCAGGCAATTCCAGCGACGAGAAAAAGAATAGAAGCGGCGACGATTAAAGTTGCTGGATCGCGCGA
>Ga0209446_1000025_pt1 | contig 48729 bp, 34 predicted proteins | sample BogFormECP04_OM2_FD_188242 | JGI IMG/M metagenome (GOLD analysis project Ga0209446, IMG submission 188242) | Bog forest soil microbial communities from Calvert Island, British Columbia, Canada - ECP04_OM2 (SPAdes) (version 2) | ecosystem: Environmental > Aquatic > Freshwater > Wetlands > Bog ... | reverse complement strand
AACCGCCGGGCCCATCGACCAGACAGACGCTTCGCTTACGCCCCTCGATGCCAAGCTCGAAGTGGATTCGCTGGACCTCGCTTCTACCGGCTTCGTCGATGCCAGAGCTGGTCTAGGGGGCATTCTCGATCTCACCGCAAATCTCTCTTCGCAAAATGGCGAAGCGCAGACCAAGGGCAACGTAAAAATCTCCAAGGCGCTGTTCATTTCGGGTGGTTCTCCCGCAGGCGTTCCGGTCACGGTCGATTTCGATACCAAATACGATCTGCGGAAGAGTACCGGCGTGCTTAATCCCTCGACGGTCAAGATTGGCAATGCTGCCGCCCATCTCAATGGCACATATAAGACGGCCGGGGACGATACCATTGTCAACATCAAGGTAGAAGCGAGGGACATGCCAGCGAAGGACCTGGAGTTATTTCTTCCCGCGCTCGGTATCAATCTTCCCAAGGGAGCTTCGCTTCAGGCCGGCACGCTTAATGCGGACCTGGAGCTTGCTGGCCCCGTGGGAAAGTTGGTTACCACGGGCAACGTCGGTCTCTTCAAAGGAGTTTTGGCGGGCTTCGATCTCGGCTCGAAGATGAGCGGCGTTGCTTCGCTTGCGGGCATTAAGAGCGGCAAAGATTTGCAGATTGAAAAGCTGACCAGCAATCTCCGCATGGCGCCCGATGGATTGAAGGCGGATAATTTCATAGCCGTTCTCCCCGGGGTCGCAAATCTTTCCGGCGCGGGCACGGTCGACTCCAAAAACAATCTCGATTTCAAAATGGCCGCAACTCTGACGAGTGCGCTCGGCGACGTTGCCAGTCCCGTTTCCAACGTTGGCGGACTTCTTGGCAAAGCGACAGGCGGTGGCGGCTGCAAGGGTGGCACAACGGTACCTTTCCAGATTCAGGGAACGACTGCGGATCCTAAATTCATACCGGATGTCGGGGGACTGGCGGCCGGCATGTTGAAGTCGCAGCTCGGCTGCGCGGGTGGTCTTGGCGCTACCGGCGCAAAGGATGCGGGCGTAGTTCCCGCCGATGCGGTAAAAAGTCTCGGCGGCCTATTCAAGAAGAAACCGCCGCAGTAGTCATCGTGGGAGGCGTGGTTCTCGTCTTACGTTGTGTTGGATGAGTCCCACCGATTATTCATGGCGGAGCGCGATCATTGGATCGATGCGAGATGCTCGCCAAGCAGGGAGGTAAGAGGCCCATACCGCCGAAGCGAGGAGTGTAAGCGCGACGAAGGCGAAAACGCCGAAGTCGAGGGTCGCAACGCCGTACAGCATGCTTTTCAAGATACGCCCAACGGCAAAGGCACCAAGCAGCCCAAACGCCAGCCCCAGGAGCGCCAAGCTCGCTCCTTCGGTAAGGACCATGCGCAAAACCTGATCGCGACGCGCGCCCAAGGCAAGGCGCAATCCGATCTCGTGAGTTCGCTGTGCTACAGCAAAGACCATCACTCCGTAAATTCCGACTGCCGCGAGCAGCAAAGCCAACGCAGCAAAACCTCCGTATAACACAGCGAAAAAGCGATCTCCCGCGAGGCTCTCGTCCACGATTTGGGCCATCGTCTTGACGTTGGCCAGGGGCAAATCGGCCTCCATGGAGGTGACCACGTCCGCGACGCTCGCAATCATTGCCGACGGATCTCCCACCGAACGCACGGCAAGCTCCGCTTGCGGGGATGGGCTCTGCCAAAAAGGCACGTCCATTTCCGGAACGTTGTCATTGCGCGGGCCAAAACTCCGCACATTCCGGAAAACTCCCACGATCTGCCATTCTTCTAAGGGATGCTCCGCCGGGACTCCGGGGATTCTCTTGCTCTCGACGATTATCCGCTGTGTGAGTGGGTCGACTCCGGGTAGGTAATGCCGCACAAAGTTTTCGTTCACAACCGCTACCCGAGCGCCACCCGCGGAGTCTTTTCGAGTGAACTCCCGTCCTTTGACGATCTTTATCCCAAACGCCTGGTAGTAGCCGGGCGTGACAGCCTGGAACGCCGCTCCCGGGCGCGAATCGCGATCGACCGCAGGGGCGCCGGCGATCCAAAATTGGATTCCCCCGTGCGTCCCGGCCACGGGCAACCCGGTCGAAGCTGCGACGGCGGAGACACCGGGAGCCGCCTCAATCCTCATCAAGAGCTCGCGGTAGAACGCAACCATCTGCTCAGGTTGCACGAGCCGGCCGTCGGGGACCGGCAGCGAGAAGGTCAGAATATGATCAGTTCGAACACCAAGATCCACCTGAGCGAGATTCCAAAAGCTGCGGAGTGCCAGTCCAGCGCCGGCCAATAAGGTCAATGCAAATCCGAATTCCAACACTATCAAGGCCTGTCGCAAACGCTGTCGGCCGGAGCCAGTGCGTCCTCCTTTCAACGCTCGGTTGGGATCCACACCGCAAGCCTGCCACGCTGGAGCGCACCCGAAGACCACGCCCGCGAAGAGGCTAGTCACCAGCGTGAACAGCAGGACTGCCGCGCTGATCTTCACATCTGCCTCTGAGGGCAACGCAAACTCGGGCAGCATCGAAACGATCATTTTTATCAGCACTCCTGCCAAGCCGACGCCGGCTGCGCCGCCCACGATCGCCAGAACGAGGCTCTCCGTTAAGAACTGTGCAAAGATTCGTTGCCTGCTGGCACCCAAGGAAACGCGCACGGCGATTTCTTTTTCTCGAACCGTGCTCCTAGCCAACAGCAAATTAGCCACGTTCACACAAGCGATGCACAAGACGAGTCCGACCGCCCCGAATAGCAGCCAAAGGGTGGCCTTAACAGCCGGCGGAAGAAAATCGTCCTGCAAGGGTTCGACGCTTACCCACCAGTTTGTGTTGGTTTGCGGATTGTCTTGGGCGATTCGGAGAGCCACCACGCTCATATCAGCCTGCGCCTCGGCGATAGTTACGCGCGGTTTGAGGCGCCCCATCACAAACAGCCAGTGGTACCCGTGATCCATCTGGTCGGGCCGGAACGCCAGCGGCACGACCATCTCAAACTGGATTCGATCCAGCGGACCGGGCGATGTCACTCCCACCACAGTGTAAGGCGCACCATCCATTCGCAATGGCTTGCCGATGATCCCGCTGTCCGCGCCGAGGCGCTTCCAAAGCTTGTAGGTCAGAATGACAACGTGGTCCTTGCCGGGCGTACCTTCCTCAGGTAAGAAGCTGCGACCGAGGAGGAAATGGATTCCTATCATTCCGTAGTAGCCGGGGGTGGCCTGCTGGGCGATGACATGTTCCGGCCGCGCACTCGTGGCTAGATTGAAGCTCGTACCAGATGCCGTCGCCGCGTTGAGGTCTTGAAAAACATTACTCTCCCGCTTCCAATCCAGAAAATCGCCCGCCGAAGCGCCCCAAACGCGCTTGTTCGCCCGCGTCGGCCAGACCATGACCAATTGCTTTGGCTCCGGATATGGTAGAGGCGCGAGCAAGGTGGCATAGGTCACGCTATAGATCGCTGTTGTTGAACTAATGCCTAGCGCGAACGTGAGAATGGCAGCGACGGCGAAGCCAGAATTCCTACTCAGGCCACGCAGGCCAAAGCGAACATCCGAGAAAAATTGTTCTACGGAGCGCCAGCGCCAGACTTGACGGCTGTCGTCTTCGATCAGAGTGACGTTGCCAAACGCGCGGCGAGCTGCGGCGGTGGCTTCTTTTTTGGATAAACCGATGGCGACGAGTTCATCGATTTTTTCTTCGAGGTGTTGTTGCATCTCTTCGGAGAGGTCATTGTAGATGCGGTGGCGCGAGAAGAGCTGTTTCAGCCAGTTCATGATTCACCCGTTGCAAAGAAGCGTTCATGTTTCGAAGATTTGCTCAGAGCTGTTATTCGTACCGCAGGGCAACCATCGGATCGACCTTCATGGCGCGGCGCGCTGGAATGTAGCAGGCCGCGAGCGCGACAAAGATCAGCAGCACTGCGACGGCGGAAAATGTCAGCGGATCGTGGGCTGTCACTCCAAAGAGCAGACTGGTCATCAGGCGCGCCAATCCGAAGGCAGCGACGACTCCGATACATACGCCGACCAGCGCGAGCTTCGCGCCCTGCCTCAGAACCATGCTGACTACGTCTCCGCTTTGCGCGCCAAGCGCCAAACGAATTCCAATTTCGCGCTTACGCTGCGAAACGGTGTACGAGATCACGCCGTAAATGCCAATGATGCCCAGCGCCAGCGCCATCCCGCCCGCGATTGCCAGCATCACGAGCGTGAAAGACGTCCGCGCCACGGACTTCCCGTATACATCCTCCATCGTCCGCACCGACGCCAGCGGCAAATTCGAATTCACTGACCACACCGCCTGCCGCAATTCATTCAAAAAACTCTGTGTGCCCGCGCGATCGCTTCGAATCACGAACGTAACTTCTCGAATCGGCTGCGCAGGCCCGCGCCCAAAAAGATTCTCGACCATGGGCGGCCAGTACACGATTTCCGTTGCCTTCTCTTGCACGCCCTTTTCACGCACATCCTGGATCACGCCGATCACCTCGCGCCACGGCAGACCCGGATCCTCCGTCAATCGTTTGCCAATTGCGTTCGCGGGCGTGCCCCACTCTTCCCTCGCCAAATTCTCAGAGACCATCACCACCGGCCTGAGTCCGTACACGTCATCCCAAGTCAGCTCGCGCCCGGCGATGAGCCGCGTACCGGCCGCGGCAAAAAAACCAGGCGAAACGTGCTTGTAAAAATGCAACGGTGGAATCACGCCTTCGGGATAGGTTTTGCCTTCAATAAAGATGGTGTCCCAATCGGAGTCGAAGCCTTCCATCGGCATCTCGCTCCCGAACCCCACCGACTTCGCCCCTGGAATCGCGGATAGCTTGTCGAGGATTTGGCTCTGCGTTCTCGCCACGCGCTCCGTTTCAGGGATCAGCAAGTCCGGAATAGAAATCCTCATCACCTGCAGATGCCGCGCATCCGTAAAACCAGGATCAATCGCTCGCAGCGCCTCGAAAGTGCGAATCATCAGTCCCGCGCTTACCAGCAAAACGAGCGCCATCGCCACTTGTCCAACCACCAGCAAATTCCGCGCTCGGTGCCGCTCGCGACTTGCGCTGATCGTCCGTCCCGCGCTCCGCAGTTCCAACGAGGCTCGCGGCCCGGCATACTTGAGCGCTGGAACTAGTCCAAACAGCAGTCCCGACAACACTGAGAGCAAAAAGGCAAATCCCATCGTCCTGGCATCAATAGAAATTTCCCTCAAGCGCGGCAAGTTCGCCGGCCCAATCGCCGCAAGGAAACGCACGCCCGCGTAAGCCAGTCCAAGGCCAACGATTCCGCCCAGCATCCCCAGCATCACGCTTTCCACCAATAATCCACTTATGATGCGCTGCCGGCCGGCGCCAAGCGCCGCGCGCACCGCCAGTTCCTGTTGCCGGGACTCGACCCTTACGAGCAGGAGATTCGTCACGTTGGCGCAGGCGATCAGCATCACCAGCCCAATCGTTCCCATCACCACCCATAGCGCCTCGCTCACATTTCCCACGACTTCCTGCTTCAACGGCCGGATCATCGGCGTAATTTTCCACGTCTCGTAAATATGCGGATTCGATCCCGGCCCGTTCGAAAACGAATCCATCCAGACCGGCAGCATCCGCGTCAAGTCTGCGTTCGCTTGAGCAATCGTTGCTCCCGGCTTCAAACGCGCGATGCCGTGAAACCCGAATCCAGCCAAAATCAATTTCCCGCGATCGAATTGAAACGGCCTGATTAAATCGAAGTCCGTATCGACAAAGCGAAACCCCTGCGGCATCACGCCAATAATCTCCAGCGGCCGCGAATCGACCTGAATATTTCGACCAATCGCCGAGCGGTCCCCGCCAAACCGGCGCTGCCAATATCCGTAGCTCAGCATCGCCCGTGCCGGCCCGTTCGGTACCTGATCCGCTGCGGAGAACCATCTGCCAGCTTCCGGCGCGACATCCAGCGCTTGCAACATCCCGTCGCTCACGTCCACCACGCGCACTTGCTCCGGTTCGGCCAGTCCCGTAACGCTGGCCGTTCCCGTGTCCCATACCCCTAGCGACTGAAACGTCCGGTTGTTTTCCGCATAGGTGAAATACATCGAAGGCGAGAGAAGCAGCCCATTCTCGAAATCGGCCAGTCCTGCTGCGCCCGGAGCGGTCTGGTGGAGGGACACCAGTTCTTCCGCCTTCGGATAATTGAGCGGTTTCAGGAGCACGCTGTTCACAACGGTGAAGACGGCGGCGTTGGCGCCAATTCCAATCGCGATCGTTAATATGCCGACGGTGGTGAACACTGGATTGTGCCGCAGCATCCGCAATCCGTAGCGAACATCGGCGAGAAAATTCTCGAACGACAGCCACCGCCAAACGTCGCGGCTATCCTCTTCCGTTAGGGTGACATTTCCAAATTGGCGGCGAGCGGCGGCGGAGGCTTCCTCGCTGGACATGCCGCCGGCGACGAGTTCCTCGACTTTTTCTTCGAGGTGTTGTTGCATCTCGTTGGAGAGATCGTTGTAGTAGCGGCGACGTGAGAATAGTTGCTTTAGCAAGTTCATGATTCACCCGGCGCTAGAACGCGTGTAATTCCTTCGAGCATTTTTTCGAAACGCGATACTTCGTGCTCAAGGTGCTTCGTTCCCTTTGCCGTCAATTTGTAAATGCGTACGCGGCGGTTTGTCGCGGAGATGCCCCATTCGGCTATTACCAGTTCTTCTTTCAGCAGACGCTGAAGAGCGGGATAGAGCGAGCCTTCTTCGATTTGGAGAAGGTCGTCGGAAGTTCGCTTGATGTGCTGGACGAGGGCGTAGCCGTGCAGGGGCTGGCGCTTGAGAGTTCGAAGAATCATCATCTCGAGCGCGCCGGGGAAGAGGTCGCGTTGTTCCGATTTTTTCACAGTTTACTCCGGAACTTTCTTAGAGGCTATTTGTCTCAAGGCCTAGAGTAAAATAGTGTAGTTGAGATGAGCCGTCAAGCCCTTTCGAGGGCAAGCGGAGTAAGCACATGGAAGCGGCGAGGTCGCTGACGGGCTATTCGTATCGTAAAGCGACCATGGGATCGACGCGCGCGGCACGCCGAGCGGGAATGAAACTCGCGAGAAAGAGTACGACGAGGAGCAAAACGCACGCGAAGGACATCGATAGCGGATCGTAGATTCTTACGCTGTAGAGCATCCCGTCGTGTTCCTGCGGCACGAGGTAGAGCGAGCTACCCAGGATGCGCCCAATAGCGAGCGCGACGGCGACGCCGCACAGCAAACCGGCAAGACCCATGACATACGTGCGGGCGATCGCTTGACGCAGGACGTGAGCGGGCGTGGCCCCCAACGCGAAGCGAATTCCGAACTCCTGTGTGCGTAGTTGAACGAAATAAGCCACCGTGCCGAAAATTCCGACGGAGACGAGCGCGAGCGCTACAACAGCGAGGCAGCTGACAAGAATCAGATCGAACTGTGATCCGCGCAGAGAGTCGCCGATGAGTTGGTCGACGGTTTTTACGTCGTAAAGCGGCTGATCCTTATCGAGAGAGCAGGCCGCGTCACGAATCGCGCCCAAGAGCGCGCCGCGCGGAAGGCTCGAAGACACAACTATGGTCGCGCCGCGGTCTGGCTGTTGCGAAAAGGGAACATAGAGGACGTCGAACGGAACCTCGTTTGGGCCAAACTCCTGCGTGTTCTCCGTTACGCCCACGATTTGAACGGGCGCTTCGGCGGGAGCGCCACGGCGTTCATCGGCTACATAGTCGAGGACTTTTCCGAGGGGATCTTCCGACCCAAGTAAAGTGTGTGCCGCATTGCGATTGATAATGGCGACACGAGGCGAAGTTTCCGTGTCGCGGGGATTCAGTGCGCGCCCTGCCAGGAGATGCATGTGCAGGACGTCGAAGAAATTCGGTTCGACGGCATAGACCATGACGCCGGTGCCGTATTCGCCGCGAAGCGGCTGGCCCTCCACATTGACGGAGTCAGTAAGTTCCGAACCTTGGAGCGGAACGCTGCTTCCCATGGTGACGTCTTGAACTCCTGGAAGAGATCGAAGCTGATCGATCAGGGCGCGGAAGTAACGATTCTGTTGCTCGGGCTGGGCGTAGTTTTCGCCGCGCAGCAAAATTCGAAATGTGAGCGCTCCTTGAGCGTCAAAACCGCGTGGCGCCTGCTCCTCGCGAAGAAAGCTGGAGAGAAAAAGTCCGGCGCCGAAGAGTAGCACGAGGGCCAGCGCCACCTCGACGGCTACAAGAACGCTGCGAGTTCTGTGCTGGCTGCGGCTTGCGGAGAGGCCGCTGGTGCCTTTTCGCAGCGCGTCGGTGACATCCACGCGTGACGAAAATAGAGCCGGCACAATGCCCATGAGCAAGGCAGAGAAAATCGAGACGCCGAGCACAAAGAGCAGAACTCGCCAATCAAAAAGATACTCCGTGTGGCGCGGAAGTGCCTCCTGGGAGAGAAACGCCGGAAAACTGCCTGCTCCCCAGACGCCTAGCAAAGTGCCTGCGGCGCCGCCGGCGAGCGATAGGAGGAGACTTTCGGCGAGCGATTGGCGAATAAGGGTTGCGCGACTAGCGCCAAGAGTGGCGCGAAGTGCAAATTCGCGCTGACGAGACAGGCCGCGCGCGAGAAGAAGTCCCGCATTGTTGACGCAAGCGATGAGCAGCACCAGAAGAATTGCGCCTGCAAAGAAATAGAGTCCGCGCGCACTGTACTCGGTCCAGGTCACCCGCAGATTGCTGACTGCAGCGATGTCCTCTTGCTTCGCTCCGTCAGTTTGAGATTGCCGCTGGAGGATGCCGTCGAGCTCGGCGCGGGCTGCGTCCACTGAAACCCCTGGAGCCAGCCTGCCGATCATGTAGATGCCACGCATAACTTTCGCCCTCGGGTCCAAGGTGAGCGGGACATAGATCGCTGGCTCCGGGAGGTATTCGAATCGGAGGCGAGGGGAGGTAATGCCCACGACAAAATACGTCTCTCCATCTATGGTGATGGGTTTGCCGATCACATTCGTGTCGGAAGCGAATCGGGTTTGCCAAAGCGCGTGGCTAAGAATTGCGACGTGATGGCGGCCGGTGGTTTCCCCTTCCGGCAAGAAAATGCGCCCTCTTTCCAGAGGAACGTTGAGCGTCTTGAATAACGAGGATGTGAGCTCCATGACCCGCACTCGTTCCGACGTGCCTCCAGCTGTCAGATTTCGCGAGGATGGGGAGTTGTAAGCACCGAGACTTGAGAAAGAATGATTCTGCTCGGCCCATGCACGGCTTATGGAGTTGGTGATCACGTCCCACTGGCGTGGATCTTTGCGGAGAACAACATGAGCGTCCACGAGGCGCTCGGAATCGGGAAATGGAAGCGGACGCCAAAGTTGCGACTCGAGAACGCTGAAGATGGCGGTGTTGGCTCCAATGCCGAGGGCGAGCGTGAAAACGACGACGAACGTGAAGCCGGGATTTTTGCGAAGGACGCGCCCGGCGTAGCGAAAGTCGCGCAACAGAGTTTCGATCGCGGGCAGGCCTTTGCGATCGCGCCAGGCCTCCTTGGTTTGTTCGAGGCCGCCGAGTTTGATCAGGGCTTGGCGGCGGGCTTCAACAGGAGACATTCTGGACCGAAGGTTGTCTTCGATGTGAAGCTGGAGATGGCTTTCCATTTCTGCGGCGAGTTCGCGCTCGCGGCGGTGCTTGCGAAAGAGGCCGGCGATTCGAATGAACAACGCGCGTAGTCGCCTCATGAACGCTCCTGCTCCACAGATAGCTCGAGCTTCCGAGATTTGCGTACATCACTCATAACGCAGAGCCACCGTGGGGTCGACGCGTATGGCGCGTCGGGCGGGAATCCAGCACGCGAGCAGCGTGATGAAAGAGAGCAGCGCCGCGACGGATAGATAAGTGAGCGGATCGCTCGGGCTTACGGCGACCAGCATGTGGGTCATCGCTCGCGTGAGCACCCAGGTGCCGGCGAGTCCGAAAAGCAATCCCGCGATTACGAGTCGCGCGCCTTGCTTAAGCAGGAGCGCGAGAATTTGACGCGGGCTTGCTCCGAGCGCCATTCGAATGCCAAGCTCTTGCGTTCTTTGCGTTGCGGCGTAGGAAACGACCCCATAGACGCCTACGACTGCCAGGAGCAGTCCCAACAGACCCATGGCCGCCGCGAGAGAAGCTCCGAGACGGTAAATGAAATATCCCAATGTGCCGCCCAGCGATTCCTTCATCGTTTGGATTTCTTCAATTGGGTCATTGGCGTCGAGCGCCTGTATTTCGCGTTGGACTAAGGGGGCAAGCGAATCGTAAGGCATCGAGGAACGAATCTGCAGCGTACGCTGCGCAGTGAAGTGCTGCGTAAGAGGAACATAAAAGTAAGGTTGCGGATCTTCCGCGAGAACGCGGTACTTGCCGTCGCGCGCAACGCCGACGATCTCGACGAAGGGGCCGGCATCGCTGGTCAGGCTAAAGCGTTTGCCGATGGGGTTTTCCCCGGGCCAAAAAAGCCGGGCCATCGTTTCGTTGACGATTGCGACGCGCGGAGACGTCTCACTGTCGGCGTCTGTGAAGGCGCGGCCGAGGAGGACACGAACGCGGAGCGTCTCGAAATAGGGTGCATCGACGCTGTTGAACATCATCTCGGGTGCCTTTTGGCCCGGCGGCACTGGCCGACCTTCGACATAGACCGATTGCCTGGCCAGCATATAGCCGATCGGTACCGCGGAAGCCAGGCTCGCGGATTGCACACCGGGAAGCGCGCGGATCGTTGCTGCGAGCGACCGATAAAATTCCTTGGTTTGCGTTTCGCTAAAATTATGGATGGAAGGATCGAGGCGGACGTTCAGAAGCTGATTTGGATCGAAACCGATGTCCATGTGCTCTACGGCGCGCAAGCTGCGAACAAAAAGTCCGGCAACGATCAACAGCATTAATGATCCCGCGATTTGCGCGGCCATAAGATCGCCGCGAACCTTGTGCCGGGCCTTGCCGCCGGCGTCCGCGCGGCCGCCTTGATGCAACACAGTATTGACATCAGCTCGAGTGGCGCGAAGAGCAGGCGATAGGCCGGCGGAAATCGCGGTGAAGACTACTGCCGCGAGCGCGTAGACAAAAACTCGCCAATCGAAACCGAAACCGAGCCGAACTGGAATGTTGGACAGATGGGTGGAGCTGGCCAAATGGCTCAGGCTCGCGCCAAGCGTTACTCCGGCAACTCCACCGAGCAGGGCCGTGAGCATCGTTTCCGTAAGCATTTGGCGGACGAGGCGGAAGCGTGCGCCGCCGAGAGCCGCACGAATGGCCATCTCGCGCTGCCGGACAGAAGCGCGCGCCATGAGAATGTTCGCGATGTTCGTGCAGGCGAGCAAGAGAACGAGCGCGCCGAGGATCAGAAACAATCCGGAAAACACAATGAACGCATTGTTGGCGTAGGGAATGGGGCGCGAGAACCGCTCATCCATCACGCGCACGCTCAAATCTTTGTCTGTCGCGGGGTATTGCGCGGCGAGCCGCCGCGAGATCACGTCGAATCTGCTCTGGGCCTGGGCGAAAGTCACGCCGGGCTTCAGTCTGCCAAGAACAAGCATTAAATGTATATCGCGGCTATTCCAAAAGTTGGTGGCCGAAGATTTATCGAACGCGGTGCTAAGCGGAGCGTAGGCATCCATGTCGAAGACGGAAAACTGTCCCCGGAATTCTTTCTCCATGACGCCGACAATCGTTGCCGGCTTGCCGCCCATGCGCGCTTGTTTGCCGATCACCTGCGGATCACCGCCGAATCTTCTTTGCCAGAAGGAATAGCTGAGGACGAGGATGGCGGGTTCGCCAGGGTGCTCGCCTTCGCCTGGAAGGATGAGCCGGCCGAGAGCGGGCCTCACACCAAGCGCGGAAAAATAGTTGCTGCTGACGCCGCCGACGGTAAGCGTGTCGCTATGGCCTTCAGCGGTGAAGTTCAAGCGCCAAGCCGTGGCCGAGCCGAAGACTTCGCAGATCGTCGCAGTTTGTTTCCGGAATTCCACGAATTGCGGATAGGAAAAGCCGAGCGCTCCGAGAGAGGAATCACCAGACTGAATCACCAGAGCGGCGATTTGTTCGGCGGCGGGCACCGGCAGACGCTGCAGCAGGAGGCCATTTACTAGTCCGAAGATGGCGGTGTTCGCGCCGACGCCAAGGGCGAGAGTGAGCACGACGATGACTGTGACGCCCAGGTTCTTGCGTAGCATGCGAGCGGCGAAGCGTAGATCCTGGAGGGACGTTTCGAGCACCGGCAATCCCCTTCGTTCTCGATACGCTTCTTTGGTTTGTTCAATGCCTCCGAGTCTGATCAGTGCTTGGCGGCGCGCCTCTTCTGCGATCATGCCAGCGCGCAGATTGTCGTCGATGTGCAACTGGAGATGGCTCTCCATTTCGGCGGTGAGTTCGCGGCCGCGACTTTCTTCGCGGAAGATGCCAGCGATGCCGAAGAACCATGCGCGAAAGCGTCTCAAGCTTGAGCTCTTCGATCCAAATTTGGGCGATGAAAGTAGTGCCGATCTAGATTACATCGAACGAATTGGCAAACTTGAGAGATCTGTCTCATTTCGTCCAATCATTCATGGCGCAACGCGACGATTGGATCGACGGAAGCGGCGCGCCGCGCAGGGATGACGCTGGCGATGAGCGCGACCATTGTCACGCCTAAGAGCGCGGCGAGATAGGAGGTCGAATCTCCTGGCATGACGCCGAAGAGCATCGAGCGCATAAGTTGCGCGCCAGCGATAGCCAGTGGGACGCCGACGGCGACACCAGCAACGCTGATCAGCAAACTTTCGCGCAACACCATCCAGAGGACCTGCGAGCGCTGCGCCCCCAAGGCCATACGCACGCCAATTTCGGAAGTGCGGCGGCTGACGCGATATGCGAGCGTGCCGTAGAGGCCCGTGGCGACGAGCAACGCCGCGATTAACCCGAAGAACATCGCGAGCCGCGCGAAAAGCCGCGCCTGCCAAAAGCTTTCATCGAATTGCGCCCGCTGTGTCATCGGCTTTTGCATGGGAAGGTTTGGATCCATGTCGCGGAGAACGGCGCGGATGCTGGGTATGAGCGCCTCGGGATTTTCCGAGATGCGCAGCTCGATGTGCATATCGGACACTGATTCGCGCTGGCTATAAGGAAAATAAATCATCGGCCTCGGCTTTTCGGCGACACTTGTATATTTGCTGTCCGCAGCCACGCCGACGATCGTGAACTGATTTTCAGCTTTCGTACCGCCCACCATATGGCCCAATACAGCGCCACTAGGAAAAAACCGCCTGACAAACGTTTGATTGACGACGGCAACCTTTGGCGCCTGGCGCGTGTCAGCATCCGCAATATCGCGGCCTTGGAGGATAGGAACTCCCAGGGTGTATAGATAGTCAGACCCGACGTCATTTGCACGCATTCCTATCTCTTCAAAACTGCCTCTAGGCGTCACGCCATCGACGGCAAAGACACCGTTGTTGCTCCAACCGGAGCCGAGACGGTTGGCCATTACTGTCGCGGATTCAACTCCGGGCACAACACGCAGGCGTTCGAGGAGTCTTTGATAGAAATGCGCTCTTTCATCGTCGGAGTGTGCGGAAGGCGGGCTGGTGCCAAAAACCAGCAGTCCATCGGTACGAAGGCCGAGCGGCAAGATCTCGTAATTGCGAAGCGAGCGAACGAGTAAGCACGCACCGACCAGCAGAATGACGCAGAGAGTCATTTGGGAAGCAACCACCAATTTTCCAGTCCAGGAGGATTTCTTGTTGCGCTGCGCCGCCGCGTTCGAGGTCTTAAGACCTGGCCCATCGGGAACACTGAGAGCGCTACGAAGTGGGGCGAGACCGAATACCACGGCACAAGCCAACGAAATCGCGAGTGTGAAAACCAAAACGCGTGAATCCAGCGTGAAGGGAACTTCCAAAGTCGACCACGCGGCGAGAGCGCTGCTGGCGGCGGTCGCAAAAATCCAGCCCAGCGCCGCGCCAACCGCCACCAGCAACAGGCTTTCTGCCAGCAACTGCCGCAACAGGCGGCTAGGGCCCGCCCCAAGTGCCAGCCGCATGGAAAATTCTCTCTGGCGAGCGGAATTCCGAGCGACGAGAAGCATGGCGACGTTGGTGCAAGCAATGACGAGAACCAATCCCACCATGGCCATCAGAACTTCGATGGGCTGAGCGTAATCGTCGCGGATACCTTGAATGCCTTCCGTGGGGGCGAGGGCCAAAGTGGGTTTCGGCGTTTTTGGATCGACTGTGCCAAGGCCGATCAGCGCAGAGCTTTGAAAAGCAGGATCGATCATCGCGATCGCCTGCGGCGATGTAACGTGAGGCTGCAGCCGGCCAATTAGCCGAATACACCACCATTTGGGCGAACCATAGAGCGTGCTGTCTTCTGAGGGCGGTTCACCCCAGGCATTCAATTCGGGCCGATTCTGCAATGGGATCCACAGATCCGTGGAAAGGCCGGGCTCGACGCCGTAGAAGCCTTGTCCGCTCACCCCGACGATTGTGAACGGCACTCCTTTCACGTAAATCGTTTGACCTACGGCGGAGGGATTGCGGCCGAAGCGGACGGTCCAATAGGAATAGCTGAGCACGGCGACCGGAGCGTGCGCAGTCTCATCCTCAGGTGTGAAACCGCGGCCACGCGCAAAGGAGGTGCCGAGGCCCGAGAAAAAATTGCCGCTTACTTCGTCCGCTTCTGCTTCTTCAGGGTCCTGTCCGATGCGGACCGCCGTTTTGCCGATCGCCAACGGGATGTAAGCCATCAAATCGGAAAAGGCAGCGTGATCCGCACGCAGTTGCTCGAAGACCGGTTCCGAAAACGAGGTGCTATCGTCGCCCGTGTTCATTGCACCGTCAGGCTTGCCATTCGGAAGTACTAAGTACACTAACTGTTCAGGACGGGGCAGCGGAAGGCTGCGAAGAAGGACGCTGTTCATCACACTGAATACGGCGGTGTTGCCCCCGATTCCGAGCGCAAGCGTCAAGACGGCGACCAGAGTGAAGCCGGGGTTTTTGCGAAGTAAGCGGAAGGCGTAGCGGCAGTCTTGTAATGTCGTTTCCAGAATAGGCAGACCGCGGCGCTCGCGGTAGTTTTCCTTGGTTTGTTCCACTCCGCCTAGCTTCATGATTGCCTCCCTCCGGGCTTGTGCCGGCGCCATACCTGCGCGCACGTTGTCATCGATGTGCGGCTGAAGATGGCTCTCCATCTCCTCGGCAAGCTCGCGCTCGCGGGGCTCTTTGTGGAAGAGTCCTCCAAGGCGGACGAACAAAGCGCGCAGCCATCTCATCGCTAAACGGCCCCTCCAGATTCCTGAGCTACTCCCGAAAAACAAAAATCTCCAAACTTCAGCTCCAGACCGTTGCAGCTATTCGTATCGCAAAGCCACGATCGGATCGACACGCGATGCACGACGAGCCGGAAGGTAGCAAGCGAGCATGGCGACGCCGGTGATCAAAACCGGGACTGATAAAAAAATCCATCCGCCCGAAATCTGGTAATCCTGAAAAAGACTGCCGAATACTTTTGGAAGAGGTAATGCGCAAGTTAGTCCGACAGCCACGCCGATCAGTGCGAGCTTCAGCCCATCCATAATCACGAGGCGCAGAATGCTTTGTTTTCCAGCGCCGAGCGCCACCCGGATGCCGATCTCTTGCCTGCGTTGCCCTACGGTGTAGGCGACCAGGCCATAAATCCCGATGCCGGAGAGCGCCAGTGCCAAAATGGCAAAAGTTCCCATCATCTTTCCCATGATCTTGTCGCCGGCCACTTCGTTGTCGAGAATCTCTGGAAGGCTCATCAGTTCGCCGATCGGCTGGTCGCGATCAATCGACCAAACCGCTTCGCGCAAGCCAGGGGCCAGCGAGTTCGCGTCGCTGATCCCGCGCACCATGACGGCGGCCTCGGCCATCGCATGCTGCTCGAAAGGCTCATATATTTCCGGGTCATCTATGGAGCGAAGCGGCCAGCCTTTCACGTTCTGGACGATGCCAACAATGGTGCGCCATGGGTTTGAAGTGGCGTCCACCGAATCCATGCGAATCTGGCTTCCGAGGGTGTCTCCGTGCGGAAAAAACTGCTCCGCCAGTTTTTGGCTCACCAGCGCCACCAACGGAGCATGCGCGTCATCGCTCGCGGAAAAATCACGTCCGGCGATGATCGTCGTCCCGCTAGCCTCAAAGTAGTGCGTGCTCACGACGCAATAGCGCGCGTGCGCCAGTTCGCCTGCAGGCAGATTTTCCTGGCCCCGAAGGCGAAAAGGGACTTCTTCGGGTCCGGCGCCTGGCAGAACCGAGGTGATGGCTGCCGATTTGGCGCCAGGCATCGTGGAAAGGCGGCTGACGAGTTCACGGTAAAACTGGATTTGTGCGGAAGCCTCTTTATAGCGAGATTCGGGGAGGGTGATCTGTGCCGTCAGGATCCGCTGGGGATCGAATCCCATGTTTCTTCGCATTCCCACCACAATTCCTTGAATGAGGATACCGGCTCCGCTCAATAGCACCACAGCAAGAGCCAGCTCACCGGCGACCAGAACGCTGCGCAAACGGTTTTTCCTTTTGTTCGAAGCAACCATTGCGCTTTCATTTTTCAGGGTCGCAAAAATTTCCACTGACCTCGCTTTTAGCGCGGGAGCCAGACCGAAGAGAACGGCCGAGAACAGGGCGATTGCCGAAGTGAAGCTCACCACTCGCCAGTCGATCTTGAGCTCGAGTAACTTGACTGCGTCGTTGAAAGACAATGCGGCTTGCATCACGCGCTCGCCTGCAAGCGTGAAAGTGAGACCGGCGCCGGCGCCCAGCGCGGCGATGAGCAGGGCTTCCGTCATCAATTGGCGCACCAAGCGGATTCTTCCCGCCCCAATAGCGATGCGCACGGCCATTTCCTTGCTTCGGCCAGTCGCGCGCGCCAGCATAAGCCCCGAAATATTTGCGCAGGCAATAAGCAGCACCAAGCCGACGGCGGACAGCAAAAGAATAAAAGCCGGCCCGGCATTAAAATCGCGGATCATGTATTCCTGCAGAGAGAGTGTGTTTGCTCCCCAGCCGTTATCTGTCTCCGGAAAATTCTTTGCCGCAAGAGCACCCAGAGCCCTGACGTTCGCCTGCGCTGTCTCCAAGGTCACCCCTGGCTTGATCCTGCCGAACAGATACAGGTCGCGTTCCTGCCTGGCTGCCGCGCTTTGCTGAGATTCGTTCAAGACCAACGGTATCCACACTTCGCCTTGAAACGACATCAAGCGGAACTGGAACGGCATCACTCCAATCACGGTGTATCGCTCGTTATTCAACCGAATGGCTTTGCCAACAAGATGGGGATCCGATCCAAATTTCCTCTCCCACAAGCGATGGCTCAGAACTACGACATGGTTATTTCCTTCGTGATCTTCGCCGGCCGCGAAAGTTCGTCCTAACTCGGGAGAGGCGCCGAGCACGGAAAAGTAGTTAGCAGTTACACGGACAGCGCTTATGCGCTCGGGATCACCATCGCCCGTCAAATTCAAACTGTTGTAGGGATTCGAGGCTGCTAATTCGGTGAACACCTGGTTCTCACGCTTCCAGGTGAAATAATTCGGAGCGGAGACGGGGCTCAGGCCGGACCCCCACATGTGAATCGGGTTCAATCCGTAGACCACGGCTAGCCGGTCTGGGTCGGCGACCGGCGGCCGAGTGTAGAGGACCGCACTGACGAAGCTAAAAATCGTGGAGTTGGCCGCAATTCCAAGCGCCAGCGTGAGCACAGCCACAAGGGTGAATCCCGGGTTTTTCCGCAACATGCGCGCGCCGAACCGCAAGTCCTGCAAGAAAACTTCCAGCAGGGGCAAACCACGTCGCTCGCGATAGTTTTCTTTGGTTTGCTCCACTCCGCCTAGTTTCATCATCGCCTCCCGCCGCGCTTGTGCCGGCGACATCCCCGCGCGCAGATTGTCGTCCAAGTGCAACTGGAGGTGGCTTTCCATCTCGGCATTCAACTCCTGTTCGCGGCGCGGCCTGCCGAATAATCCACCCAGCCGAGAGAACCACGCCCGCAGCCGCCTCATAAGACTCCTCCGCAACACCGTTACCGATCAGGGCCGCTCTTCACCCGGCGCTAGAAAGCGCGCCAGGATCGCGGTTGTCTGTTCCCACTCGCACTCTTCCTTACTCAGTTGCTTCCGGCCCGCGCGGGTGAGCTTGTAGTATTTCGCCTTACGATTGTTGTCCGACACGCCCCATTCGGAGCTGATGTAGCCTTCCTGCTCGAGCTTCAGAAGTGCCGGGTACAAAGTTCCGTAATTCACGGCAAGTAGGTCCCCGCTGGTCTGTTCAATGCGCCGCGCAATGCCGTAGCCATGCAACGGCCCTAACGCCTGCAGCGTCTTCAGCACCATCAGCGCCAGAGTGCCTTGCCACACATCCTTCTTATCGGCTGCCTTATCGCCCATCGTTTTCCTCTGGTTTCTCCCTGTTCCTATGGGATGCCCATACCGAAGATGCCATAGGCCCTATGGGAAGGCAATAGAAGAAACGAAGCAAGCCTGCCATTTGTTTCCGGTTTTTTTGGACTTTTTTGAGCCCCTTCTTGAGCCGCCCCGCCCTCTCGTTCTCAATTCCCATAAATCTTCATCCTCCTTGACTCTCCCGTAACTTCTGACTAGCCTCTTGCGTCTACTGAACATACTGTCGGGGGGTTCGTGTTCTAGACGTGTCCCCAAAAGGAGCCTGCATGCGTTCTGTCCTCGCGCGCCGGTGCGTGTTCGCACTCGCGTTTGCTGTCACTCTTCTCGCGCTTCTCGCCGCCGCGCCTCAAACGCGCGCCCAGGGCGGCGAGCCGCAATTCTTCGCGATTCGCGGAGCCAAAGTCGTTTCGGTATCCGGGCCGACGCTGGAAAACGCCACCGTGGTGATGGCGCATGGCGTTATTACTGCTATCGGCAAAGACGTCGCCATTCCTCCGGACGCGTGGATCATTGAAGGCAAGGGCCTCACGGTTTACCCCGGGCTTTTTGATTCGTTCACCGATGTCGGCTTGCCGTCTGCAGCTCCAGCTCCAGCCCCCGCCGGTGAAGGCGGAGGCGGGGGCCGGCGCGCTGCTCCGACGGGCGAAGTTTCCCGCGGACCTGAAGACCGTCCGGGGACCACGCCATGGCGGAGCGCGGCCGATGAAGTCAGTCTGAGCGACAAGCGCATCGAAGCCTGGCGCAACGGCGGCTTCACCACCGTCGTCTCCGCGCCCAGGGGCGGAATGTTTCCCGGCCAGGCCGCGGTTCTCGATTTGGAAGGCGACCGCGCCAGCGAGATGGTCGTCAAAACGCCAGTGGCGTTTCCCATTTCCTTGCAGCCCAGCGGCGGCTTTGGAAATTTTCCCGGCTCGCTGATGGGTGCTCTCGCGTATGTTCACCAGGTCTGGATTGACACGGATTGGAGCGCCGCGGCGCTGGCCATCTATGAAAAAAATCCCCGCGGAGTCGCGCGGCCTCGCTACGACCGCACGGAGGTTGTACTAGGCGAGGCGCTTGAGGACCACACGCTGGTGCTTATTCCCGCCAACAATTCCATTCAGCTGCGGCGCGCCCTTCAACTGGCAGATCGTTGGGATGTGGTGGGCGTTATCTACGGCGGGCAAATGGCCTATGAAGTTGCAGGCGAAATCGGCGCCAATAAAAGGAAAATGCCCGTGCTCGTCAATCTGAAGTGGCCGGAAGCGGAAAAAGACGCGGACCCCGACGACCAGCCGCCGCTCCGCACGCTCCGTTTCCGCGATAAGGCGCCTTCTTCCCCCGCGGCGCTCGCCAAGGCAGGTGTTGCGTTCGCGTTTTACTCCGGCGGGATCACCGCCCCCAAGGACATCCTAAAGGCCGCGAAAAAATCGATTGATGCTGGGCTGGCGCCAGATGCTGCCCTACGTGCAATGACGCTCACTCCCGCGGAAATTTTCGGAGTCGCCGATAGGACGGGTTCCATCGAAACCGGAAAGATCGCAAATCTTATCGTCGCCGATGGCGATCTTTTTGATGAGAAAACCAAAATCAAAATGGTTTTTGTGGATGGCAAAAGGTTCGAGACACACGAACCCGAGAAGCCGAAGGATCCACCCAAAGGAAACATGACCGGCAAATGGAAACTTACGTACACGACGCCCGAAGGACCGGAAGAATCCACTCTGGAACTGGAGATGGCCACCGACGGCACGCTCACTGGAACGACCACGAGCAAGCGCGGCGCGGCCAGTATCATCAGTGGCTACGTCAGCGTCGACAAATTCAGCTTCACCATCAACATTCCGATTGAAGGGAACCCCACCGACGTCGTCTTCTCCGGCACCTTTGACGGCAGCACCGTGAAAGGCACCATTGATGTCTTGGGCTTTTCGATTGAGTTCACGGGCACTAAGCCCACGGCGCAAGCCGCGGCAACTGCCGTTTTCGGCATCCCCAGTCGTACGAGCAATGAGTCATCTGTCGACGGGGGTGCACTGTGAGAATTCCGTCCATGCCGGTTAACAATCGTTTGCGGGCCACGCTGGTTTGCGCGCTGTGCTTCCTCGGGCTTCCTCTTTTGACTTGCGCGGCCACTCCGCCCGACGCCCCGCCTGTGATTCTGATTCAGAACGCCACCATCCTTACCGTTTCGCACGGCACCATCGAGCGCGGTTCTATCCTTATTAAGGATGGCAAAATCGCGGAAGTCGGGCCCTCGGTCAAGGCGCCGAAAGACGCCCAGGTCATCGATGCCGCAGGCCAGTGGGTTATCCCCGGCATTATCGATTGCCACTCGCACATTGCCGTCGACGGCAGCGTGAACGAAGGCAGCGTCTCCGTCTCTTCGATGGTGAATATCGCGGATGTCCTCAATCCTGATGACGTCGACATCTACCGCGATCTCGCCGGCGGGGTGACCATCGCAAACGTTTTGCATGGTTCAGCAAACGCCATCGGCGGCCAAACGGTGGTCATTAAGCTGCGATGGGGCTTGCCCGCCTCGAAGCTTCCGTTCGAAGGCGCCGTCCCCGGCATCAAATTCGCCCTCGGCGAGAACCCCAAGCGCTCCAACTTCAGCATCCCAGGCGCTACCCCGCGTTATCCCACTACGCGCATGGGCGTCGAAGAGACGATCCGAACTGCGTTTGCCGAAGCGCGCGACTACAAGAAATCCTGGGAAGACTACGACAAGCGCGTCGCCTCCGGCGACAAGAGCGCAATTCCGCCGCGCCGCGATCTTCGCCTCGATCCGCTAGTCGAAGTGCTCGACGGCAAGCGTTACGTTCACGCGCACTGCTATCGCGAAGACGAAATCCTCATGTTGCTTCGCGTGGCCAAGGAATTTGGTTTTAAGGTTCGCACCCTCCAGCACGTGCTGGAAGGCTACAAAGTAGCCGACGAAATTGCGGCCGCAGGAACGGGTGCTTCCACGTTTTCCGATTGGTGGGCGTATAAAGTCGAAGCTTACGATGCGATTCCTTACAACGCGGCGATCATGACGCGTCGCGGCGTAATCGTTTCCATTAATTCCGACGACGCCGAAGAAGCCACGCACCTCAATCAGGAAGCGGCGAAAACCATGAAGTACGGCGGCCTCACTCATGACGAAGCCCTCAAGCTCGTCACGATCAACCCCGCGATACAGCTCGGCATCGACAAGCGCGTTGGATCGATCGACGTCGGCAAGGACGCCGACCTGGCCATTTATAACCACGATCCGCTCAGCGCCTACGCTGTCGTCCAGCAAACGCTGATCGATGGCCGTGTGTACTTCGACCGCAAGCGTGATATCGCCGATCGCGCAAACCTCGAAAAAGAAAAGAAAGCGCTGATGCAAAAGGAAAAGAAAGCTGGAGAGAAAAAGCCGGACGCAACGATTGAAATTGGCAAAAAGCCCGGCGCCAAACCAGACGAGAAAAAACCGGAAGAAAAAAAGCCTGAGGATAAGCCCAGGCCGCCGCAAACGGACGCCATTTCCGGAGGTGTCCTGTGAAGAGTATCACTTTGATTCTGCGATTCGTGGCCGTCGTCGCCGCGGTTTGCCTTATTTCTCGGGGTGCTTCTGCGCAATCTCAGCAGCCGGCTGTCGTCGCTCTCACTCACGCCAAAATTTTCACGCTGGCTGGCGCGCCCATCGAGGACGGCACGCTGGTCATTCGTGACGGAAAAATAGCCGCCGTTGGCGCCAACGTGGAAGTTCCTGCCGGCGCGCAAGTGATTGACGCCAAAGGCTTGCAGATTTATCCCGGCCTCTTCGATCCCATCACGCAGATGGGTATGAGTGAAATTTCCGCCGTAAACGCCACGGTCGATACCACCGAAACGGGCGCATACAACCCGGATGTGGTCGCGGCGACGGCTGTCTTTCCGTCCAGTGAACACATTCCCGTGACGCGCGCTTCCGGCATCACCGAGGTCCTTGCCGTGCCGGACAGCGGCGGCTTTGATTCCGGCGGCTCGCGGGGCGTCATCGGCGGCCAAGCCTCCGCGATTAGTCTCGCCGGATGGACCATCAACGAAATGCTGATCAAGAGAAGCGTCGCCATGGTCATCAGCTGGCCCATCATTGAGACGCGCACCTTCGATTTCGCGACATTTTCCCGAAGAGAAAAGCCATTCAGCGAAGCCAAACAGGAGTACGACAAACAGGTCAACGAGCTGACGGATTATCTCGGCCGCGCCCGCCACTATGCGCAAGCCATGGGCCACGGCGGTCCGGCGGATTATCAGCGCGACTTGAAACTCGAAGCGCTTGCCCCTGTTATCCGCGGTCAGTTGCCGGTTCTGGTCTTCGCCGACCGTGCGCGCGATATCCGCAACGCCGTCGAATTCTGCGACAAGCAAAAGCTGAAGATGATTCTCGCGGGCGGCGCGGAAGCATACAAAGTGAAGGACCTCCTCCGCTCCAAGGGAATCCCCGTGATCTTGCGCCCTACGCTAAGCCTCCCAATCGAGGAAGACGATCCTTACGATCGTCTGCTCTCCCAACCCGCGGAACTCGCCGCCGCCGGCGTGAAGTTCGCGTTCGGCAGCTTTGACAATTCTTTCGCGCGCCGCCTCGGCCAACAAGCCGCGAACGCCGTAGCGTACGGTCTGCCCTACGACGAAGCCCTGAAAGCCGTCACCGTCTACCCTGCCGAGATTTTTGGCGTCGCCGACCAAGTTGGCACTCTCGAGACCGGCAAAGTAGCAAACATCATCGTCACCAACGGAGACCCTCTTGAATTAACGACCGATGTAGAATTCCTTTTCATCAAGGGCCAGCGCACCTCCCCTGATAACAGACACCAGCGACTCTTTGAAAAGTATCTGAACAGGCCGAAAGCCGCAGCCGCGAACTGACGCGTCCGCATCACGGTGCGGCGCGCCAACTCTGGTAACGATTGCTCATAGCATCCGTCTGATGGATGGGATAGATTCTCGCCTCGAGGAAAACCCATGTTCAGACTGCTGCAGGACATTCGCTACGCCTTCCGCCTGCTCGCAAAAAGCCCCGGCTTTACAGCGATCGCCATCGTCACGCTCGCTCTCGGCATCGGCGCGAACACCGCCATCTTCACCGTCGTCAACGCCGTTCTCCTCCGCCCGCTCCGTTTCCGCGATCCCTCGCGCCTCGTCCTCATCGCCGAAAAAAGTCCATACCCCACCATTACTACCTCGTACCAGAATTGGCTCGACTGGCGCGGTCAAAGCCGCTCCTTCGAATCCGTCGAAGCCACTCGCCCCGACACTATCGCTCTCACCGGCACCGGTGAGCCCGAGCGCCTCAATTCCGAGAACATGACCGCCGGCATTTTTCCCCTCCTCGGCGTCAAAGCTCTCCTCGGCCGTACCTTCCTCGCCGAAGAAGATCGCCCGGGCGGCAATCCCGTCGTCCTCATCAGCTACGGCCTCTGGCAGCGTCGCTTCGGCGGCTCTCAGGAAATCCTTGGCAAGCCCATCACTCTCGATTCGCAGCCTTACACCGTCGTCGGTGTCTTGCCCTCCGGATTCCAGCTCATGTTCCCCGCGGACGTTTATCTGCCGTTTATGCCTTGGGCCAGCACCCTTCCCGATGATCGCAACTGGCATCCCGGAATCTTTGCCATCGCTCGCCTCAAGCCTGGCGTCACCCGCGAACAAGCCCGCACCGAAATGGTGGGCATCACCAAGCGCCTCGAGCAGCAGTATCCCGATTACAATACCGGCATCAGCGCGAACATTGTCGCCATTCAGGATCAAATGGTGCAAAACGTCCGCCCCGCGCTCCTCCTGCTCCTCGGCGCGGTCGCCGCCGTGCTTCTGATTGCCTGCGTCAACGTTGCGAATCTCCTCATCGCTCGTGCCGCATCCCGCGGCCGCGAAGTCGCCATTCGCACCGCCATGGGCGCGAGCCGCGGTCGCGTACTCCGCCAGTTGCTCACCGAGAGTGTTTTACTCTCTCTTTCTGGCGGCGTTCTCGGAATCCTCGTGGCTATCGCCTCGCTCGGCCCGCTCATCAAATTGGCGGCCGGCAGCGTTCCCAAAGCCTTCACCATCACTCTCGATTATCGCGTACTGATTTTCACGGTCGTGGTTTCCGTCTTCACCGGCGTTTTCTTCGGCATTGCTCCCGCTCTCAGCACCTCCAAGCTGGACCTTCGCGAAACTCTCAACGAAGGCTCGCGCGGCTCGACCTCAGGCCCCGGCCAGCACCGCATTCGAGGATTTCTCGTCGCCGCGGAAATCGCCACCGCCATGCTCCTCCTCATCGGAGCCGGCCTTTTCCTGCGTAGCTTCTCTCGTCTCCAGGAAGTTCCTCCAGGTTTCCAGCCCGATCATTTGCTCGCTGCGGACCTTCCTCTTTCCCTGAACGCCTATGCCAAACCCGAGCAGCGTTTTGAATTTTTCGATCGTCTCGTCGAGCGCGCGCAAGCGCTTCCCGGCGTGCGCTCCGCCGCCGCCGCGTCTTCTCTGCCGGTCAGCAGTGGAGGCGGGGCCATCCATTTCAATATTTACGGCCGCCCCCCGAAGTCTCCCCACGACTTCACCGCCGCCGGCTATTTCACCGTCACTCCCCACTACTTCGAAACCATCGGCGTCCCCCTCCTCCAGGGCCGCTTCATCGCTGCCTCCGACACCGAAAAAGCTCCCGCCGTCGTCATCATTAACTCCACCATGGCCCGAACCTACTGGCCCAACGAAAGTCCTATCGGCAAGCGCATGCAGCTGGGAGCTCTTCCCGATAAGGACGTTCCGTGGATGGAAGTTGTCGGTGTCGTCGGCGATATCCTTCAGAATCTCGGCAACGCGCCCGCCGCGGAAATGTATCTCCCTTATCGCCAGGCGGACGCACTGCTCCCTGTCTTCCAGTTGTCGCTTGTGATTCGCACGGCCACCGAGCCGCGCGCGGCGGTCTCCTCGCTACGCAGCGCCGTCGCGCAAATTGATCCCAACCAGCCGGTGGTGAATATGCGTTCGATGGAAGAAAACATCTCGACCAACGTCGCCCAGCCTCGCTTCCGCGCCTGGCTCATCGCCATCTTCGCGTTACTTGCGCTTGTGCTCGCCGCCGTCGGCGTTTATGGCGTGATGTCTTACACCGTGACGCAGCGCACCAGCGAAATCGGTATCCGCGTCACCATGGGCGCGCAGCCGCAAGACGTTTTTCGCATCATCGTTGGCGAAGGGCTGCGCCTCGCTCTGCTTGGTGTTGGGGTTGGTCTCGTCACTGCTCTCGCCCTCACGCGCCTCCTGCGAAGCTTTCTCTTCGGCATCAGCGCCTACGATCCGCTCACATTTATCGGAGTTTCAGTCATCCTGACGATGGTCGCGGTAGCGGCGTCCTACTTCCCAGCCCGTCGCGCCACTCTCGTCGATCCCTTGGTTGCCCTAAGATACGAATAAGCCCTGCGGAGCTCAAAATTGGCGTTAATCTCCGCTCGCCTGCCTCGTCTAGTAAGCTAGGGTCCCTTTTTGCCGAAACTTTTGACCCGCGCTCGCGCTTAGAAGGGTAAGTCCCATGCGGCAAGCCACTTATTTCGTCCCTCTAGTTCTTTACATGGCCATCTCTTCGGGCAGTTTGCAGGCGCAAGAGCCCGCCAAGATCGTCTCCGAATACGTCAAAGCCCTCGGCGGCAGCAAAGCCTTGTCCAAAATCCAGACCGAAACCCTCGAAGGCGCCTTCAGCAATCCCGCTGACGGCAAACCATCCACCTACACCTTCAGCCTCAAGCTCCCCAACCGCTACTATTCCGAATTCGTCCTCGGCGACAAACCCCTCATCGAAGCTTACAACGGCAAATCCGCCTGGCACCAATCCACCAACGGCGAACTCTCCACCCTTCTCGGCCAGCAAGGCCAGCAACTCGAAGCCGCCTCGCTCTACTACAACTCCCGCCTTCTCAACCTCAAAAAGAGCAAGCTCGCCGTCGCCTTCATCGGCCACTCCCAGGTCCGCGGCAAAGACGCTCTCCAGCTCGAACTCACCACGACCACCAACATCCGCCGCGAACTTTTCTTCGATCCGCAATCCCATCTCCTCGTTAAGGAATCCGCTCCCGTTGCCGGCCTCGACCAGGAAATTCTCTATGACGACTACCGCACCGTCGACGGCGTCAAGCTCCCCTACAAAATCGAGCTCCACCGCGGCCCCGACACCTACTCCATCAACATCACCCGTGCCGTGATCAACGAAACCGTCGGCGAACGCACCTTCGACTTCCCCATCAAGTCCCAGGTAAAGCTCCCCGACCTCAAAGCCCTTTTCAAGGAAATCGACGAAAATCAGAAAGCCGCTGACAAAATCCGCGAGAATTACGCCGGCACGCGCGTCGAGGAAGAGACCGAGTTCGAAAAGGACGGCAAAGTCAAAAAGACCGAAATCAACGAGTACACCTTCTTCTATCTAAACGGCCACGAAGTTTCCACCCTGGTCAAAAAAGACGCCAAGCCCCTGAGCGAAGAAGAACAAAAGAAAGAAAACGAGAAAACCCAAAAAGAAATCGCCGAAATCCAGAAACGCGAAGCCAAAAGGGAAGCCAAGGACGAAAAAGCCAAGGAAGAAGGAAAAGACAAAAAGGACAAGGACGACGATGACGTCGGCATCGAAACCTTCCTCCGTGCTTGCCAGTTCGTCAACCCGCGCCGGGAACGCTTCCGCGGCCAGGACGTCCTCGTTTTCGACTTCGAGCCCAATCCCGAATTCCAGCCCCACAAAATGGTCGAAAGAATCGTCCACGAACTCGCCGGTGTCATCTGGATCGACGAGCAGGCTCACGAAGTCGCCCGCCTCGAAGCCTATTTTGTCGGCGACTTCCGCGTCGCCGGCGGCCTCCTCGCCAATCTCCAAAAAGGCACCAGCTTCGTTTTCGAGCAGTCCTATTTCAACAACGAAGTCTGGCTCCCCACCTACGAAGAAGCCCACGTCGGCGTTCGCGTCCTCCTAATGAAAGGCTTCAACGTTAACGCCACCACCCGCTACTCCGACTACAAACGCTTCAACGTCCAAACCCTCTCCACCATCAACCAACCCAAATCCGCGGTACCTGCCACCACGCCCAACCCCAACGACCCCACCCCTGAAAAACCAAACAACTAGCGTCTATGCTTGTTTACTGTTTATTCTTGATAAATAGTAACAATATGTTATACTAGTTTATATGATTCGGGCACTTGGCCTGTATGTGCCCCTGCAAATCATGCGCTACCGCCGCGCGGTCCTTCAAAATCCCTCAAAATCTTCCGTCCTACCCAGATTACCACTTCATAAGAGCCGCCCACTTTTAACCCCTTCAAAATCAACACTTCCTCAAGTATTGATTCCAGTGCATTTCAACTCCCCCAGAATCAAAAGCCTACAAAAAACCGCGGAGGCGGCCCCTGTCTTTGCAAGAGCGCGCATCAATATCATTTCATTGGCCTTACGCTTCTTTTGTTTTCATGCTCTTACGCACTGTTTTGCGCCGCGCAATCCGTCAACTCTTTTTCCCTCCATCACTTCCGCACTCTTTCCGCAAAACACCGGGGGGTGGGTACCCCTAGGGTCTCCCTTTACGCTCGTCATCCCGAGCGGAGCGAGGGATCTGCTGTTGTACGCCGTGCATGTTCGGCAGTTAGCGGGTGGAAGTCCCGTCCCAACCTGATGGAGGTGAAGGGTAGTGAAGCGCAAGGGCGTCACCGTGAGGTGGGGTCTGAAGGAAGCGTGGAGCAAAGATACGGGCCGATGGACAAGAATCGGATTTGAGGCCTACGGCGTCGGACGAGCGTGCAACTGATCGCGAAGTCCGTATCCATCAAGGACGCTGGTGGTAAATCCGGCGGTCGCGTATCGAAAGCAGTCGAACTTATCACGGGAGATCTGTTGCATGTCTCGGAATCGTGACTGAGCGTGGAGTAATTCACGCTGATCCTGCAACAGAAGTCAGCAGCGGGCGTAGTACTCACGGAAGTGAGGAAGGCCCAAACAGTGAAAGCGAGCAGTAGAACGTCGAACTCACGGGTGGCATGGCGCCAGCCAATCAGCTTCGGCTGAGTTTTGCAGGTTCAGAAGACGGTGAAGCCGAAACGGAAATCTGCAGAGCGGCGAAGCCCTTGTGGCGAACGACGACTCGAACCTCCGGCGCGCAAGCGCTCAACTCACTGAACCGCCGTATGCGGACTCGCCTGTGCGGTGGTGTGGGAGGGGCGAGCAGGTGACTGCTCCCCCTATCCCGATTCCTTTTTCTATTCGCTCGTCACTCACCACTGCCCTTGTTACCATCGCACCGCGCCCAGGAGCCATCCATGCCTAAGACCTTACTCTCCGTCCTTCTCCACACCATCGTTCTCGCGTCTCTCGCTGCCTCCGCACTCTCCCCCCAGAACCCTCCCTCCGCCTCCCCGCTCCGCGTCGGCATCGCGGGGCTTGTTCACGGACACGTCGGCGGCTTTCTCCAGCAGAACCAGCACCGCTCGGACATCCAGATCGTCGGCGTCGCCGAAGCCGACGCGAAACTCGCCTCATTCTACGAATCGAAGTTCGCGTTACCGCACGACATCTTCTTCGCCAGCGTCGATGAAATGATCGAGAAGACCAAGCCGCAAGCCGTTCTCGTCTACACAAATACATTCGATCACCGCAGCGTAGTCGAAGCCTGCGCCCGCCACGGCGTTCCCGTGATGATGGAAAAGCCTCTCGGCGTCAGCATCGAAGATGCCCGCGCCATGCAAGCCGCCGCCCAGCGTGGAAAAATCCAGGTCCTCGTAAATTACGAAACCACCTGGTACCGCAGCAATCGCGCCGCCTACGATCTTGTCCACGAAAACGCCATCGGCGACGTCAGAAAAGTTGTCGTCCACGACGGACATTCCGGCCCGAAAGAAATCAACGTCGAACCCTGGTTTCTCAACTGGCTCACCGATCCAAAACTAAACGGCGCGGGAGCGCTCTTCGATTTCGGCTGTTATGGCGCGGATCTCATGACCTGGCTTATGGACAACCGCAGGCCGGACACGGTGACCGCAGTCACGCAGCAAATCAAGCCGGATATGTATCCTCGCGTGGATGACGAGGCCACGATTGTTCTGACCTATCCAAAAGCTCAGGCGATTTTGCAGGCTTCCTGGAACTGGCCTTTCGACCGCAAGGACATGGAAGTCTACGGCCAGACCGGTTACGCCATCACGGTCAAGCGCGACTCCGTCCGCGTCCGTCTGGCAAAGCAGGACGAAAAGCTCGTCGACGCCAAACCGCTCGATCCTCAGGAAAGTGATTCCGTGAATTATCTAAGAGCTGTCGTTTTGGATGGAATGCAACCGCGAGGACTTTCTTCGCTTGAAACCAACATGATTGTCACGGAGATTTTGGACGCCGCGCGCCAATCCGCCGCCACCGGCAAGACGATTCACCTTCAAGGAGCAAAATGACTAGCCGCCTTTGTAGCGGCGCGTTCATCGTGCCCTCTTCGCGCGCGGCGCGGACTATCTACTTGGCGTGCACTGGACTATCCAGCACGTCGCGCACTTTTTGCACCAGCGCCCCCGGCGTAAAAGGCTTTTGCAGAAAAGACAGCCCAGCCTCCAACACGCCGCCTTGCGCCAGAACGTTATCCGTGTAACCGGACATATAAAGCACGCGCGTTCCCGGATGACGAGCCGTGATTCGCTTCGCCAATTCGCGGCCGCTCGTTCCCGGCATAATAATGTCTGTCAACAGCAGGTGAATTTTCCCACCGTGCTTCTCGGCGAACTGCTCTGCTTCCCATGTACTCTTCGCGGCCACTACCGAATATCCTTTGGCGGAAAGAATTCTGTTGGCCAGTTCGCGCACGGCTTCTTCGTCTTCAACCAGCAAAATCGTCTCGCTACCCTTGCCCGCCGCCGGGAGTTCCACTACCTCCGGCTTGGCTTCCACTGGCGCCGCCACGCGTGGCAGATACACCTTGAAAGTCGTTCCTTTGCCCGGCTCGCTGTATACCCAGATGTATCCTCCGCTTTGCTTCACGATGCCATACACGGTGGACAGGCCGAGGCCAGTTCCTTGCCCGCTTTCCTTCGTTGTGTAGAATGGCTCGAAAATATGGGCGACGGTTTCGGGGCTCATGCCGGTACCGCTATCGGAGACCGCCAGCATCACATAAGGGCCGGGCTTGACGGACACGTGGTCGCGCGCGTACGTCGAGTCCAACTCCACGTTAACCGTCTCCACCGTCAAACGCCCGCCCCTCGGCATCGCATCGCGCGCGTTCACCACCAGATTCATGATCACTTGTTCGATTTGAGCCGGATCCGCTTTCACGTGTCCCACGTTCGCGCCGCACCGCGTCCTCATCTCGATGTGTTCACCCATCAGCCGGCCCAGCAGCTTGTCCAGCCCCAGCACGATGGCGTTCAGGTCGATTACCTTAGGCTGGAGAACTTGTCTTCGGCTGAAAGCCAGCAATTGGCGAATCAGCGTGGATGCCCGTTCCGCCGCATTCTCAATTTGCTGAATGTCAGAACGCAAATCCGGCTGCATTCCCGTGCGCTGCTCCGCCAGCTCTGCATAGCCTTTGATGATGGTCAAAAGATTGTTGAAGTCATGCGCGATTCCACCCGCCAGCCGCCCAACGGCCTCCATTCTGCGCGATTGCTGCAACTGATTCTCCAGCAGCTTGCGCTCCGTGATGTCGACGATGATCCCTTCCATCACCGGATGGCTGTCGCTCCCCGAGACCACCACTGCCGTATCGCTTACCCAGATAACCGCGCCATCTTTCCGCACGATCCGGTATTCCGCCTGAAAGCGCTCGCCGCGCAAGCTCGCATCTTCGGCCGCCTCAATCACGGCGTGATCCTCCTGCGGAATGTGTCGCATCCAATCGCAAGAGTTCGCCAGCCAGTCGTCTTGCGAGTATCCGGTGATTGCCTCGACTTGCGGGCTGATGTAGTGCCACTGACCTTTAACGCCCAGCTCGGCGATGTAACTGATCGCCGCGACCTGTTCCACAAGTGTGCGGTATTTGTTTTCAGCGTCCGCTCGCGCCTTCTCGGCTTCCTTTCGCGCGCTGATATCGTGGCCGATGCACGCGGTAACGCCATTGGCAAGCGATGTGATCGCCATCTCTACGGGAAAGATGGTTCCATCCCTCCGCCGCAGGTTGATTTGTCCGGACCACTTACCTTCTGCCTCAAGGGATTTCCGAACCTGCAGATGGAATTGTTCGATGTCGCGCGGGTCGTAAATCTGCCGCCAATTCGCGCCCAGCAGAGATTCCGGACTTTCGTATCCCATCATCCGCGCGAACGCCGCATTGACGTAAATGTGCTGCCCGTCTTCACCCAGAATAGAGATTCCGTCCGCCGCAGCGTCCATGGCGAGCGCCTGCCGCCGCGCCGTCTCCGCGGTTTTTGCTTCTCGGTATCCGCTGATGCCTATACGCACGGCAAAGCACAGGATGGAAACGCCAAGAAGCGAAAAACGAAGAATGCGCCATTCGGAAGGGAATTGCGCCACCTGCACCAGCACAATCAACGGCGCCAGTACGAAGAACGCGTTGGTCAGTATGACTCCGCTGAAAGTTTTCCGGCCGACCGGCCGCACGGTCTGCGGGGCATGCGATGGCTGCCACCGCGCGGCCCAAAAGGCGCCCCAAAGAAATGGCAGCGTGTAGCAGAGGTCAACAAGCGTTCCGGTTGGCGTCGCTTTAATTGAATGTAGATACGCAGACAACGCCGAACTGATCGTGAAGATGGCAAAATAGAGTGCAAAACCGGCATACAAATTGCGAATGTGCGGCGTGCGCGCCCGCGCAACCTGGAAGCAGGCGAGCGCGAGAATGATGCTCTCTTCGCCAAACTGCATCCAAAGCTGACGCACGTAAGTGCTTTGCTGGTGTAGTTGCGCCGAGGGTACGTAGTAGAGTCCGAGAAATATAAAAAAGAAAACGATCGCGATTTGGACGAAATCCAGAATAAACTCGGGTTCAAAGCGCTCCGAATCCTTCTCTTGATCGAGGAACAGCACCATCGCGAAGAAGATTCCGTGCACGCTGAAAAGGAAGCGGACCGCGGAACCAGGCGCCGGCTTGGTGTGGAGCACGAGTTCGTAGTACATCCACCCGAGATTCGCCACGCCCCAGGCGGCTATCCCGCAGCCCACGAGCGCCCAGAACGGCCGAGCTATCCCGCGCGCTCGCCGCGACGCGCCCAGGCACATCGTCGCCGCCAGTGCGCTGGCCGAGACTTCGAGGAGATTCGCCAGGAGTGTGCCTGCGGGAGACACCCCAAGTAGCAACGCTTGCGCAATATGAGCGCCGACAAGGGTGGCTGCAAGAATGAGGAGCTTTCGGGGCATTCCTGCTAGTTCTCTCAGATTTGAAGATGGATGATGCTAAGGGCCTAGTTTAACCGAATTAGTAGATGCGAGCCGGGCGGTTTGCGGGTACGTGCCTTGGCATGCAACGGGGCTAAGCGGCCCCGAAGATCGCTCCGCCGGCCAGGTCTCCCAAGGGGCTGCCATCCGCAAGCCGCCGGAGGTTTCCCACGGTTCGCTTGGCGCTATATTTTGAATCGTTTGAATTCGATGCAATGAATCCGTGCTCAATTCTGGGTGCAGCCAAGATCAGCTCCCACGCATCCAACCCGCATGGCCACCTCTCAGCCAAATCCAAGCATTACCCCTCGCGAGATTTTGAGCGCTTGGGGAAAAATCCTGGGCGGCAAAGCGCCGATGCTTTCCATCGAAATCACGCGCGAATGCCCCCTCAGTTGTCCTGGCTGCTACGCCTACGGCGATGCGCACCTTGGCGGCGGTAAACTTCTTACCGACCTGAACGATTTCCGCGGCGACGCGCTCGTCAATGGCGTGCTGGAATTGGTGCGCAAAAATAGGCCCATGCACGTCTCTTTAGTGGGCGGTGAACCACTTGTACGCCATCGCGAATTGAGCGCCATCCTCCCGGCGCTTAGCGCCATGGATATTTTCTCGCTGGTCGTCACTAGCGGCATAATTCCGATCCCGATGGAATGGATGGATCTGCCGCGCGTGCGAGTAGCGATCTCCATCGATGGCTTACCGGAACACCACGACATTCGCCGCAAGCCCGCCACCTACGAGCGCATCCTGAGAAACATCGATGGACGCAAAGTGAACATTCATTGGGTGGTCACTCGTCCAATGCTCCAGCGGCCCGGCTACTTGGAAGACTACGTCTCGTTCTGGAACGCTCGCCCCGAGGTCGATCACCTTTGGGTGAGCCTCTACACGCCTCAGATCGGCGAAGAAAGCGCGGAAAAACTGACTCTGGAAAACCGCCAAGAGGTAGCTCACGTACTGCCGCCTTTGGCCCGGAAATATCCCAAGTTTTTGATGAACGAAGGCGTCGCGCAGGCGTTCCTCCATCCTCCGGAGAATCCCAGCGACTGTCTTTTTGCGAAAATGTCCGCAAACTACTCCGCGGATTTGGAAACGCGCGTCGAGCCTTGCGTCTTTGGCGGCTCTCCCAACTGTGTCGAATGCGGATGCGCTGCCAGCAGCGGCTTGCACTGGATTCGCACCGTCAAAGTCGCCGGTCCGCTCCGCGTAGGACATTTTGTGGGCAGCTCGGTTGGTGTCGGTTCGTTCGTTAACCGGCTACGTCGCCGCGAAAAGGGGCCTTCGCGCTGGGGCTCCAACGGCCCTCAGACTGGCAAAAAGCCGGAGCTGGTTCAGATCGCGACCTGACCTAGTTCGGCCTGGCCTCGATGGATGCCCTCAGAGCTTTCGCTACTTCGCCGGCGATGTCGTCCTGGACCATTAAGATGTCATCGAACGGCCGGTCATAGGTTTCTGACCAGACTACGAACCCTTTATCCGCACGAACCAAGCGCGCGTCGACCCGCAGCCTGGAACCTGATTTGCGCACGCTCCCATCGAGTACATAAGCGACACCCAGCGTCTTCGCGATTTCGGGGATGGTGATTTGCGGAGTCCCATGCGAACGCGGCCATAGTTTGCCCTTGAAGTTGAACGAGGACGTGGCGGACGGTACGCGAAGACCGGGGATTTTGCTGAGCTTGTCGATCAGTTCCTCGGTCATCCCGTCGGCGAAGGGCTCCTGGTTCATCTCGTCGGTCAGGTCGAGAAACGGCAGCACGGCGACGGATTTCTGTGGCTGCGAAGCAACCGCGCCAAGAGTGGCATTGGCGGATGAAGCTGAGTGATTGTTTTTCGCGAATTTGCCATAGAAGAGGAGAGCGACGATGAGCACGAGGCAAAAGGCCGTGGCGGCGGCAAGCGTAAAGCCGGATTTGAGGCGGGGGCCGAACTTTTTCGGCACATCGGGCGCACCGGTCGTCGATGGAATGAGGATCGCAGGGATTGGATGTTTGCTATTCGAAGCTTGCAAAGAGCCCGTCTGTACATTCGACTCAGCGTCTGTCTGGGCGATGGACTGATCCGCCCAGGGACTGACCGTCGCCACCATCCGATAGCCTAGTCGCGGCACGGTCGCGATGTACGTGGGCTGCTTGGGGTCGTCGCCGAGCAGACGGCGGAGCGATGTCACAGCCTGGTAGACGGAGTCCGGGGCCACCACGACATCAGTCCAGACCTGGTTGAGCAAATCATCGATGCTGACGACCTCGCCGGCGTGCTCGGCGAGGCAGAGGAGCAGCCGCATCGTCCGTATCTCTACTCGAGCGGTCTCACCATTTCGTGAAATCTCGCCGGACACCGGATTGGCGCACCAATCTCCGATGCGAAGCTTTGTCGCGGTTGGGCGTTCCATGAAGGATCGATTCTCGCCGTCTGCTTCTGGATAGAAAACCGGCGCTCGCCGAGTATACCAACACCGCGGAGAAACGCCGACCGCGTTCCGGCCGGTCTTGCGCTTAGCAACTTGCTGCTGGAGACTCGCCACCGCTGACATAGCGTGATTTCAGAAGTATTCAGAGTGTTTCAGAGCAGGCTCAGGACTTCTCGGCTCTCACGCGGGTATTGTCAGCCGTCAAAACTGCATGGCAGATTGCATCAGAAATCAGCGGGGAAAGTGAGGATATCGGATGACTGTAGATTCTGGACGTGGGTCAGGGGGACAATCGGGGAAGAGAAACGCTCTATTGGCAATCGCAGTGGGCGGCGGCATTGCCGGGACTTTGGACCTTTTACAAGCCTGCCTCCTGTTCGGATGGGACATTCCTCTCGTGATTGCCGGCGGCCTGCTCGGGCGGCAGGCTTTTCAGGGAGGCGCCGGCACCTACATTCTTGGTGTCGTCCTACACTTCTTTATTGCTTGCTCCGCCGCGGCTGTGTATTACGCGGCAAGCCGTAGGCTGGATTTCATGAACGAGCACCCGCTCGTGTGCGGCTTGTTCTTCGGCGCCGCGGTGCAAGAAGTAATGAATCTCATCGTTTTGCCATTGTCCGCGCTTCATTCGAGGGGCCCTTACAAACTTCAGGACCTGATTCTAGGGCTGGTTGTGCACATGGTCGTAGTCGGGCTGCCGATTTCCTTCAGCGTTCGGCGGTTCTCGAAATAGACGGGAGTCGGCAAATTATTTGGAGGGGATGAGCGTGCTGTGGCTGGCTACGCAGAGCCAAGCGTCGTTGCGTTTGATCCAGGTGTCTGTGAAGCGCGAGCGGATCGTGTAAGGTTTTCCTTTGTTCGCGCCGGTCTCGCGATAAATACCGGTGGCCACGGCGGCGTCGCCGTACAGCTGAACGCTCAGGCCTTCATCGTAGAGGTGATCCGCCTTCTGCTGCGGCGCAGCGACCCACTTCATGTATTCCGATTTGTTCATGAACGAGCCATCGTAATCCGTGTAAACGAGAGTGTCTGCGAGCAGGGAAGAGACTTCTTTGACTTCCTGCCTGGCCTCGGCTTGATTCCAAGCGCGCTCCAGTTGCTTGATTCGGATTTCGTCTGCACTCACGGTTTTTTCCTGGGCGAACGGTGCGCCGCTGGAAAACAGCACTACGGCAAGCGTTACAAGCGCTAGTCGTTTCATGGCGTATGCCTCTTACTGATGGAAGTTAGCGGGTTTTGCAGAACCGCATTGAACCCAATAAACGTTAGCAAAAATGCGCGGTCCGGAAACGGCAAGATTTGGATCTTGTATGCAATGAGGCAGGGCAAATACGGGAATTCGTCGCGGGGAAAAACAATAGTCGCCAATGCCGGCGCTTGTGATTGGAACTTTTACTCGCTTTTTCGGCTATGTTGGGAACAGCCGCGCCAGTTTCTTAGCGGCTTTCGAACGGATAGCGGTCTTGCGATTGGACCGCGGCAGCGACACGCCGCCGGAGGGCAATCGTGTCCACCGGAGCGCGCTTGCCGAAGCGTTTCAAAACCGCCATTTGCGTGGTGAGCATATCCCCTTCATGAACCGCGGCGATGGCGCGCTTGGCTTCGTGCTCAACACGCTCGGCTGCATCCGCGATCAGCACCCGCGCCGCGTCGATCATCGTCTGCGTAGCCGCTTCGCCCTTTGCCGCCGCCGCCTTTTGCGTCCGAAGCAGCGCAGATTCCATCGCGTAAACTTCCATCACGATGTTGGAAAGCGCGCCGATCAGTTCCTGCTCTTCAGCGAGTTTTTCGCGAAATTTCTGGACCGCGCCACCAGCGGCCTGCAGAAACATTTTCTTGGCATTGGCCACCACGCGGGCTTCTTCGGCGAGCACGCCTTCCGGCGCTTCTTCGAAGGATGGTCCAGCAAGAATTTCGTCCGCCAGCTTCATCGCCGCGGGGATCAACGCGAGCTGCCCGCCCATGGCGCGCTTCATCAGCATCTGGATGATGAGCATACGGTTGATTTCGTTCGTGCCCTCGAAGATCCGGTTAATGCGTGAATCGCGGTAAGCGCGGCACACGGGATAATCCTCGTGAAAGCCGTAGCCGCCGAACATCTGCACACCTTCGTCCACGACATTGTCCAGCATCTCGCTGCCGTACACTTTGGCGATGGAGCTCTCGATCGCGTATTCCTCGAGAACTTTCATCGTATTCTGGATTTTGTCTCCCGAGCCCGAAGCTGCCACCATCGCCGCCTCGATGTTCCCGGCCGAGCGATAAACCATCGACTCCACGCCGAAAATCTGAATGGCCATTTCCGCCAGCTTTTCCTTCATCAGCCCGAAATCGCCGATGGACTTGCCAAAAGCCTTTCTCTCTTTCGAATACTTGGAGGAATCTTGCAGTACGCGCTTTGCGCCGCCGGCACAGGACGCTCCCAGGGTGAACCGCCCCGCATTCAAAATGTTGAACGCCACAATGTGTCCGCGGCCAATCTCATGCAACACGTTTTCCTTGGGCACTTTGCAATTTTCGAGGAAGATGGGCGTCGTCGAACTGCCGTGAATCCCCATCTTGTGCTCTTCATTCCCTGGCTTGAATCCAGGGAAGGTTCGCTCCACGATGAAGGCGGTGAACTTTTCTCCATTGATCTTCGCGAATACGATGTAGACATCCGCGAATCCGCCGTTGGTGATCCACATTTTCTGGCCATTCAAAATGTAGTGCGTGCCTTCCGCATTCAATTCGGCGCGAGTCAATGAGTTCTGCGAGTCAGACCCGGCCTGCGGCTCGGAAAGACAATACGCGCCAATCCACTCGCCAGTAGCTAGTTTGGGCAGATACTTTTTCTTTTGCTCCTCGTTTCCGAAATAAACGATGGGCAGCGTTCCGATGCCCGAATGCGCGCCGTGGGTAACGGCGAAGCCGCCATAGATAGAAAGCTTTTCCGTGAGCACGGTCGTAGCGATCTTGTCGAGACCCGCTCCCCCGTACTCCTCCGGAATTCCGCCGCCCAGTAGGCCAACTTCTCCAGCTTTTTTCACCAGTTCGGGCATCAGCCCAGGCTTCTTGTTCTCCAGGTCTTTCACCAGGGGCAGAACTTCCTTGACGACAAATTCCTCGGCGGTTTGGCCGATCAGCTTCTGGTCATCCGTAAGATCCGCGGGTGTAAAGACGTCCTGCGGAAGAGGTGTCTCTAGGAGAAAACTTCCGCCCTTGGCGGCTGGTTTGCTGATCGTTGCGGTGGCCATCATGGTCTCCTTGTCGCGCTGCAAAGTGCGACAGACTTTCAGTACGTCTCACCATCACCACGCCCAAACTGCAACTACTGGCGTGTCTGCCCGAACCTAAGTTGCAAGCCCTTCTGCGGGCGTCTCGAACGCTAGTGGGTGAAGTCTGAAAACTTGCGGAACGACTCATTTTACTCCTAGGAATAGGAGCAGGTAAACAGCGTTAAGGAAGCGAGTTTAGGCAAGCCGGAAAGACACCGGAGATGTCCGTCGAGCTTCGAAGCCAATGGACAGAAAAATGGGTCTTGACAAAATAATTCGTCCATTGGAGACTACGCCTGCGTTTCCTTGGAGGGCCTGCTCAGAGCCATGCGCATCACCCGTAGCGGCGGTTGGAAAATCCCCAGCACACGGCCCCCACATCTCGCTGCAGCCTCAGCCGGCTCCGAGCTCGACTTCGTCCGCGAGCCTGCCCAGGCTGCTATACTCCTCCATCATCCGCTCCGCCTGAAGATTCTCGCCGCCCTCGCCGAACCCGATTCCGCGACGGGCGTCGCCAGGCGCATGAAACTTCCCAGACAGACGGTGAACTATCATGTTCGCGAGCTCGCCCGCGCCCGCTTCCTGGCCCGCGCCGGTCGTCGCCGCCGCCGCCGTCTCTACGAACAATGCTACGTAGCTACGGCGCGCGGCTACGTTTTGTCGCCGGAATTATTGGGCAAACTCGCCGCTGATCCCGCACAAGTAGCGGACACATTTTCAGCGAAGTATCTGCTAGGCCTCGCGTCCAAGCTGCAATCGGAGCTGGCACGTTCCACGGAACTGGCCGCCGCAGCCGGAAAGCGCCTTGCCACTCTCTCTATCAACACCGAACTGCGCTTCGTTTCGCCGGAACAACGCGCTGCCTTTACCGCAGAACTCCAGCGTGCCATTGTCGAGGTCGCTGGCCGGCACAGTTCGCCCTTTACGAAGGCAGATGGGACACCTGCGGAAGGCCGGCCATTCCGCCTGGTCGTCGGCTGCTATCCGATGCCGCCCGCGAAGGATCCAGAATCTCAACCGCAGACCCTCGACACACAAGGGAGCGCGTCATGACTTACAAGCCCGAAAACAAACCGATCGAACACATTGGCCGGATCATCCGCGCCGAGATCCGCACGAAAGCCACGCCGCAGCAAGCTTACGAAGCATGGGCCGACCCGGAGAAAATCGCCCACTGGTTTCCCGATCGCGCCGAAGGCAAAGCTGAACCTGGCGCGACAATCACCTGGATCTTCGAAAAGTTCAATTACCGCATTCCCTATGAAGTCCTTATTGCCCAACCCGCCGAAAAGTTTGCCATTCGCTGGAATCCGCCGCCGGGAATGAGTGCCGGCGTCCTCGAAGTCACCATAGCCAAAGAAGGCGGCGAAACGGTCATTCGGCTGGTGAATTCCGGATTTCGTGAGGGCGCGGAGTGGAATGACGAATTTGAGGGCACCGATTCCGGTTGGCGAATGGCTCTGGCTTTGCTGAAGCATTATCTTGAGAATTATTTCGGCGCCTCCCGCAGCTCGTTTTTGGTTATGAAGGCCGCGGAATTTTCTTTCGATCAGGCTGTCCAGTTGCAGCGTACGGCAGCCGGCCTGAAAAAGTGGCTAACGAAAAGTGGCGATTATGGCGAAGTAGGAGAAACCTTTTCGCTAGAACTTCAGGACAGCGGCAAAGCCTCCGGCCGCGTATTAGCCAAGACAAAACGTGAGACCACGCTCAGTTGGGAGGAAATTCACGGCGTCCTAGAATTGAAAGCCTTCTCGATGGGCCCACAGAAAATGTTGTGCGTGCGCGGCTGTGGCTGGGGACTGAGTGCGGAAAAAGCCAAAGAGCTCGAAGGTCAAATGGAGCGAGCGGTCGAGAGGCTCGCTAGCGCACTAGCAGCAAATAAAGCGAGTGCATGAGTTTCAGGAACCTGGCAGAAACGCACACGCAGGAAGCAGAGACTCCGGAGCGAATCATGAACGAACCAAATAAGCCGAAGAACCAAGAAAAGAACGGCGCGTCGAAAGAGAAGTAGAGATTAATGCTCCTATCGGAGAAGTATGGAAGGCATTGGCCGACGGGAACGCGCTGGCCAGATGGTTTCCCCTCGAAGCCCGCGTAACGCCAGGCCTTGGCGGCAAGATCTTCGTCTCCTGGGGCCCGGCCTACGAAGGTGAAGCGGAAATCCTCGGATGGGAGCCAGGAAAAAGTTTGCCTGGAAAGACCCGATGGGACTCGTCGAATGGACACTCGAATCCCGCGGCGGAAAAACCATCGTGCATCTGCTACAGAGCGGATTCTTCGGCAACGCCGACTGGGAAAACGAGTGGTTCGATTCCACCAGCTACGGCTGGGGCTTCATGCTGCTCAGTTTGCAGTTTGCTCTTGAACGCCATCCAGGAATTGCACTCCAGGTCGCATGCCCCGCCTCAAAGTCACAGTTTCGCGAGAAGACGCCTATCGCAAACTCTTAAGCGCTTGGCGCACTCTTCACACAAGACCCGACAGCCGCACTAAAACCGGGCGAAACCTACTCCCTGACCACGACAACGGGGGAATCGTCTCGTGATAACGTGGGACGCCAGAGAAAAGGCATATAAAGCCTACTTCTTCGGCAATGGCTTCCACGGCGCCATCGTCGAGACCGGCCAATTTGAAGGCGACGCCCTCGTTTTTCATTCGGAGTTCTCCGCCGGCGGCACCACGCTCAAGCTGCGCAACGTCACCCGCCTAATCGGTCCAGGAAAACTCGTCAGCGAGGAGTACTTCACCGCCAAGGATGCACCTGAATCCCTGTTTGTCACTGTCGACGCCAAAAAACGCTGATTTTTTACGGAGCGCCGACCTCAGCGTGTCCCGCTTTAGCCTTTGTGCCTGAAGGTCAGTTCAAGATAGCTTGCGGGATTCTTTCCCGGGTTCCACACACTCCCAGCCGAATTCTCCCCAAACCAGGCGGTCTGGCCGCCACGCAGGATTTTCGATGGCTCGCCTTGGAGTTGAATTTGTACTTCCGAGCCGTTCAACGGCACCAGCAAGGAATCCGACTCTAGCCCCACTCCCGCGTGCTCTGTTTCCGGGTCGAGGCGCATCAATGTCAGCCTCATCGTGTCCGTCTCCATCTGCGGCGCAACGGAAAACCCGTGGCCTCCTTGGGCGGTTTCCGTCGTTTTCTCGCAAACTGCGCCGGCACCATTAGGCGAAATCTGGGCGCATAAATTTCGCGGCTCGCCGCTCGTCCTCAGCAATTCAATTGTTATGTTACGGAAGGGCACATCGCTCAAATTGCGCGCCACATGCGCAAACCCACCGCGGGTGAAATGCGCTTCCCCGTCTTTCAGAACGATGTGAACCTCGGGCTTGTTGAAGACGGCATTCACGACGTCGGCTTGCCCCAATGAGACGTAAATATAGTCGTGGTCGTGCTGGTGAAGCTGCGTCTCGTCGTGCGCAGCTACCTCGACGTAGTAAGCGCGCACAAACTCATTGTCAATTTGCAGGTGATGATGCGGTTCGCCAGGCAGCTTGGCAGCTTGCGGTTCGGGAGCTTCAGCGCGAAGGATGCTGCACAGAGAAAGGAGGAGGAGAAGCCCAAGAATTCGAATCGAGCGCAGCTTAACACAAGGGCAAACGTTCGGCGGATTAAGCTGGCTTTGGGCTTGCGCCGATAGAGTCAGAGGCGCTCCAAAATCCCCGCGGCGCCCATGCCGCCGCCGATGCACATAGTCACCATGCCGTACCGTGCGTTTCGCCGCTGCAGTTCGCGCAAAATCGTCGCCGTAAGTTTCGCACCAGTGCACCCGAGCGGATGACCGAGCGCAATCGCGCCTCCATTCGGATTGACGCGCGCAGGATCGAGTCCTGCCTGCTGAATCACCGCCAGCGCTTGAGCCGCAAACGCCTCATTCAATTCGAACACCGCGATGTCATTCAAAGTCAGCCCCGCTAATTTCAGCGCTTTGGGAATCGCCGCAACGGGCCCAATCCCAAACTCTTCCGGCAAGACGCCAGCCGTGGCATACGCCACAAAACGCGCCAGCGGTTTCAGCCCTAGCGCGCGGGCGCGTTCCTCGCTCATTACTACCGCTGCCGCCGCTCCATCGCTCATCTGCGAACTATTCCCTGCGGTCACCGTTCCCTTGACGTGAAACGCTGGTTTCAACTTCGCCAAAGCTTCCAACGAAGTATCCGCGCGCGGCCCTTCATCCGTTTCAAACGTAAAAGTCTGCGTCGCTGCTTTTGCCGCGGCGTTTGCCTTTCCTGATGCAGATCCGGCCGAACTTCCATTCCCGTTCGCCACCGCCGTAATCTTCACTTCCACCGAAACCGTTTCGTCCTTGAAATGTCCCGCCGCAATGGCCGCCAGCGCCTTCTGATGCGATTCCACGGAAAACTTGTCTGCCTGTTCTCGCGTAATCCCAAACTTCTTCGCGATATTCTCCGTCCCCAGCCCCATATTGATGTATGCATCCGGGTTGTGATCCACCAGCCACGGATTCGGCGAAACCTTGTTGCCTCCCATCGGCACCATGGTCATCGATTCCGTTCCTCCAGCCACAATCACCTGCGCCGATCCCGCGCGAATCCTCTCGGCCGCAATCGCAATCGCCTGCAACCCCGAGGAACAAAAGCGGTTAATCGTCATCGCCGAAGTCTCAATCGGCAGCCCCGCGCGCAGCGCCGCAATCCGCGCCACGTTCATCCCTTGTTCGCCTTCCGGCATGGCGCAGCCTAGAATCACATCATCAACCTCTTTGGCGTCCAACCCAGGCACGCGCGCGAGCGCTTCCTTGATAGCCAGCGCCGCCAAATCATCCGGCCGCGTCGCGCGCAGAGATCCTTTGAATGCTTTCCCAACGGGGGTACGAACAGAAGAAACAATCACGGCTTCAGGCATAACGTACTCCTTGGCAAACCGCTGAAAAGCGCCTCAAACGTTATTGTTGGCCGCAGTCGGAGAAAAAGCAAATTAGAGAAGCGTCCCGTGGAGGCCGCCAGTAATTCAGGAGGGCAGTAAGAACCCGGCAGACCTGCGCGAGTCGAGAATTATCATTCAGGTTCAGGGCACAACTGAATGTGCAAAAGTGAACAGACGCTTAAATGCCTCCTGGCACAGTCTTGCCGGATGAAAATTAGGGAACTAACGCCCAAACAATTGTCCTCCATCCCTTGTCCCACGTGCGGCGTACCTGTGGGAAGGCGTTGCGTACTTGCTTCTGGTGGCCTGCGCTCGTCCCCTCACGTAGACCGGCGCCTCTGTGCGGCTGAAGCCGTGAATCGTAAGAAGCTCGAGGGGTCGCCGTTCGAACCGTTTACGCAGACTCCTGCTGCGTTGGCAACTTAGCCTGCGTCAGCTAAAAATCTTTGATGTTCTTCAAAATGTTCTCAAAGGCGTCCAACCCCACAGGCTTGAATATTTCCTGTCGCGCGTGCGTTGGCATAGGCAGCGCCGATGGCGGAATGGGCCCATCCTGTTGAGACCGGACCGGCTCCGGCTCTTCCCGACAATTTGTTCGCAGGATGCGTCAATTCAGCTATCTGCGTTGATCTTGGCCTGTAATTGCGCTTGAGCAACGACCTCACGCAATCCGCAATAGTAGTGTTCCAATCAGACTCCTCGAGCATCTTTCGGGCTTGAGTCGGTCCGTGCGTGGTGCAATGACAGCCTAGGGCTTCAGAGGCATTCCCGGAGTTAGTATTTCCCCCTGCAAGGCCCCCAGGACGAATCTAAGGAGCGGCGCGAGATGATTGGAAAAGTAAAATGGTTTAACAATGCGAAGGGATATGGTTTCCTGGGGCGGGAGGATGGTCCGGACGTTTTCGTTCATTACTCTGCAATTCTAGGTGATGGATATCGGAGCTTGGCGGAAGGAGACTCGGTTGAATTTGAAATCGTACAAGGCCCAAAGGGCCCTCAAGCAGCAAACGTAAAAAAGCAAGACTGAGTGTGTATCCGATTGGGTCTCTTCCTCTTCTGCGCCTACACTGCCTCATCCACTTGCCATATCACTTCTTGATCGCTGCACCTTTCCGCGGAATAAAAATTGCCCCGGGCGGCGCAATCTTGTTCACCTGCGAAAAATTCCCTTGATTCAACGCCAGCCCGATCCTTCCCCGCGAATCGATGTACAGCAGCGCTTCTCCAACTGCCACATCCATAAAGGTCTTTACATAAGGCACGCTCAAGGGTTTCTTATTGAGCAGCACAATAATCTTGTCTCCAAGCACGTAACCAAGTTTTTTAAACTCCTCCCCCGGTATGTTGCTGATCAGCGATCCGTAAGGATCATCCAAACCAATAATGTCGCCCTCGATCCCGCGTTCCGAAGTGTTCGGCACCTTTGGCGTGAGCTGCATCAGCTGTGGAACGACATCCCCGGCCAATGTGAAGTCCCACCCCTCAGCCAGATGCGCTGCGGCGGGTGAAAAAATATCCCGTCCATGGAACGTCGAAGAAACCTTCGGCTGCAGCATCCATCCCGTGTTCGTAATTTCACGCGCGGAGTCCAACCCGTCCCGCTCGATCACCGGCGTAATGACTCCGTTGTCCGGCAACACAAAATACTGCCCCTTCTTTGTTTTCACGATCACAGCCTTCCGTGACGTCCCAACTCCCGGATCCACCACCACCAGAAAAATCGTCCCAGAAGGATAGTACGGCGTCACTCCCGCCAGAAATCGCGCCGCTTCTTCAATCTGGAAGGGCGTCACCTGATGCGTGATATCCATCAACCGCACATCCGGCGCGATCCCCACAATCACGGCCTTGCACACCGCTACCGCGTCATTTGCCGTCCCGAAGTCCGTCATAAACACAATGGTTGGCCGAGCCGCCGCTCCTGCCCGCCCACCCCCCGTTTTCTCTCCCGGCGTCTTGCCACATGCCCCGCAAAAAACTGTCCCCGCCAAAACTAATAGTGCGAAAAGTCGAATGCGTAAGGCCATCGAGTCTCCCAACTTCAATGAGTTTTTGTAAATTCCGTGAGGCCGGTGGAGGTCTCACCTTGTCGGGCGTCGAAAACGCCTAACTGGACGCATCGCCCTACCTGGCACAGCAGGTCCATCGCAATTCGTCCATCCCTTGAACGGGAGGCAGTATACAAGAGGCCGGAAAGCTCTGTCGCGTGCTTTGCTTTTGGGCCGGATCTATTTCCGCCCAACAATGTCGTTGGGTTTCTCTGACACCTCCTTTACACTATTTGCGCTTCGTGAGAGAAGTTACGCAAGACCAAGCAGCCTGCCGCGCCCAGAGAAGTCCCAGCCGCATTGCGTACATGAATTAAGCTGGGGACTAAACAGAAAAAGGAGAACGACCGTGCTTCGAAGCTTAATCGTGGGTGTGTTTTTGGCCGTCTGCGCCACCGCTGTACTGGCCGATCAGGTAACCCTGAAAAATGGCGACCGGCTGAGCGGAACTATCGTCAAGTCCGACGCGAAAACGCTTTTGCTGAAATCCGAGTTTGCGGGCGATGTCAGCCTCCAATGGGACGCCGTCACTTCCATCGTTTCCACGCAAGCGCTTCATCTCGCGCTCAAGGACGGCCAGACCATCGTCGGCATCGTGACCACCAGCGACGGCAAGTTTGAAGTCGCCACTAAAGATACCGGCTCTGTCACCGCTTCCAAGGACATCGTTGTCGGCGTCCGTGACGACGCGGAGCAAAAGGCGTACGACGATCAGATCGAGCGCCTCCGCCACCCGCACCTTACCGATTTCTGGAGCGGCCTCCTAGACACCGGCCTCAGTGTTACCAGAGGCAATTCGCAGTCGCTCACCTATACGCTCTCCGGCAAGGCTGCCCGTGTTACTGAGCGTGACAAAATCTCCGTCTATTCCACCGCCATTTACAGCAATAGCACCGTCAACGGCGTGAACTCCACTACCGCCCATGCCATTCGCGGCGGAATTCGCGGCGACCTAAACGTTAGCGATCACCTTTTCGTCTTTGGCTTCACCGACCTCGAGTACGACCAATTCCAGGACCTCGATCTGCGCAATGTCCTCGGCGGCGGATTCGGCTATCACGTCATCAATACCAAGGCCACGACGTTCGATGTCTTTGGAGGCGGCAGCTACAACCAGGCGTTCTACGGGGCAGTTGCAGCTACCGCAACCGAGCCGGCCATGCCCTCCGTCACGCGCAAAACCGGGGAAATCGTTCTTGGCGAAACCTTCAACGCCAAGCTCAGCAGTCGCACTACGGTTACCGAGCAGTTCAGCATCTACCCGAACATCTCGGAGACAGGCACCTACCGCTTTCAGTTCGACGCCACCGCCGCAACCAAGCTGAAAAACTGGCTCAGTTGGCAAGTCACTTACAGCGATCGCTACCTCAGCAATCCGCTCCCGGGCTTCAAAACGAACGACCTGCTTCTTTCCACCGGTGTGCGTTTGACATTCGGCAAGGGCGTGTTCTAAGTGGCTCGCGTACTTACCCTTCCTATCCGCATCTAAGCAAAGGAGGCACCACATGATCTATTGGCTCGTTGTTGGTCTTATCGCTGGTTGGCTCGCCGGACTCGTTATGAAAGGTGGTGGCTACGGCATCATCGTGGACATCCTACTAGGCATTGTGGGTGGCTGGCTTGGTGGCTGGCTCTTCGGCCGTTTGGGAATATGGCCGGCCGGGGGGCTGATTGGCTCGGTCATCGTCGCCTTTGTTGGCGCGGTCATCCTCGTCGGGATCACCCGGATCCTGAAAAGAGCATAACGCCTTATTCAAAGAAATCCGAAGCAATTTGATTCTGTTTGAAGCAAACAGATCGCGCTGCCGGAGACGAATTCCTCCGTCGGCGCGATTTTCCTCTCATAACCGCTTTTGGAGCCGAACCAAGGCTACTTTCCGTGCCTCGACGTGCTCTCCGCGCTCCCAGTTTTGATACGGATTGGCCTCATCCTTCACAACTTAGAGGGATAAATCCGCACCTGTACTACTGTACGGAGGGACAGGTCCCCGATACTGAGTACAGGGAAAAACAGGCGAAAAGACAGGCGAAAGATTAGTCACATATAATGCACTGATTTTAAGAGACTTAACCTGTTTCAGAGTGGGTCATAAGAGTACTGAACCAATGGTTTGCACCCTAAATTGTGCCTTCTGTACTATCGCCTTTGTTCCCCCCTTGCTGTCAAATAGGTCAGGTGCAAGAGGCTGGACCAAAAGACAGGGCTCACGCATCTAAAGGCGAGAGCAGCAAGAATCTAGGGGGCAGCAAATGTTCGGACAAGCGGGGATCAATAACAGAGGATCGATGAAGACCAAAGACAGCAACCGCAAATGGATGTGGTGGTTCTTAGGGGTCGTAATCGCGCTGCAGCTCTACTTTGTGCGCGAACTCGTTGCCGCCTTTGCGCTGTTTGCGCTGGGATTCGCGGCTATCGCTTTTGTGGTCATGAGTTTGTACATGCTTCAGAAGGCTTGGGAAGCCGGCGTTCAGCGCGTAGCGGACAGCCAGAACCCAGTAGTCGATATGGCCCGGCGTAGCGTTAACGCCGTCGAGGACCTTGCGCGCCGCCCGTTGCGCCGCCCGGGTTCCGCCGCGGCTCGCTAAGGCGCCAGTAAGTTTCTGGCTTTTGCCAGAGCACACGTAGAGCTGACCATCCTGCCTCCTTCGGGATGATCACAGCCTCTGCGGACCGTAAAAGCAGTAAGGGCCAGCCGTCCTGAGAGAGCGGCTGGCCTTCTTCTTTCTCTGTCATGCCCCTCTAACTTTGGCATACCCCTTTCACTCCGACATGCCTCTTTCGCTCTGACATATCTCTCTCAGCTTCTAGTCTAGTGTCCAAGAATTAGCTAGACAGTCTCCTCTCCCTTTTTTCTTGTTCGCGGTTTCGTACATCCGGGCTGGATCTGCTCCAGGGTCTGGCGGCAGCGAGAGAGTTTCACTTGAATGGATTCGACCGTAGCCGTCCAGACAAAGGGTTTCGGTTCCTCATTCCAAGCATTCAGAAAATCCGTAATAGCCCTTTGTAAATCGTCGACACTGAAGAACGAACCCCGTCGCACGCGTTTAGAAGTCAGCTCTGCAAACCAGCGTTCGATCAGATTCAGCCAACTGGAACTGGTCGGCACAAAGTGAGAGATAAAGCGAGGGCGTCGTTTGAGCCACGCCACCGTCCGTGGATGCTTATGCGTACCGTAGTTATCCATCACCAAGTGCAAGGGAACATCTCCAGGAAACTCCTCCTCGAGTCGGCGGAGAAACTTGAGAAACTCCTGGTGTCGATGCCGCTCATAGCACTGACCAATGACCCGACCCTGTAAAACTTCCAGAGCCGCGAACAGGGTGGTCGTGCCATGGCGTTTATAATCGTGTGTCCTCGTGCCGCAGCGACCCTTCTTCATCGGTAACCCAGGTTGCGTGCGATCCAGCGCTTGGATTTGACTCTTCTCGTCGACGCACAACACCAGGGCCTTTT
>Ga0209446_1000024_pt1 | contig 48793 bp, 40 predicted proteins | sample BogFormECP04_OM2_FD_188242 | JGI IMG/M metagenome (GOLD analysis project Ga0209446, IMG submission 188242) | Bog forest soil microbial communities from Calvert Island, British Columbia, Canada - ECP04_OM2 (SPAdes) (version 2) | ecosystem: Environmental > Aquatic > Freshwater > Wetlands > Bog ... | reverse complement strand
CGGAGAAGAGGAAGAGGTGATTGGAGGTGGTTGCCGACGATGACCATGGGGAATGGTAGCGGGATTAGTACTAATTATCAATAGTGTTGTTAGTTCCCTGTCTACTTATTCGAACGGCGCGGTGCGGATTCGAATGAGAGCGGCGGAAGTCGAGAGGTTACAAGGAGTTGGCGGGATTGAGACGATTTGATGAGACTGTGGAGATGTGTGGAAAAGTCCAAGTCGTTCCCCTGTTGGGACGTCGCAGAGGACGCTGTTTGACGTATTACGTGCGACGTTATATGCTTGACGTGTGATTCAGAGCTTCGGATCGAGGGATACCGAGGAGCTGTTTAGCTACCAGCACAGCAAGCGCTTCCGTGCCTTCGAGCGCGTGGCTTTGCGGAAGTTGCTCCAACTGCATGCCGCTTCGGAGCTTCGCATTCTTGCTTCGCCGCCCGGCAATCAATTAGAGACCTTGCGAGGCGACCGGAAGGGCCAACACTCGATCCGAATCAATGAGCAGTGGCGAATTTGCTTTGTCTGGCGCGGGGGACACGCGTATGACGTGGAAATCGTTGATTATCACTAGGAGGTAGAAGCATGAGGAAACGTGGAACGCTAATGCCGCCTGTGCACCCGGGGGAGATTCTGCGCGAGGATTTCATGAAGCCGCTGGGACTGTCGGTGAACAAGCTGGCGCTGGAGTTGCACGTGCCAGCTACACGGATTGGTGAAATTGTGCATGAGCGGCGGCGGATCACGGCGGATACGGCGTTGAGATTGGCTCGGTATTTCCACAACAATGCGGAATTCTGGCTGAATTTGCAGAATTTTTATGATTTGGAGGTGTCGCGGCGGTCGGGGACGGTGTCGGAGATTGAGCGGCAGGTACAGCCTGCGGCGATCGCCGTCTCCTAGGTAAAGTGAGGATAAGTAGAAGACCGAACCTCAAAAAACGAGTGGCCCTGCCACTGAGAGACAATTCTTGCGGCCATTGCTCGCGTGACGCGAATCAGTTTACGTGCGCCAGCGGAATGATCAAGCTTCCGATGGCGGCGGTGCTCGGATCTTGAACGAGGACGCGCAAGGTGGTCGCAGCGGCTTGAGGCTGTACAGATTTACGAAAGGTTATGCCTGATTTCAGTATGGCCGGATATTGTTTTTCGGTGAAGCGGAGATTGATGCGATTGGCTGACTCTCGGAGCACCTTTCCCGTCTCGTCTTGTTCAATCACGGTTATGTCGAGAGCGCCTGTGCGGATTTCGCCGCTCTGCACAAGCTGAAGATCGTGAATACCGATAGAGCCAGAAAGGACAATGGAATTCGGCGTTGGTTGATTGACGCGATCCACCTTGACCTCAAGCGGAATGGCGGACGAGTCCAGCGGACTCTTGATGGCGATTAGAAAATTGTTGTGACGATCGTCTTGGGTGGCTGGGACGTCCTTGAGGGCGAAATAGCCTTTTGGATAGCGGAGGTTCAACCCGGAACGGTGGCCCTGGACTTTTAGTTCATGGAATTTCCCGTCGAGCGAGTTGGAATCGATGTAAAAGCCCAGCGTATAGGTCACGGCGGAATCCTCGACGGCTTTGCGAATGGCGCTGGTAACGTCATTGGTGTTGACGAAGGCACGGCCTCCTGTATCTTCAGCTATCTTCTGCATCGTATCCACGCCAATGGGCTGGTCGGACTGGGCCGGGCTTTTATCGAGCCCGAGTGCGCTACTAAGTTTGGAGCCGGTAGCCACAACGTCGTTGGCCGAATCCGGCACTGCCCGGGGTAGAAGGCCGCGCGCGTCCACGGGATAGGCAGCGATTTGTGCAGGAACCAAAATGCGCGCGAGCGCGGCGCCGGAAAAAGGAAGATTGGAGGTTAGCCAAACAAGGTTTTTGCGGCCGGGAATGTTGGCAACGTGAGAGGCGATGGACTGCAGCGCTGCCATGGTTTGCATAGCACGGCGCTCGTTTGTAGCTGCAGCGAATTCCAGCGCTTGCGCGTCCATGTTGTCGTTGAATTCCTTGCCGGGCACAGGGGTGTGGTAAGCGCCGGGCTCGACGGCCTCGCGGTTGGTCTTTGGTGTAGTGTCGTAATTTTTCAAGACCGTGAGAAGGCGGTCGCGGTCGCTCGTGAAGTCGCACAGCACATGCAGAGTTTCGCTCAGACCGTAAATGGCCATGCGATCTTTCGGGTCGAGATTCTTTACGAATTCGATGAGATGCGCCTTCGCATTGGCCAGTGCCAGATCCTCCATCCACATGGGACCGCTCTCGAGTGTTTCATGGCCGTTACCCGAAAGGGTATTCAGGTTGTCGAGGAGGACGACGGTGACGCTCCTCGGAGTGCTGGCGCCGTATTGCGGAAGATCTGAGAACGTGTTTTGTGGCGGCTGTGCAGGCTGCGGCGCGGACTCGCTGGATTCGACGGAGAAAACGCTGATTTTCTGCGGTTTTCCTCGATCGAGCACGACGAAGTCGTCCTTCGTCAGACTCCCCACGGGGCCGTTGCTGTCGCGAACTATAATGCGAATCTGGACGAGGTGAGTGGATACGTGAATTTGGGGAGCCTGGGGCGTGCTGTGCGATGCCAAAGCCATCGGCACCAGCAGCAATGCGAGGACGATTACAATGCGGCCACCTATATGCTCAGCAAATGGCTTCATGTTCGCTCCCATTGCCGGCTAACACTTCCCGAGACTACCACGTTTTCCGTGAGTCGAAACTCCCCGCACCAATGCGGAACCCAATCTCCCGGTGTCGGATGGAGCCTGCCAGATGCCAAGCCCGTCTTCCGTCACTAAAGACAGTTGCGCTGCGCTCATCGATCAATAGCAACGCGGCGTGATGTTCCTGGGCAAGCTGAATAGCCTCTCGCTCGCCTGGGTCGAGTAAAGCGAGTGAAGGGTCAGCCCGGAATGCCGCCTGGCGTATGTCGATCCATTCGGGCAGGTGCAAGAGCCAACTGCTGACTACCGCTGGTGTATCAGGATGGGCAAGCTCTGCGAGAACCGCCGAAGGAACGATGATGCGCTCGTAGAGGGCTGGAAGAGTCGATTCACAGTTGATCTGAAGCAAGTAATTGAGGGGAGATGTATCCGCGACGACGATCATTCTTGCGGAAGGCCCCTGCTTTGAAGCAGACGCAACGTTTCCTCATCCTGCTCCAAGTCTTCAACGCTGTAAGCGTGCTCGAAAATGTTCCGCTGCTTCAAGAAACCATCAAACTGAAAGCGAGACAATCCGAGGAACTGGCTGGCTTGGTAGTGAGACAGCTTGCCGGAACGGTACCCTTCGATGACCAGAGCCTCAAGGGCTTCACGGCCCGGATTTTGATGCTGGGCGAGATCGTCTGGGAGTTTGACCGTTATCTCCATACACGGATTATACGCCTGCTGGACGAGAGCTTGAATAGATAGAAGGTCGCCGAGATTCTAGAATCGTTTGGCGGACGGGGCCGGTTGGAGGTGTGCAGTTCCGGGAAGTAGGCGCGGGATTAGTTTGGCGAGAAGCGGCATTCGATTACGAGGGCGAGGGCTGATTCCAGGCTTACGCCGGCCGCTACGAGGGGTTGGATCCAGAGGCGGTGGAAACTTTCGGGCTGATTTTCGGCTTCGGTGAAGAGGCAATCCAGAGCTTCAAGCTTCCAGAGGCGCTCGAGGTCTTCGCGGTTCAGGCGCTCGCGGTATTCTTCAATGAAAGTCTTGGATTCTTTGTTGTTCGTCTTGTTGCTCATCTCGCAATCCTTCCATTCTTTGATTCTTTAACCGGCTTCCAGGGTACGCAGTCGTGGTCTGTCTGTTTCCTAGCAAGAACGTCGCCAAATGATGGAAGGGATTAAGTTGGCGATGTTTTGTTTTGGCTACCGCTTCCGCCCCGGTGCTTACCATTTTGGCTGGCACCGGGAGGCAGAAGTGAGGCACTTGGTTTATGGACCGAGAGTTAGGCAGCGATGAAGAGTGTTCTGCCTTCGCGGTTCACGAGGAGCAGAGGGTCGGTGCCGCTCTTACTGATCGCCTTCTGGAACTCAGAGACGTTAGCGACGGGTTGATGGTTGACTTCCTGGATGACGTCGCCCTTTTGCAGGCCGGAGTCGGCCATTTTGCTGGCCGGGTCGATGCTGGTGACGACGACGCCTTTAGTCGTCGCAGGAATGTTCAGCTCGTGAGCGATGCTGGCGTTGAGGTTGCTGACCTCGACGCCTTCCAGCGCCTTGCTGCCGCCCTCTTGGTCGTCATTGGAATCGGCTTTAGCGGATTCTGTAGGCATTTCGGCTAGCTTGACCGTGGCGTCGCGCTCTGTGCCATTTCGGAGCGTCTTGAGCTTGAGCTCAGTGCCTGGTTGCATCATCGAGATGCTCATGCGGAGTTGGTTGCTGTCTGTGACGGGTTTACCGTTGACATCGAGAATGATGTCGCCTGTCTTGATGCCGGCTTCAGACGCGGGGCTGTTGGGAGTAACGTCGCCAACGACGATTCCTTCAGATTGCTTTTCGCCGAAGGCTCTCGCCATAGCGGGAGTTACGTCCTGCGGATAAATTCCCAAATAGGCGCGGGTAACGTGACCGTTTTTCAGAACCTGGTCCATAACCTGGCGAGCTAGATTAGCCGGGACGGCGAAGCCGATACCCTGGCTGCCGCCGGAACCGTGCGAGATGATCGCGGTGTTGATGCCGACGAGTTCGCCACGGTCATTGATGAGCGCGCCGCCGGAATTGCCTGGATTGATCGGGGCGTCGGTTTGGAGGAAGTCTTCGTAGTCCTCAATGCCGAGACCGCCGCGGCCGGTGGCGCTGATGATGCCCTTGGTGACGGTTTGGCCTACGCCGAATGGATTGCCGATGGCCAGGGCGACATCGCCAACTTGTACTTTGGAAGAGTCGCCGATGGTAATCGGGGAAAGATTCTTGGCGTCAATTTTCAGGACGGCGACGTCGGTCTTCGGATCGGCGCCGACGATGTGGGCCTGGAACTCGCGCTTGTCAGAGAGTGTGACGCGAACGTCCGTGGCGCCATCGATTACATGATTGTTCGTTAGGATATAGCCTTCTGGGCTGACGATTACGCCCGAGCCGAGAGCTTTTTCGCGAGAGTCGCGGGGGGCTTGGCCCCTGCCATTTCCATCCTGTCCGAAAAACTGACGGAAGAACGGATCCATCGGCATTTCTTCCGCGGATTCTCGGCGGTTGTGGACGACTTTCGAAGAGGAAACGTTAACGACGGAGGGCAAAACTTCTTTTACGAGGGGAGCGTAGCTGCTCTTGCTCGGCCCTTCGCCAGGATCCGCCAGTTTTAGGGTGGCGGGGGGATTCGAGGATAGTGCCTTTTCCGTAGCGTGGCCGAGGCCCAAGCCTGCCGCGCCCAGTGCAAAGCCAAGTCCGAGAACTGCCGGTCTCGACCTCAGCAGGGACGTAAGTGAATTCATTTTTCTCTCCTGTTTCGAATGCAAATCGCTGCAACCAATGGGTGACTGGTTGCTGCTGTTTTGGTTGCTCTTATTCAGACGCGATCGGGGAGGGTGATGATTCTCCCTGGCAGGGGGGATATTGGGAGCCTGTGATTGGGTAGGAGCGGAAAACCGCGCCAGGAGTGCATGCGGAGCAGAAGAGAAGCGATTTAGAGCTTAGGAGATGATACCTCGACGAACGGCGAAAAGAATCAGCTCGGGGATGCCACGGAGATTGAGTTTTTCCATGATGTTGGAGCGATGGGTTTCGACGGTGTAGACACTGAGATTCAGGAGGTTGGCGACGTCTTTATTGGATTTGCCTTCGGCGACGAGCTGGAGGATTTCGCGCTCGCGTGGGGTGAGGAGGTCGTAGGCGTCTTCGGCGCCGCTGCGTTTGAGCTTGCGGACGTAGTCGTCGAGAAGAACTTTGCTGACAGCTGGGCTGAAGAAGGATTTACCATCGGCGACGGCGTGCACGGCTTTGATGAGATCGGACTCGGCGGAGTCTTTTAGAAGGTAGCCTTTGGCGCCGGCCTTCAGTGCGCGCAGGACGTAGCTTTCATCCGAATGCATGCTAAGCATGACTACGGAGATCTGCGGATTGGCTTGAGTGATCTGCAAGGCGGCTTCGATGCCGTTTAGATTGGGCATGCCGATGTCCATGACAACCGCGTCGGGCTTTAGAGACTTTGCGAGGGAGACGGCTTCGCGGCCGTCGTTGGCTTCTCCGACTACCGTGAGTTCGGGTTGCTGCTCGACGAGGAGACGGAGCCCGCTGCGCATGAGCTTGTGATCGTCGGCGAGCAGGATACGAATTCTTCTCATGGTTGGTTCATGGATGGTTCAGGGGCGGATCCGCTTGGTGGAGCGGCAGTTCGGCTTTGACCGTAGCGCCTTTTCCGGGCGCGGATTCGATCGTAAGGGTGCCACCGAGGCGGCGGACGCGTTCTTCCATGCCGAGAATTCCCATGCCGCGCTGACGCTTCGGATCGAAGCCATGGCCATCATCGGTAATTTCGATCGTGATTCTGTCCGAGCCTTGTACGACAGTTACCTTCGCGTTTTTCGCAGCGGCGTGTGTGGCGGCATTGTTGAGAGCTTCCTGGACGATGCGGTAGACGGTGACCTTCGTTTCGTCGCCTAGATCTTCCGAGACATTTTGCGAGTGAACTTCTACTTCCATATCGCTGCGGCGTGAAATTTCGCGCGCTTGCCATTCGAGAGCGGGGATCAGGCCGAGATCGTCGAGCATGGGGGGACGAAGAAGAAGAGCGATGTCGCGGATGGATTTGACGGCGGTCTCGGCGACAGATTTTATATGCGTGATTTGGGCTTGCGTGACGCGGTCATCGGGCGGGACTAGCTTGGAGAGCTGGCCCACCTCGACAAGGAGCGCTCCAAGGGATTGGCCGACTTCGTCGTGGAGTTCGCGGGAGATGGAGCGGCGCTCTTCTTCCTGGGCTTCTACGAGGCGGGCGGACAACCCTTCGAGTTCCAGGCGGCTGAGGGCGAGCGCTTGATAGCGCTGGCGAGCTTGGCGCTCAAGGCGGAGGATGTACCAGCCACAGATGAGCGACATGAGGACGCCGGCGATTAGCGCGAGAGAGACCAGCCAGATGAGGCGGGATTCCAACATTTGAAAACGCGTGGCGACGGCGAGATTTTCGAGGGCGAGCTTGCGTTCGTCCAGCGAAGAGATTTGCGTGGCGAGTTCGAACATGCGCGTGCGCCAAGGGATGAGTTGCTGGCCGATGAATTGGTACGCGCGTTGCCGGCGAAGATCGGCGCGCCAGGTCAATACGGTGGCGCAAACGTTTTCTTCATCCTGAACCTGCAGCTGCATTGCCTCGATGAGGACTTGCTCATCGGGATCAAACTCTCGTTTGAAACCCTCTAAGACGCCGTGGACTAGCGCGATTTTCCGTTGCACGTCGGACGGATCGGGTGCGGATTCTTGAAGTTGCTCCTGGAGCAGGTAGCGCTCGAGTTGGTCGTCGTAGACGCGAACGGACACAACGATGGTGCCGAGGACGTGATTGCGAGCGGCGAAGAGGCTGCTGACCCTCCGGGAGGCGACGTCGAGGCGGCGAACAGAGAAAAGAGCGTCGACGCCGGCGCCGATCAAGAGAGCGAGAAGCCAGCCGAAGGAGATAACAAGGAGGCGGCGGAGTTGTTTGGCATGCCGCTCCGCTTCGGAATCGTCAAGGCGAGCCGTTCGCGGGAGAGGCGGCGCGACGTTTTTGGCAGGGTCGGGAGGCACATATTAGAGAATATGACAAAGCTTAGAGAAAAGCGCGGGGTTAGAGCCCCGCATCCGCAAGGCCGCTTGCGCAGCCTTGCGATGCAGAGCGAAAAGCTGAGGGATTAGGCTACCGTGACGTCGGGGCTGAGGTAGACGTCCTGGATGGTATTGAGGAGTTGGACACCTTCGCTCATCCCGCGCTGGAAGGCTTTGCGGCCGGAGATTAAGCCGGTACCGCCGGCGCGTTTGTTGATGACGGCGGTGGTGACGGCTTCTTCGAAGTCGTTGGCACCAGAGGCGCCGCCGCTGTTGATCAATCCCGAGCGGCCCATGAAGCAGTTGGCGACCTGGTAGCGGCAGAGATCGATAGGATGATCGCTGGCGAGGTCGGTGTAGATGCGCTTGTCGAATTTTCCGTAACTGGAATCGCCCAGGTTGAGGGCCATGTAGCCGCCGTTATTTTCGGCCATTTTTTGCTTGATGATGTCGGCTTGGATGGTGACGCCGAGATGATTGGCCTGGCCGGTGAGATCGGCGGAGAGGTGATAGTCCTTGTCCTTCTTGAAGGCGTTGTTGCGGAGGTAGCACCAGAGGACGGTGGCCATGCCGAGTTCGTGGGCATGGGCAAAGGCCTGGCTGATTTCCACGATTTGGCGAGTGCTTTGCTCGGAGCCGAAATAAATTGTAGCGCCGACGGCGGCCGCGCCCATGTTCCATGCCTCCTGCACGGTACCGAAAAGGACCTGGTCGAAACGATTCGGGTAGGTGAGAAGCTCGTTGTGATTCATTTTGACGATAAAGGGAATCTTGTGGGCGTATTTGCGCGCGACGGTGCCGAGGACGCCGTAGGTGGAGGCGACTGCGTTGCATTGGCCTTCTATGGCGAGCTTGACGATATTTTCCGGGTCGAAATAATCGGGATTTTTCGCGAAGCTGGCGCCGGCGGAGTGCTCGATGCCCTGATCGACGGGGAGGATCGAGAGATAGCCGGTGCCGCGGAGGCGGCCGTGATGGAACATGCGCTGGAGATTGCTGAGGACGCGGCTGTTGCGATCGGAGAGCGTCCATACGCGGTCAATGAAATCAGGGCCGGGAAGATGCAGGCGCTCCTTCGAGATTTTCGGCGTTTTGTATCCGAGAAAATATTCGGCCTTTGCGCCAAGATAGGTTTCTATGTTTCCAGTGCTAGTCGTTGTTGCCATGGGACTCTCCTAAGTTATTCGCGAATTGCTCGCGTGAGCATGCTGCCGGCGGCGGAATCCACCAGCCAAAGCAAGGTGCCGTTCACCGGTTGAATCAACTGAGCCGGCAATTGATCCGGTTCGTAAAAGCGTTCCAGGACCGCGGTCAATGCAGGGGCTTTATCGGCCCCAGTCACCATGAAGATGACGTTGGCGGCGCTGTTGACGGCCGGGGCGGTGAGCGTGATGCGATCCATGAGGACTCTTCCTACCCAATTATGCACCGAAATGCGGCGATTTTCGCGCAGCGCTTTTGTTCCCGGAAAAATCGAGAGCGTATGGCCTTCGCTGCCCATACCTAGCAGCACCAAGTCAAAGCGCGGAAACTGGCCGACGCTCAACTTGAAATACGTTCGAATGGCCTGATCGTACTCCTTGGCGGCATCTTCTGCTTCCGGGTATTCGCCCTTAATACGAGTGACTTGCGCCGGTTTTAAAGGCGACTTCGAGAACATCGTTTCCCTGGCCATGCAAAAATTGCTTTGCGGGTCGTCCGGGCCAACATGGCGCTCATCGCCGAAAAACACATGCATTTTATCCCATGGTACTTGCGAGCGGAGAGCGGGATCATCCACGAGCCGGCTGTAAAGAGTTTTGGGTGTGGAACCACCAGCCAACGCCACGTGGAACGAACCCTTTTCCTTCACCGCGGCCACCGCAATCTCGACAAATTTGTGAGCGCAGCGCTCCGCGATTGCCGCGCTGTCCGGCAAGACTCGAACTTCGGCGGTTAATTTGTCTGCGGCCATGCGCTTTTCGCCCTACTTGTTCATCGCTCCAGCGCTCTTCAGATTTTCAGTGGCCGTCGCAGAACTCTTCGCGTCCTCTTCCTCTTCACCGATTCGCCGCCAGGCACGGCCGTCACGCTGCAAAAGTTCGTCGGCTTCTTTCGGACCCCAAGAGCCGGCAGCATAATTGGGGAAGCCACGAGCGGGGAGCGCCTTCCAGACGTCAATGATTGGCTCGATGGCAGCCCATCCAGCTTCGACCATGTCCGCGCGCTGGAAAAGAGTGGCGTCGCCCATCATGCAGTCGTAAAGAAGGCGTTCGTAACCGGTGCTATGCGACTTGCCAAAATCGCGCGCGTAATCGAAATCCATGTTTACCAAGCCGAGCTTCATGACAGAGCCGGGAACCTTTGCGGCAAAACGCCAAGAAATGCCTTCGTCGGGCTGGATGTGGATAACGAGCCGATTGGTGCGTGGATCTTTGATGGGAGTCTTTCGAAACAGCATGAAAGGCGCCCTGCGAAATTGGATGGCGATTTCCGTGACGCGCTTGGCCAGACGCTTTCCGGTGCGAAGATAAAAAGGCACATCGGCCCAGCGCCAATTATCGATTTTGAGTTTCAGCGCGACGAAGGTTTCGGTATTCGAATCGGGCGCGACGTTTGGCTCGTTCCGGTAGGCGGGAACTTTTTGGCCGTCCTCCGTGCCCTCGCCGTATTGGCCCCGAACCGTGTTATGCAAAACATCTTCAGGAGTGAGGACCTGCAAGGCGTGCAGAATTTCGGCTTGTTTGTCGCGGACGGCGTCGGCTTCGAAAGAGATCGGCGGCTCCATGGCCGTGAGCGTGAGAAGCTGGAAAAGATGGTTCGGGACCATGTCCTTGAGGGCGCCCGCGGTTTCGTAGAAAGCTCCGCGGTGTTCGACGCCGACAGATTCAGCGGCGGTGATTTGCACATGATCGATGTACATGCGGTTCCAGAGCGGCTCAATCATGCTGTTGGCGAAACGAAAAACCATCAGGTTCTGGACGGTTTCCTTGCCAAGATAGTGGTCAATGCGGAAAATCTGTTTTTCGGTCAGGATTTGTTTCAGTTCTTTGTTGAGTTGTTTCGCGGAGGGGAGGTCGTGGCCGAAAGGTTTTTCCACGATCACGCGGGTCCACTTGCCGTTTTCTTCCTTGGTGAGGCCAATCTCTCCGAGCTTTTGGACAATCAGCGAGAAAAAATTAAAAGAGACGGCCAGGTAGTGGAAGAGATTGCCCTGTGTGCCGTGATTCTTATCGGCTTCGGCGATCTGGTCTTTCAGGCGCTGGTAGGCAGCGGGATCCTTAAAATCGCCCTGGACGTAGTAAATGCGATCCAGAAACCATTGCCACAGCTTTGGGTCGACGGGGTGATCTTCGAATTTGTTTATTTCCTCGTTGAGGAGCGCGCGGAAAGATTCCGTGTTCATTTGGTCGAAAGCGAAGCCAACAATGGCGAACTGTTGCGAAAGAAGGCCCTCCTGCGCGAGGTTGATCAGGGCAGGAATGAGCTTTCGCTTGGTGAGATCGCCGCTCGCCCCAAAAATCACCATGACGCAAGGGGAGCCAGTGGGAGCTGCATCGGTCTGATTTGGAGTCATCCAGGTCGTCCTATCTCAACTGTCCAGTCGGCCGATGAAACAACTAGTGGCCGGATTTTTTTTCGACGTGGCCGCCGAACTGAAAGCGCATGGCGGAAAGAACTTTGGAGGCGAAATCGCCTTCGCCGCGCGATGTGAAGCGCTCGAAGAGAGACGCGGTGAGGACCGGCGCGGGGGCAGTAGATTCGATCGCCGCGAGAATGGTCCAGCGGCCTTCACCGGAATCGGAGACGCGTCCGGAGAAACGCTCCAGAGTGGGCTGCTCCAAAAGAGAGATGGCGGTGAGATCGAGCAGCCAGGAGGCGACAACGCTGCCGCGGCGCCAGACTTCCGTGACGTCCGCGAGATTGAAATCATATTGATAGTGTTCTGGATTGCGTAGAGGTGTGGTTTCCGCGTCGTTCTCGCGCTGAGTTTTTCCGGCGTTGGCATGCTTCAGGATGTTCAGGCCTTCGGCGTAAGCAGCCATGAGGCCGTATTCGATGCCGTTGTGGACCATCTTCACGAAATGGCCGGCGCCAGACGGGCCGCAATGGAGGTAGCCCTCTTCGGCAGTTCCGCCGACCTTTTCGCGGCCAGGAGTGCGATCGACATTTCCGCGGCCAGGCGCAAGCGTTTTGAAAATGGGGTCGAGGTGTTTCACGATATCCAATTCGCCGCCAATCATCTGGCAGTAACCACGCTCGAGGCCCCAGACGCCGCCGCTGGTCCCAACGTCACAATAATGAATGCCTTGGCCGGAGAGTTCACGAGCGCGGCGAATATCGTCGATGTAGTAGGAATTTCCGCCGTCGATGACGATGTCGCCGACTTCAAGCTTGCTAGTGAGTTCGTGGAGCGTGGCGTCCACGACCGCTGCCGGAACCATCAACCAGACGGCGCGGGGCTTTTGCAATTTCTTGACGAAATCGTCTAGTGAGTCCGCTCCCGTTGCGCCTTCTCCCGCGAGCTGTTTCACGGAGTCCGCGCTCCGGTCATAGACGACGCAAGTGTGGCCGTTCTTTTGCAGGCGCCGGACCATGTTGGCGCCCATTCTTCCCAGCCCGATCATGCCAAGTTGCATCGCCATTGCTCCTGTGAGGTAGTTTTGTGCGTCTTCAGCGAACTCTATCGATATTTATTTTATGCGAGCGCTTGATTAACGGCGTTTGTCAGCGTTGCCAGCCCTGCGGCGACATCTTTGCCAAGATGAACCCGCAACGCGCGCCTGCCGCGCTCCGCGAGAACGGCAAAATCACCGCGCGCTTGCGCCGCTTTCACTACGCCAAAAGTGTATTTCTGGCCGGGTACCAGGATGTCCACCGCATCGTCGCAGGTAATCTGCAGGAAAACGCCGGTGTTGGGTCCGCCTTTGTACGCTTGTCCCGTGGAATGAAGGAAACGCGGCCCAAAGCCCAGAACCGTGGCCACTTTTTTGTTGTCGCGCACGGCGAGGCGAATCACCTGGAGCGCCTCTTCATGCGTTTCGTTCATGGTGATGTACCCAAGGACGGCAAAATAATCGCCGTCACCGATGCGCGCGAGATGTTTCTTCAAAAAGCCCGGGAGCGTGGCCCCGCCCTTTAGAGCAGCGGCGTTTTTTAAGTCGGCGTAGAGCTTCGCGCCATCGCCGGTAAAGAATGGAGATTCGGGCGGAAGCTTACCCGTGGACTCATATTCGGCCGTCAATTTGCGCGTTTCCGTTTTGCTGGCTTCGACGTCGGGCTGATTGAAGGCGTTGATGCCGATGAGAGAGCCGGCGACGGCGGTAGCGATTTCCCAGCGGAAGAACTCCTGGCCGAGGGTGTAGACGTCCGGCAACACGATGCGGACGACGGGGTGCCCGGCCTTTGCGAGAGCGTCGACAGCTGCGGCTTGCTCCTTGTCCGGATCCGATTCGAGGCGCAGATAGGCAAAAATGCGATCGGTGCCGTAAGTATCCGGTTTGGCAATTCGTTCGCGATCGACAGGAATAATGCCTTTGCCGGATTTTCCCGTGGATTCGGCGAGCAACTGCTCGAGCCAGGCCCCAAGATCGTAAATTCCCGGCGAAGTGACGATCGTCATCTTGTCGCGGCCCTTGTCCGCGGCGAGGCCCAGAATCGTTCCCAGGATCACGCCGGGGTTTGTAACGGCATCCGAATCCGCGCCGCAGGCTTCCACCATTTTCTGCGTGTTTTTCAGAAACTTCGCGACGTCTATGCCCATAATTGCCGCGGGCACCATGCCGAAATTGGAAAGCGCTGAGTAACGTCCTCCGATGCTTGGCACACCCATGAAGACCTTGCGGAATTTGTCTCTCTCGGCGACGCGCTGCATTTTTGAACCTGGGTCCGTGATGGCAATGAAACGGTTGCCCACTTCTTTTTCGCCGACCTTGGCTTTCACGCGATCAAAAAAATATTGCTTGTAAATGTTGGGTTCCAGCGTGCTGCCGGATTTGCTGGAAACGATACAGATCGTGCTGCTGAGGTCCACGCTCTCTTCGGTGGCTTTAATTTGCGCGGGATCCGTAGAATCCAGTACGTGAAGGTCCGGATAGCTTGCGGCCTTGCCGAAGGTCATGCGAAGGACTTCAGGACAGAGGCTGGAGCCGCCCATTCCGAGGAGTAAAGCGTACTTAAAGCCCGCTTTTTTGATGTCGGCGGCGATCTGCTTCAGGTTGTCAACGTCCTCGATCTGTTGCTCGGTAATATCCAGCCAGCCAAGCCACTTGTCCTCGTCTGTGCCGGTCCAAAGCGAGGCATCTTTTTGCCAGAGCCGCTCTACTTTGCCGTTCTTCTTCCAATCCTGAAGCGAGGCGTTTACATCACTTTCGAATTTGTCCGGGAGAGTGTAGGTCTGGCGATTCAGGCTCACGCACCCACCCCTGCGCTTTTTCCCGTCGCGTCCAGGAGTTGCTTGAACGCATCGGCGAAGAGTTTGACGGCGTCCACCAGGAGCTTGTCCGTGACTTCTTTCATGGAGATGCCAGCCTTGGCGAGGTTGTCCATGGTCTTGCGGGCGCCATCTACGTCTTCCGTCAAACTATTGCGGAGCTTGCCGTGATCGCGGAAGGCATCGAAAGTTGCCGGTGGGATTGTGTCGACTGTGTCGGCGCCGATCAATTCTTCCACGTAGAGGACGTCGGGATATTTTGGATTCTTGGTGCTGGTGCTGGCCCAGAGCAGGCGCTGCGTTTGCGCGCCTTTGGCCGCCAAAGCATTCCAACGAGCGCCGCTAAAGAGTTCCTGATATTTCTTGTAGGTGAGCTTGGCGTTGGCAATGGCGATTTTGCCGTGGAGACTGTCAAGCAAAGCCGTTTGCGCCGAATCAGAGGTTGTTTTCAGCCTTTCGTCAATCTTGCTGTCGACCAGCGTATCGATGCGGCTGACAAAGAAGCTGGCAACGCTGGCGATTTGACTGATGTCTTGGCCCTTGGCCGAGCGAGCCTCGAGAGCACCGAGAAATGCTTCAGAGACCTTCTCGTATGCGGACTGCGCGAAGAGCAGGGTGATATTGATGTTCAGACCCTCTTCGAGCGTTTGACGAATCGCCGGAATGCCTTCCGGCGTGGCTGGAATTTTGATCATGACATTGGGACGGTCGACGGATTTCCACAGGCGGCGCGCTTCGTCGATGGTGCCCTTGGTGTCGTTTGCGAGATAGGGAGAGACTTCGAGACTGACGTAGCCGTCACGGCGTTTGGACTCGGCGTAAACTGATTTGAAAATGTCGCATGCGTCCTGAACGTCGCGAATGGCGATTCTTTCGAACAGACCTTTGGCATCGAGTTTCTTTGCATCTGGCGAATTTAGGATGTCCGAGTAGACGTTGCTGCCGGTGATGGCTTTTTCAAAAATCGCAGGATTGGAGGTCATGCCGCGCAGCCCATCGTTATCGATGTACTTTTTCAGGCCGCCGCCGGTGAGCAGGTCTCTGCGGATGTAGTCCATCCAGGGGGACTGCCCGTAAGCTAGTAGTGCCTTCAGGGGATTCGCGCCTTGCGCCGTACCGAGGTTTGGCATTGTGGTGGTTGTTGTCATGATGATTCTCCTCTAGCGTTCGTAACCCGTTGAACGTCTATTGTACTCCTTGGGCATGCAGTCCTGCCGGTTACGTACACATCGGCCAACGATGGCTAATGCCACCTGGGGCTTAGGACCCGGGGCAGTACTTCGTTTCAAGGGCCTTCACTTTGCCAAGTCGCCGCACATGCCGCTCTTCATTGGTAAATTTGGCGCCCATAAACGCCCGTACCAAATCCTGGGCGAGTGCGATGCCAACGACGCGCGAACCGAGCACCAGCACATTGATATTGTCGTGCTCGACGCCCTGGTGAGCCGAATAGGTGTCGTGGCACATCCCCGCGCGAATGCCGGGGAGCTTGTTGGCTGCCACACTGGCGCCGACGCCGCTGCCGCAGACGAGGACGCCACGCTCGGCTTTGCCATCGAGGATGGCGCGGTCCACGGCTTCCGCGAAATCGGGATAGTCGGAAGGATTTTCGTTGAAAGCCCCGATGTCGAGGACGTCGTTGCCCATCGAGCGCAGCAGGTCGCCCATGGCGTTCTTGAGTTGAAAACCGGCGTGGTCGGAACCAATCACAACTTTCATGCGGGGCTCACTTTCCCAAGACTTCTTTGGCTGCTACAACCACGTTTTCCACTTCAAAGCCGAATTTTTTGAGCAAGTCCTTTAGCGGAGCGGATGCTCCAAACGAGCGCATGCCGATGATCTTGCCTCTGGGGCCGGCGTAGCGGTCCCATCCAAAAACGGATTCCATTTCGACGGAAACGCGCGCGGTTACGCTCGCGGGCAAAACGCTCTCTTTGTAAGCAGCATCCTGTTTTTCGAAAAGCTCCCAGCTGGGCATGCTGACCACGCGGGCTTTCACACCTTCGGCGGTCAATTTTTCATAAGCTGCAGCGCAAAGACCAACTTCGCTTCCGCTGGCGAGCAAGATAAGGTCTGGCTTGCCGCCCGCGGCGTCAGCGAGGACGTACGCGCCCTTGGCGACACCCGATGCGGGAGCATATTTTGCGCGATCGAAGGTGGGCATGGCCTGGCGAGTGAGCACGAGCGTTGAAGGACCGTGTGTGTGCTGGAGGGCAACCTTGTAGGCTTCGACGACTTCGTTGGCGTCGCCGGGCCGGAAGACGAGCATGTTGGGCATGGCGCGGTAGGCGGCGAGCTGTTCGACGGGCTGGTGCGTTGGGCCGTCTTCGCCAACGCCGATGGAATCGTGGGTGAAAATATAGAGCGCTGGAATTTCCATCAGCGCGCCGAGACGCATGCTCGGGCGCATGTAGTCGCTGAAATTGAAAAAGGTAGCGCTGAAAGCACGAAGCTTAGACAGCGTCATGCCGTTGACGATGGCGCCCATGGCATGTTCGCGCACGCCGAAGTGGATGTTGCGGCCATGATAGGCGTCTGGGAAAAAATCGCCGGCGCCTTCGAAGGTAAGATTCGTTTTATTGGATTTGGCCAAATCGGCCGAGCCGCCGATGAGCCACGGTATGTTGACAGCGAGCGCATTTAGCGTTTTTCCAGAGCTCTCCCGCGTGGCCATCCCTTTGGGATCGGCGGGGAAGGAAGGGAGGTTCTTGTCCCAGCCTTCGGGGAGCTGGCCGCTCTGCATGCGGTTCAGTTGATCGGCGAGCTGTGGAAACTGTTTCTTGTAGTCAGCGAATTTCGCGTTCCACGCGGAATGGGATTCTGCGCCGCGCTTGCCTACCCCGTTCTTGAATTGATCGTACACGCCATCAGGCACGAGGAATTTCGCGTCTTCCGGCCATCCGTAATTCTTCTTCACCAATTTCACTTCGGCTTCGCCGAGCGGTTCGCCGTGGGCCTCGTAGGTGTCTTGTTTGTGCGGGGAGCCGTAGCCAATGTGGCTATCGACCACAATTAGAGTAGGACGGCCTACGGTGTGCTGGAACACTTCGTATGCGCGGCCCAGCGCATCTAGATCGTTCGCATCTGCGATATGCGTAACGCTCCAGCCGTAACCCAAAAATCGTGTCATGACGTCTTCGTTGAAGGACCAATCCGCTGGACCGTCGAGCGTGACGTGATTGTTGTCGTAAATCCAACAAAGATTCGAGAGCTTCAAGTGGGCGGCAAGCGAGGCGGCTTCGCTCGCCACGCCTTCCATCATGTCGCCGTCTCCGCAGACGGCGTAGACCTTGAAGTCAAAAATGTCGAAGCCGGGCTTGTTGAAATTTGCGCCGAGCCACTTGCTGGCGATAGCCATTCCGACGCTGTTGCCTGCGCCTTGTCCAAGCGGACCTGTCGTGGTTTCGACGCCGGTGGTGATGTGGGATTCGGGATGGCCAGGAGTCTTGCTTCCGAGTTGACGGAATCGCTTGATTTCGTCCATCGAAACGGCGAGCGAGTCCAGGATTTTGCCGTCTTTGGTGGCTTCTTTGACGCCCGCAAGATGAAGCGTGGCGTAGAGGAGCATGGAAGCGTGGCCAGCAGAAAGAACGAAGCGGTCGCGATTGGGCCATGTGGGATCGGCAGGATCATAACGCAAGTGCCGCTGCCACAGTTCATACACGACTGGCGCCAAGCCCATGGGCGCGCCAGGATGGCCGGAATTCGCCTGTTGCACGGCGTCTATCGCCAAAGTGCGGATGGTGTTGATGCTCAGCAGGTCGAGATTCGGCTGGCTCACATTGGCTCCTGTGGCACGGAGGAAGGGCTCCCGCGGACCACTCGTTAAGTTTTGATGCACCGCGTTTCAGAACGGCTCACGTGATTTTACGCCAAGGTGAAAGCAGACGCTCGCTCGCGCTGAATGTTAGTTTGAGAAGTGCCGCGTGCTTGCGCTAGGCTCTCCTCAGAGAGGGCCGGCCATCCAGAATGGGCAAGAAAAATTACCGCGCCCCCCAACGCTTGTCAATCAAGTTACAAAGCATTCACAAAAAGTGGCACGTCGTTCTGCGCAACATACGGAAGCGCCCAAGCGTTGAGCGCAGCGTCCATCCATGGTATTTTTTGTAGCTATCCTGCCCGGGTGGCGGAATGGCAGACGCTGAGGACTTAAAATCCTCCGGGGTTTTACCTCATGGGGGTTCGAGTCCCCCCCCGGGCACCATTTTTCCCATCGAGTTGTGGCTCGCTGGAGCGCTTGGAATTCGCGTCAGTCAGCTGCCTACTCGGCGAAAGGGCGTCCGCGTTTTCGCAGGCTAGTTGGAGAAATCCGCCTCGTCGTAAACCTTCTCACCTCGCAGTACGTCGTCATCGCCGTCGTCCCAGCCCTGATTGGAAGACATCGTGAAGGAAACCGGTGCGTCATTGTCCGGGTTGGCAAGTACGTGGAATTGCTCGCCGTTGAAATAAGTTTGGCCGGGAAGAAAGCCGCTGATGAGATTCGTGCCGTCAACGGTCGCTTGAAAGTCGGCGATCAGGCTCGGGCCTCCGACCGGAACGCTCAGGTCGTAAATCACTTTGACGTTGGCGTGGTCTTTCTCAAATTTGATGTGATAGGTGATGGGATCAGCGTCCATCGGCATGCGGGGCTCCTTTCGATGCCACCCAACGGGGCTGTTAAGGGCACCTACAGTACACGGATTCTCGCTCTTGGGCCATCATCCAAAAGCTGGGGCGCTGGCCCTTTTTTTCGTTACCACCTTTTTCATCTTGACAAAAATTGGCACCTGTCTTATAGTATCTTTTGGGTAATATTGTGGGCTTTCTCGATACCGCCGGTGTTCTGCCGGCTCTAAGTCATTCATCTTCAACACTTGCAGAATTGCCAGGCGGTTTGCACCATTGCGGTGCGATTGATTCTTTCCCATTAAACGCTTTAGAATCAACACTTGCAAAAGTATAGCAAAACAGACCACTTTATCTGCTTTTAGAATCAACATTGATGCAAAAGCCCGAGGGGAGCCTCCTCCGAAAACTTGCGCGCCTGCCAGCCACGATTCAGCACAGACTCCGCAGGAACTTGCCGCTCCTTCCGCGCTCTTCTTCTACACTTCCTGTGACCCAGCTGATTTGTTCTTGCTTTGCCAGCTTGGTGGCCGTGTCATGGAAAGTGCTCTCAGGCACGCGCGGCGGGAGGTTTGTGTGACGAGTACCGAGAATTTCGACCTCATTGTGATCGGCTGCGGCCCTGCTGGAGAAAAGGCCGGTGCGCAGGCCGCTTACTTCGGTAAGCGTGTCGCTGTCGTCGAGCGCGCCGAGCACATGGGTGGAAGCTGCATCAACACGGGCACGGTTCCCAGTAAAACCTTGCGCGAATCCGCACTCTATTTTTCTGGACTCAAGCAGCGCGGCCTCTATGGAATCGATTACTCCCTCAAAGAAAATCTCACTGTTCACGATTTTATGCACCACGAACGGGAAGTCGTCGAAATGGAGCGCCGGCGCATCCTGAAGAATCTCGAACTGCACAACATCCAGCTCGTTCGCGGCCAGGCGGAGTTCGAGGACGCGCACACCGTCTCGGTCACGGGTGCAAATGGCGGGCGCCGTCTTCGCGGAGAGGTGATCCTCATCTCCACCGGTTCGAAGCCGCATCGCCCTTCTGAAATTGCGTTTGACGACGTCCACACTTTTGATTCGGACACGTTTCTGCAAATGGACCGCATCCCGAAAAGCCTCGCCGTCATCGGCGGCGGTGTCATCGGCTGCGAATATGCGTCCATCTTCATTGCACTGGGAGTCGAAGTCACTCTTGTGGATGGCCGCGACCGCCTGCTGCCGTTTCTTGACGGAGAAATCTCCGACCGTCTCCGAGACCGTCTCACCGCCCTCGGCATGCGGTTCTTGTTCAACGAGCGTCCCGTTAAGGTAGAGAATTCGTCTGCTGGTGTTCGCCTTTCGATGAAAAGCGGCAAGACGCTGGAAACGGATGCCACGCTTTTTGCTGCCGGCCGCCGCGCCGCGATCGATGGCCTCGCCTTGGAGAAAGCCGGGCTGGCCATCAACGACCGCGGCTACATTCCCGTCGATGACAACTATCGGACATCTGTTCCAAATATTTATGCGGCAGGCGACGTGATCGGATTTCCCGCGCTCGCCTCAACTTCGATGGAGCAAGGGCGCGTGGCGGTCTGCCACGCCTTCGGCTTCAAATACAAACAGCGCGTCGCTTCCATGCTTCCGATGGGGATTTACACCATTCCGGAAATTTCGGCCGCCGGTGAAACGGAAGAGTCCTGCAAGGAAAAAAAGATCGACTACTGCGTAGGACGCGCACTCTACGAAAACAACGCGCGCGGCCACATTATCGGGGACACTGCCGGAATGCTTAAGCTCATTTTCGCGCGCGCTGACCGCAAGCTTCTTGGCGTGAGCCTGATCGGCGAAAGCGCCACGGAGCTCATCCACGTCGGCCTGATGATTCTGGACAACGGTCAGTCCATCGACGAATTCATTGAGCAGGTTTTCAATTATCCGACGCTCAGCGAAACATACAAATACGCGGCTTACGATGGCCTCGGCAATCTCGCCGGCCACAAACTCCGCGAAGGCTAGCCGCTGCAAGTCTCTTCTGGCATGCTGTATGCCGTGAGCAAAATAAGGCCCGGCCTGTCCATGCTGTCCATCTCTTCCATCGCTGCCGTGCTGATCCTCTTTTCTTGCCGAGCCAGCACCCAGCCCAGCTCGCAGGAGCAGCAAGCGCCGCGCGCCTATCTTGGCTTCGATCTCAACATTTTCCCTGGCAAGGATGCGCTTCCAGCTTTGCGAAAAACATTTGCTTTCAGCAGCTACTGGCTTAGTCCGCCTAACGGCGAAAAGAAGAACACTTGGCTCGGCCAACGCGACGTTTTGCGCTCGCAAGGATTCGGCTTTTTGCTCCTATATCTCGGCCCGCTGAGCCGCGAACTCAAGAGTGAAGCGGCAGCGGTGCAGAAGGGAACTCTCGATGCGCGTAATGCGTCTTCCGTCGCGAAGAGCGAAGGCTTTCCAGCGCAAGCGATCATTTTTCTTGATATTGAAGAAGGCGGCCGCCTGCCCGCAACCTATCACGCTTATTTGCGCGCTTGGGCCAGCGCGCTAACGGAATCAGGTTACGGTTCTGGCGCGTACTGCTCCGGAATCCCCATCAAGGAAGAACCGGGCGGCACGATCACCACCGCGGACGACATTCGTGCGCATGTTCCCTCGGCGGATTTCGCTTATTTCATTTTCAACGATGTCTGTCCGCCTTCGCCTGGTTGCGCCTATCCGCAGAATCCGCCGTCACCAGCGGCCGGCCGCATACCCTACGCGTCGGTCTGGCAATACGCGCAGTCGCCGCGCCGCATGGATCGCACCACGCGCTGTGCGCCGGGCTACCATACCGACGGCAACTGCTATGCACCGGGCGACACCGCGCACGCCTGGTTTCTCGACGTGGATACCGCGACCTCTTCCGATCCTTCCAACGCAGCCGGTGTGCGCAGGTAGAATTGCAAAGGCGAGGTTTGAGATTTTGCGCAGAATTAGTCGGTTGGATTCCGCGGAAATTTGAAGTAGGGCAGCCGAACACCATTGATCGAAATCTGGTCCGCGCGGATATTTGTCGGCGCTTCAAACCCTGTTGTCCCGCCGTTCGTGACGTAATCGTCTTCATCCACGCCGTCTCCGCTGACGCCCAGCCCGCCTACGAGCACCCCGTTGCGATACAAACCCGCGCTTCCTGGGAAGAATACGATTCCGCTTTTGTTGACGTTGACGGGCCCCGCCTCCATCCCCTGCGTGCAAGGATTCGCCACGTCCTCCAAATAAAGATTGAAAAATGGCCCGGCAGGCGAACCGTCAATCCCCGGCGGAAAAAAAGGCTGCGCTCCAAAACTGATCGTGCGGTTTGTGACGGCCGTGCCCATGGGAACCTGATTCAAATCCGCGGCCGTACGCGCGGAGCTGTTGAAGTACACCATGTTTCGCGCTTTGCTCGCTGCGACGTCAATACTGAAGACCGTCGAATCCTTCATTCGCCGCAGGCCGATCATCGTGCCATCGAGGTCGGCAACCGCAATTACCATGCGAGTTCGCGAGCCAATCGGCAATCGAATCGCGGCGCGCGTGACGTTTGCGGTGGTTTCCGCATTATCCAGAATGGTCTGAACATCCGTGGCGCTCAATCCCCCAAGCGGCCCCGTCGCGGGGGTGATCAAATCGCCGTCTGGCGGCTGCCCGGAGCTGTTCGTAGGCGCAACGAAATACGTTCCCGCGCCCGCAACCGGTCCAGCGGAGACACTCGATGGCAGCGACGTCTGTGTTACGAACGGAAGTGCGACGCCGCCGATGAAAACGATTCCCGGAGCAACTGGTGTCGGGCCAAACGAATCTGACGGCCCCGCGCGCTGCGTCGTCGATCCAACAAATGCCGCGTACTCCGCGACGTTGAGATCGCTCGAAGAGGTAACTACTCCAATTCCGCCCATCACGACATTTTGATAAAAAATCGGCACTCCGCCGGGATTCACCGCCAGAGGACTCGAATCCATCACATCCGCTTTGCCGGTTAGTACTCCGGGTCCAAATCCTCCGCCAAGCGCGAGCGATGGAGGAATCTGGCTCTGAAAGGCAACAGCGTTGACCAGCGTGCATCCGCGATTTGTGTTTTCGATGCCATACAGATCCGCGGGGGGCGCGTTCGTCACGCCTGGCGGAAAATGAATGCCGCTGATAAAGCGCACGGTGCGCGAGGAGAGCGGCGCTTGGTCGTTACTGAAAAACGCTGCCGTCCGCGCCAGGGCTACCGCCACGTCATTTGCGTCGAGTGACTGCCCGAAGTTCCCGACTGCTGTGGCTGGGGCGTTTTGCGTGCGAAACACTCCAAGCACAAAACCCGCCCGGTCCACCATCGCCACGACCATATCGACATTTACGGAACTCACCGCGGCCTGCACGATGTTTTGCACGTCGGCGACTTGCAGCGGCTGCGCCGCTGCAGCCGAAGGCGGGGACATTTGCGCACTGCTCACGCTACCGCAACCCACCAACAGCAACGCCAGAATTGCCGCGATCCCCAGCGCCAGCAAAATGCCCATCGCCAGCGTTTTTTGACGCTGTTCCAGGGCGCGCCGCGCCGCGACCGGCCTCCGAATCGTGTGTTCTTTTTGCATGAAGGGTATCTCCCTTAGTAACACGCCTGCTCATACCCCTCAATCATTCGCGAACGGCGCGGTTCCTATCGGTGAATGCTCGCGACGCGTAAGAATTGTTATCGCTTGTGTTCCTCTTTTGCGGAAATGGGTTGCCCGTAGCGGCCCGATATTGTTAGCTAGATTGCGATCCCTTTTCCTTGCGCAAATTCTCCCAGGCCGCAGGCATGCTCGCTCTCTCTTCGCGAAGCTTTCAAAGCATCAGTGGCTCGGCTCGCGCCGCACTCGCGCTGTCGCTCGTCTTGTGCGCAACGGGGAGTGCATCTGGCGCACAACAATCTGCGGCCGGGCAGCAACCCGGCGCCGGCGGGCAAGCTACGGTCCAAAAATCCAGCGAAGCAGCCACTACGCAGCGCATTCCACGCCAGCAGGCCTTGACGACCGCGGCCGTCGACGGCGTCCTGCGCGAAGCCACTTCCACGAACGAAACGCGGCCCGTGGCCTCAGCTCAACTCATGCTTCGCCACTTACAAAGCGGACAAGTTGTGCACGCCAACTCGTCTGTTGAAGGTGTCTTTCGCATTCTCTTGCTTCCGCCCGGCCACTACGAATTTCGAGTCGAAGCCGAGGGATACGCTCCCTTCGTAATCACTGATCTCGCGCTCAGTGCCAACGAAGTCACCACGCTGGAAATTTCTTTGGTCAGTATCACCAGCGCCGAATTTAGTTCGCGTCTTCCGCGGCTCCCTGAGCTCGGTCCCGCCGTCGTGCCTGGTCCCTCGCCCGCGCCCGGCAGCTATCGCGGGCTTCGGCATCGGCTCGATTCCGATCCCAATTACATTGCGGAACTCGCTCCGGAATACCTGCCACCCGTCGCAGATATTTACAACGTCGTCCCCAATCGCTGGGCCCTCAACCAACCGGACTATCGCCGCTATCCGCAGAAAGGCGAATACCCTTACTCTAAGCCGCACTGGTACGACCCATTCAATCGCAACCGATTCAAAGGCGATGAACCTATCTGGCCCAAAGTTTTCGGCCAGCAGATTTTCTTGAATTTCACCGCTTCGTCGGAAACTTTTTTCGATGGCCGCCGCGTTCCTTCGCCCAGCGGCGTGAGCACCGCGGAGCCCGGCAGCTCTGTTTTTTTTGGCCGCGGTGAGCAGGCTTTCTTCGACCAGACTTTGCGCTTCAGCTTCGATCTTTTCCACGGCGACGCATCGTTTAAACCTGTCGATTGGCGCATTCGCATCACGCCGGAGCTAAGTCTAAATAATCTCGACGTTCGTGAGCTCGGCATCGTCAGCCCCAACGTGCTCGCTGGCACCGACCGGTTCGACAATCATCTTGGCCTCCAGGAAGCCTTCGTCGAAGTAAAGCTCCACGATCTCAGCGACAACTACGATTTCGTTTCGGTGCGCGCCGGTATTCAACAATTTAATGCCGACTTCCGCGGATTCCTCTTCGTTGACGAACAGCCGGGCTTGCGCATCTTTGGCGACTGGAAAAGCGACCGTATCGAGTACAACGCCACGTATTTTCAATTCCTCGAGAAAAATACCAACAGCGGCCTCAATACGTTCAGCCGTAGGCACCAGCAAGTTGTGTTGGGCAACGTCTATCTTCAAGATTTTTTCTTTCCCGGTTACACCGCGGAATTTGTCGGCGCTTGGAACAAGGATGATCCGAGCATTCATTACGACGACAACGGTTTTCTCGTGCGCCCCGCGCCCATCGGCAATGTCATCAATCAAGGCCCTGGAGGCGGTCCTCTCGCGCACGGCATTCGCGTCGGTTACTTCGGCTGGCTAGGAAGCGGCCACATCCACCGCATTAATCTCACGCACGCTTTTTATCAGGCCGTCGGCGAGGACACCTTCAATCCCGTCGCCGGGAGGCGCGTCACGGTTAACGCGCAGATGGCCGCCGTCGAGCTTTCCTACGACCGCGACTGGATCCGCTATCGCGTTTCCACGTTCTATACATCGGGGGATGCCAATCCTCGTGATGGCCGTGCCCGCGGCTTTGATTCGATTGACGATCTCCCGAATTTCGCCGGCGGCATCTTCAGCTTCTGGAATCGCGAAGACATCCGACTTCTCGGTTCCGGCGTTCAACTCACCACCGACGGCAGCCTGATTCCGTCGCTGCGTTCCAGCAAAGAAGAGGGCCAGGCAAATTTCGTCAATCCTGGAATTTTTCTGGCGAACGCCGGCGCGGATTTCGACATTACTCCCAAGCTTAAAGGATTCGCGAATTTCAACTACCTGCGCTTCGAACGAACCGAGCCGCTCGAATACATCTTGTTTGAATCCCCCATCCGTCACAGCATCGGCGAAGACTTCGGAATCGGCGTGACCTACCGTCCGCCACTCACCGAAAACATCATTCTCACAGGTGGCGCCTCGGCCCTGCAGCCCGGCGACGGGTTCAAAGATATCTACACGAGCCGCACACTCTTCTCGCTTTTCGGCTCGGTGAAGTTTACTTTTTGAGGAAACGCAACAGATGACCTCGTCGCGCACATTGAAAAGCTTCTCTCTGCGAGGCCTCTGCGTCTCTGCGTTATCTTTCCTCTTGGTTTTTTATTCTGATTCGTCCTCAAAGCTCCACGCGAGACAAGACTCTCCGCCAGTTCGTGGCCAGTCGCTGCAAGATGCCGCTCGCAAATCGTCCGGTTGCATTTCCTGCCACACTTCGACCGACGAACCAACGATGCATCCCACTAAAACTGTTTTCCTGGGCTGCACCGACTGCCATGGCGGCAACTCTTCCATTTCTGTCGCCGCGAGCACGCCGCCAAACTCCGCCGAGTACAATGCCGCCAAAGAGAAAGCCCACGTCCAGCCTCGCGACGCGAGCTTCAAAGACCGTTCCGCTTTGCCGGAGCGCACATACACGAAATGGCTCAAAGAATCACCCGAATTCATCAAATTTGTGAATCCCGGCGATCTACGCGTCGCCCCAGAAACGTGCGGCGCCGCCGGCTGCCACGCGAAAGAAGTCCGCGCCTCCTCGACCAGCATGATGACCCACACCGGCCTTCTGTGGGGCGCAGCTCTCTACAACAACGGCGGCTATCCCACAAAGAACACGCACTTCGGCGAAAGTTACGACCGCGACGGCAAGCCCCAATCCATCAAAACATTTCCGCCCCCCACGCCAGAAGAAACTCGGACCAAGGGTGTGCTCCCCGAACTCGATCCACTTTTCCGTTGGGAGATTTCTCAACCGGGAAACGTCCTTCGCGTGTTCGAACGCGGCGGCCAGAAAAAATCCGAACTAGGCAATCCCAATCGCGAAGAAGATCCCGGCAAACCCGACTCCAAACTGAGTGACCGAGGCTTTGGCACGGCACTCCGCACCGACCCCGTCTTCCTCGGCTTACAAAAAACGCGTCTGGTTGATCCCGTCATGTCGCTGCCCGGCACCAACGATCATCCCGGCGACTATCGCGCGAGCGGCTGCACCGCGTGCCATGTCATCTACGCAAACGATCGCGATCCTTCTCACTCAGTTGCTTATGCGGAATTCGGCCAGGCCGGTTTCAGCGCCTCATCGGACCCGACGATTCCCAAGAATGAGCCCGGCCACCCGATCAAGCACGTCTTCACGCGCTCGATTCCCTCGAGCCAGTGCATGGTCTGCCACATTCATCCCGGCACGAACATGCTCACCACCTATTTTGGCCTCACCTGGTGGGACAACGAAATTGACGGCGACAAAATGTACCCGCCGCGGCAGCACAATCCGACGGAAGAGCAGCGCTACCAATCTTATTTGCGCAATCCGGAAGCCGCTGCGGCCCGCGGCCTCTGGAGCGATGAGAAATTTCTCGAGAACCTCGGCAGTCCCGAATTCAACGCAAAATTAAAGACCACCCAGTTCGCCGATTTCCACGGCCACGGCTGGGTGTTCCGTTCCGTCTTCAATCACGACCGCAAAGGCAATTGGCTCGACAAAGACGGCAAGCAAATCGCGTTCGATGATCCGGACCGCTTCGGCAAAGCCATCCACCTCGCCGACATCCATCTCGAAAAGGGAATGCAGTGCAACGACTGCCATTTTGCGCAGGACAATCACGGCAACGGAAAAATCTACGGTGAGCCGCGCGCCGCCGTCGAAATCGACTGCGTCGATTGCCACGGCACGATTCGCAACAAAGCCACGCTCATCACTTCCGGCCCCGCCGCTCCTGAGGGCGGCCGTCATCTGGATACTCTGCGCACTCCATGGGGCCTTCGCCGGTTCGAATGGCGCGCCGACGGAGCTGTAATCCAGCGCTCCATGTCCGAACAAAATAAAGAGTGGGAGATCGTTCAGACCGCCGATTCCGTCACTCCCGGCAACGTGCACTTCAGCATGAAATCGTTTCGCTCCAAGTTAATGACCAAAGACGGCACCGTGGCGCAACAAATGCCGCAAGATGACGAACATCTTGCCCACGCCAATTCCTCAATGACCTGTTATTCCTGCCACACGTCGTGGACACCCACCTGCTTCGGCTGCCATCTGCAAATGACCGCCAACGCACGAAAGCCCATGCTTCACAACGAAGGCCTCACAACACGAAATTACACCAGCTACAATTTTCAAGTTCTTCGCGACGACATTTACATGCTCGGCATCGACGGCACCGTCACCGGCCATCGCATCGCGCCCGCGCGTTCTTCCTGTGCGATCCTCGTCAGTTCGCAAAATGCGAACCGCGATTGGCTCTACTACACGCAACAAACCATCTCCGCCCCGGGTTTCTCCGGCCAAGCCTTCAGCACCTTCGTCCCGCACACCGTTCGCGCCAAGGAAACCAAGCGATGCAGCGATTGCCACGTCTCCGCCAACAACGACAACAACGCCTGGATGGCTCAGCTCCTTCTGCAAGGCACGAACTTTATGAATTTCATGGGACGCTACGTGTACGTTGCCACGGGCAAGAAGGGTTTCGAAGCCGTCGCCGTCGCCGAGCACGACGAGCCCGAAGCTATCTTCGGTAGCGACCTCCAGGGCATCGCTTATCCCGACAATTACAAGAAGTTTGTCGACCACGGCCGCGAGCTCTCCCTCGCTGCGAGCCACGAAGGCAACGTCCTCGATATCCAAACCCGCGGCGAATACGCCTATGCCGCCACTGGTCCCGGCGGCCTCCGCGTCTTCGACATCGCCAACATCGACAATAAAGATTTCTCCCAGCGCATGATCACCGCTCCAGTCTCTCCAGTTGGCCAGCGCTTTTTCCTCCCAACCAAAAACGCCGTCGCCGTTGCTTCGCCGACAACGCTGGGCCTCGATCCACTCCGCCAGCGCCTCCCCGAGAACGAAGAGCAACCCATCCATCTTCTTTACGGTTTTCTCTATGTGGCTGACAAAGAAGAAGGCCTAGTCGTCATCGGCAATCCCGATCTGAAATCCAACAGCCCCGGTGTCGGCACGCTTCTCGATGGCAATCCCACCAACAATTTTCTCAAACGCGCCCTGGCGTTCAATCCCAACGGCATCCTGACCGGCGCGCACCGCATCACCATCGCTGGCACCTACGCCTACATCCTTACCAATAAATCTCTAGTCGTCGTCGATCTCGATAATCCGCTCGCGCCTCGCGTCACGGCAACGATCGGCGCGCCAGTACTCAACGATCCTCGCGCAATCGCAGTGCAGTTCCGCTACGCTTTCGTTGCGGACCACGGGGGCCTCAAGGTCCTCGATGTTACCGATCTGGCGCGACCTAAACTCATCTCTAACACCCTGGTGCCTCTGGAAGACGCGCGTAACGTCTACGTCGCCCGCACCTACGCCTACGTCTCTGCAGGAAGGCAAGGCCTCGCTATCGTTGACGTGGAAAGACCCGACGCCCCCAAGCTCGATCAGCTTTTCACCGCCGAAGGCCAACTCAACGACGTCAACGACGTGAAAATCGGCATGGTCGCAGGCAGCGCGTTCGCCTTCGTTGCCGACGGAATAAATGGCCTTCGCGTACTGCAAATCGTGTCCCCCTGGGACGATCCCGCGCATTTCTCCGGTTTCAGCCCGCGTCCTACACCGAAGCTCATTGCCACAGCGCGAACTCGCGGTCCAGCCCTGGCCATCTCCAAAGGCATCGATCGCGACCGCGCCGTCGACGAATCCGGCAACCAGCTCGCCGTTTTCGGTCGCCGCGGCGCTCGTCCTCTAAATCGCGCTGAAATGCAGCGCCTTTATCAACACTCCGCCAACGGCGCGTTCTATTCCGTCACCGACGACTCTGCCGAGTCCCCACGCTCAGCTGTGTCTTCATCTCCAACATCCATCTTCGCCCGCGCCCACAGTTGGCTCAATTCTCTTTTCTGAGGTCATGCGATGAATCGCCGCAAATTTCTCGACTCGACGCTCAAAACGATATCCGCCGCCTCATGCGCCCCGTTTTTCGCGGGCGCACTTCACGCGCTCACCCCGCCTCAAAGCGCAACGCCGCAACGCCTTTCGAACGCCCCGCGCCCCCAGCTCGCTATTACCATGGACGACCCTCGACTGAAACTCGACTCCAACCTCCGCTGGCCTGACGCCAACTCCCGCATCCTAAAAGCTCTCGACAGCCGCAACATCAAAGCAGCTCTCTTCGTCTGCGGCATGCGCGTGGACGAGTACGACGGCTCCAAACTTCTCTCTGCTTGGGACCAAGCAGGCCACCAAATCTGCAATCATTCCTATTCCCACCTCAACTATTGCGGCCTCACTTCTTACACAGACTTCGCCGTCGATTTCCTGAAAAATGAAAAAATCATTGCTCCTTATCACAACAAAACTCTTCTCTTCCGTTACCCATTCCTCAAAGAAGGCGACACCGCCGACAAGCGCGACCGCTTTCGCACTCTTCTCAAGGAAAGCGGCTATCGCGTCGGCCACGTCACCATCGACGCTTCCGACTGGTACGTCAACGAGCGTATGGCCGATCGCCTCATCAAAGAACCCAAGTTCAACATCAAGCCTTATCGCGACTACCTCATCGCGCATCTCCTCGATCGCGCGTCCTTCTACCGCCAGCTCGCCATCGACGTCCTCGGCCGCGACATCCGCCACACCCTGCTCATTCACTACAACACGCTTAACGCCCTCGTCCTTCCCGACGTGATGGCTGCTTTTGAGACCGCTGGCTGGCAATGGATCGATGCCTCCCTTGCCTTCCAGGACGAAGTTTTCCACAGCGCCCCCAAAACGCTCCCTGCCGGAGAGAGCCTGGTATGGGCCCTGGCCGCCGAAACCGGACGTTTTAAGGACCGCCTCCGCTATCCCGGCGAGGACGACATTTACGAGGAACCCAAGATGAAGGCCCTCGGCCTTTAGGCACCGGCCCCTCTGATGTTACGGAGCAATTTTTTCACTTTTCCTTCGCTGTCGGTATCTCCTTCTAGACACGTCTTTTGTCCCATTTCTGCGCTCGAAAAGGTACCATCTCCTTTCCTTTGTATCTTTTAACCTTAGGGCACATCTAATCAAGGTATAATGGTTCGTTCACGTTTTTAACGCATAGCACCCATCAAAATAATTCGTGGGGCCCCCCCCGGTGATAAGGCTATTGTTGTAAGTGTAGGGGGTACTGGCACCGCACTCAGGGCGGGCCACCTCGCCAAAGGCGAGCATACGTCTCGCTTCGGGCGAGCAAATGACAAGAGAAGCAAGAAGGAGTACTAGAACATGGTTAAGCACTATTTACTGGCGAGCGATTTTGACCAGACCTTGAGCTTCAACGACTCGGGAGTCGCTCTTTCCGAGCTCATCGGCTTTCACGGGTTCCACGACAAGGTCAAGGGCCTTGCGGAAATGAACCTTGTCCAACAAGGCGCCGAACTCAGTTATCTGATTCTGCACGACCCGGATTTCCGGCGCGTTCGCCGCGATCATTTGGTTGAGACCGGCAAGCGCATCCGCTTGAAGCACAACGTCGCTTTATTCGCGCGCGCGTTGGCCAATCTGGCCGAGGGCTACAAGTTTCATTTCAACGTGATCTCCGCGGCTCCGCAAGAAATCATTCAGTCCGCGCTCGAAGGAATCGTCCCGCCGCAAAACATTTTCGGCACGCGCTTCCGCTACAACGAGTCCACGGGAGAAGTCGATTCCATCATTCGCGCTTCCGCTGGTTGGGGCAAAATCACCGTTCTTGAAGAGCGCCGCGCAGAACTCAGCATCAGCCACGATCACATCATCTACATGGGCGACGGCAGTTCCGATATTCCCGTGATGATGCACGTCAATCAACACGACGGCCTCACGATCGCCGTCTCCGAAGCCAAGTTCATCACACGCGTCGCGAAGCGCACCGTGCTCAGCGACAACGCCATGAGCGTCCTCGTCCCCGTGCTCGAAAAAGTTCTGGGCTGGGACTCCGCGCACATTCGCAAGCTGTTCACGTCATACGGGCTGAACCTGCTGGAGTGGGACAAAGTGCGCACAGACATGCTCACCATTCAGGATTCGGCCGAGCCTGTCGTCGCTTCTCAAGCTCACGCGCACTAACTGCAATCTGGTACAAAGAGAAATGGGCGGCTATCCCTCGCCAGGATAACCGCCCGATTTTTTTACGGAAGTGTTTCAGCTCATTGCGGGCTGAATTTGAACTCGATGATCTCCGTCGTTTCTTTTGGCCCCGGCTCGAACTCGCTTTGCAACGCGGCTTTTTCTGCTTCCGTTGCCAGGACGGGGTGCCCGCCGACAGTGTGCGCCCTCTTCACCTTTCCATCTGGCCCAATCGTAACTTCGATTTTCACCAGTCCTGAAAGGCTCAGCTTTTTTGCAAGCTCGGGGTATTGAGGCCTAACCAATACCTTTACCTTGCGCCTCGTCTCTGAGATGTCGCCTACTTGAGCCCGCAGAGAGATTGCCCCACCGCTTGCCAAGGTGAGGACGGCGAGCAAACACACTGCCAGTATTCGCTTAGCCTTTGTCACGATCATGTCCTTGAGGCCGAAACATCCGGCGAAGTAAATGCCGGGTTCTAATTGCACTTGCCTCGCCAGACTCCGGGGAAATTGGCGCTGGCCCACACTTTCTGAGAAACCACTTAGATTCATGGACTTACGGTTGTGAGGAGGGGATGCTGGTTGTCGTTCAAGGCATTACTCTCTCGCGCAAACATCTCATGTTCAATCGTTTTAATGCTCTCTGTCTCGTTTTGAGACAGCATCCAAATCGACCATTGTGTTTCTCTGGTGTTCACATGATTCAACATTTGTTTCACTAGGCTGCGTTGTCTGCTTCTCCAGGATCGCCTACACGTTTTGCGCATTCCGAATCGTCGGTTACAATTTCTCCCCGGAGGCCTCATGTCCAAGAAATCCATTCTCATGCTCATTGGCGATTACGTGGAAGATTATGAAGTGATGGTGCCGTTCGAGGCGCTACAAATGGTCGGCCACACCGTTCACGCCGTGTGTCCTGGCAAGAAAGCCGGCGAGTTCGTTGCGACCTGCATCCACGATTTCGAAGGCGATCAGACGTACACCGAAAAGCGCGGCCATAATTTTGCGTTGAATGCCACTTTCGATCAGGTCAAGCCCGAAGACTACGACGCGCTCATGATCCCCGGCGGCCGCGCGGTCGAATACCTCCGCCTCAACCCAAGGGTCATTGAGATCGTCCATCACTTTTCAAAAACCAATAAGCCTCTCGCCGCCATCTGCCACGCGCCACAAGTTCTCGCCGTCGCGGGAGTTCTCCAAGGAAAAAAGTGCAGCGCGTATCCGGCCACCGGCCCCGACGTCACGCTCGGCGGCGGCACCTACGTCAGTCTGCCCATGACCGAGGCCCTCGTCGACGGCAACCTCGTCACCGGTCCGGCCTGGCCCGCGCTCCACTCCTGGCTCGCCAAGTTCCTCGGCGTCCTCGGCACACAAATTCAACCTTAATTTGAAGGTTAACGCGCGTTTCTCGGTCACGCCGCCGTATATTTCTAGTTCGATCCGCACTTTCTAAATCTCGGCGGTCCGTGGATAATTGTCAGTTAACTATTCCTCGGAAGGGGCTCTGCATCATGGCAAACATCAACACCAAAAAAGGCGTCATCGGCATTCTCACCGGCGGCGGCGACGTCCCCGGTCTCAATCCCGCAATCCGCGGCGTCACCACGCGCGCACTTCATGAGGGCTATCAGGTCGTCGGCTTCCGCCATGGTTGGGCCGGCCTTGTTGAGATGGTCCGCGAAAAGGATTACGACAATTCCGATAATTTCCTGGTGCTCACGCAGGAAGTCGTTGACCGCGCGGCACGCACCGGCGGTACATTTCTCCACTCCTCGCGAACGAATCCCGGCCGCGTCAGCAAATCCAACGTCCCGGCACATTTGAAAGACAAATTCACCGCCGAGAAAAATGATCTCACTCCCGAAGTCCTCAAGAATCTCGCTTGGCTAGGCATCGACACCCTCATTCCCATCGGCGGCGATGACACACTCAGCTACGGCGTCCGCCTCCACAAAGAAGGCTTCAAAGTCATCGCCATCCCCAAGACCATGGACAACGATGTCCCCGGCACGGATTACTGCATCGGATTCAGCACCTGCGTCACCCGTACCCTGCAGCTCGTCAATGACCTGCGCACCTCGGCGGGTTCTCACGAGCGCTTCATGGTCATCGAAGTTTTCGGACGCTACGCCGGGTACACCGCTATGCTCCCCACCATGGCTGGTGCCGCCAACCGTTGTGTCATTCCCGAGTACAAATTCAATATCGAGCGCCTCACTGAGTTGCTCGTCAACGACCGCGCCAAGAATCCAAGCCGCTATTCCACGGTTCTCGTTTCCGAAGGCGCGATGTTTGAAGGCGGAGAAATGATTTTTGAAGGCGAGACAGCCGACGCCTATGGCCATAAGAAACTTGGCGGCATCGGTGACATCGTCTCGGATAAAGTAAAGGAACTCTCGAAGAAATTTAATAAGGGCAAGACCATTGAAGTGGTCAACCAAAAGCTCGGTTATCTTGCCCGTTGCGGCGACCCAGACGTTGTGGACTCCATCGTCCCCATGGCTTACGGCAATATCGCCCTCGAATTGCTCTTAAAGGGCGTTCACGGCCGACTCGTCGTTCTCCACAATGGCAGTTACGGCAACATTCCCATCGAAACGATCACTTCCACCAAGAAGGTTGTAGACATCAAGGAGCACTACAATATCGAGCGTCTCCGCCCGCAATTCTCGAGCTTTGAAGCCAAGCCCTTGTTTCTCATGGGCAGCTAAACTGCATCTTTCACAATGGTTCGCATGCAAACATCTCGTAGAGGCACGGCATGTTTACCCTGAGTCTCGAAGGGCCGTGCCCGCTCTCGTTCTCTGAAGCGGCCTGTTCAATGGCCGTACTTCCAGCCTTAATCACAATCGAAAGATCTTCGGTCTGAAAAGATTCCTAGCGTCTAAAAGGCTTGTCCCTACGCTCTTTTAGCCATTCGAATCACAGGAAGCGACAACCCGCCTTTCAGCGGAATCTCGATCTTCTCCAGAGCGGCGTAGCCCTTCACGCCAAATAGCTTTGCTCCCGTCAAGGTCGCGCCCATTTCATAACTCTTAAAACCAGCAGTGCTGGCCGCAATTTCGCACGCCTCTAGAATTCTGCTTCCGATCCCTTGCCGCGCCCACGCCGGATGAATAAAGAACGCCCTGATCTTTGCCGCGTCGCGCTGGGGATCCAGCAGCGCATCCTCTCGCCCTGTCCAGTGATCGCTGCCATAAAGCGTTTTGCGCTTGCTCCAGCCGCCGCACCCGGCGATCGTCCAGCTTGCTCCGGTATTTTTCGCTCCGCCAGTTGTTGCCGTTCCGGACGGCGCATCTACAGGCTTGGCCTCCGCAACAAAGTAAGTCCCATCCGCGATGAGCTGACTATCCACGCCAAACACGGTTTCCAGCGCGCCCTCCATCTGCGCAGGCGTATAGTCTTGCGCTTGCAACTCCCGCACAGATACCTCAATCAATTCCCGCAGTACCGGAATCTCCGCCACAACGGCCTTCCTGATTCGAATCTTTGCCTTCTTCATCCCGTTTCGTCTCAAGCTATCTGGTGAAAATCGGCTTCTTTCGCGCCATGGCCGTCTCTTCCCCTACTCACCACTCACTACTCGCTAATTCCTACTCACTATCCCTTCGCCTTCCCCTTCAACATCTTCGCAACTTTTTCAATCTCCTCAGTCTTCTTGTAGATCTGCACGGAGAAAACTTCCCTCGTTAGCGTCTTGTTGACTTCTTCCTTTAGTTCGCCCGCCAGCTGATACAACCGATTGACACCTGCACGAAATTCTTTTTCATTCTGCTGCAGCGCCACTCTCTTCGCGTTCTGAGGATCCGATTTGTCCGCTTTCGCCTCCGCCGGATTCTGAGTCTCCGCGGACGCCGGCGGATTTGGAAAGGGCTTGTCGCCGCGTATTTGCCCAAAGGCGGAGCTATTTGCCGCCGCAGAACAACTCGCCGCTGCGGCCAGTGTCATCAAAAATCTGCGCCTCGTTTCCCCCATGGCATCCTCCCTATCCGCCCTTCTGTGCCCGCACCCATTCTGTCACTTGTTCCCGCAGCGTATTCAAGCTATTCGTGATGCGATCCGCCTCCACATTTACAAGCACATACTGCTCCGTTCGCGAATCGCCTGCTTGCAACAGCCTTTGGTGGTCTTCGCGCAAAGCCGGAAAATCCTTCGTCCGAACTTTCTCTCCTCCCAACATTTTGGCCAGCAGCTCCAGCGTTTTCTCCACGTCTTCCGCAAACACTCCAAACTCCGCCATGGGCCGCGACGGAGGCGTGTGTCGCCATCCTGCCTCGAGCGCCATTACCGCATTCATGAAACGGTGCGAACTCACAAGTATCGCGTTCAGCTGGTTCATCTGTTCCGCAGTCGTTCCCGGCTCCGCGCTCACCCGGTCTATCGACGCTTCCAGATTTGACCGCGCCCGCCGCGCCGCCAATCGCTTCTCGTCCAGAACGCGCGACTCGTTTAACTTGGCCAGCACTCCGCCCGCGCTCGCGGAATTCACATATTCCTGAGTCAGCGCGTGGAAGTATTCCCTGTATGCGTCTAGCACTTGCGCGATCCGCCCGGACCCCCCGCGCGTTCCCAAATCGGCCAGACCGCGTAAACGAGCAGCGCGAGGCAGCCGCCGGCCACCATATTTAAAAGCAGCACAACTCCCACCGTATTTCGCAGCGCCAGGTACGGTTGTAATCTTGAGGAATCAAATCGGGTGAGGATTCGCCAGAAGCTCTTCGCAGCCCCTTCGTGCGCGCGAACCTGCACGCCGACTATCGCAGCAGGAGCCGGAATCACATTTTTCGCTTCGGATGCCACAATGCATCCTAGAATAATCGGCTCGCGCGTCTTCCGGTACTAAACGGCGGCTCTCGCGCCTGCGTGCAGAAAATATAGCCACATTCCCCGCGCCACATCAAACTCTCAGCGCTCGCCCGTGCGCAGCGCGGGCAGAGTAAACGCCGGCTTCACTTCCTTTCGCTTCGACCAATCGTGATATGTGTGGCACTCAAAACACCGCGACTCCGCATGCTCCGGCCCCGGTGCGTGGCACGTCTTGCAAGTCGCAATCCCCGGCAAGAGCACGTCGCTTGTCTCCGTGCTGCTCAGCGCTTTTTCGTGGCAGCTCGCGCACGCGAATCCCCGATGCGCGTTATGATCGAATCTCGCATGGGGCATCCACTTCACGGTCGTTCGCGCCGCTTCCACAACAGGCAAACTATCCTGCCTCGCTCCCGTCGAGAGCGCATGACACTGTTTGCAAGTTTTCCGCCACAAAAGTTCCTCGGCATCCTTGATCCGTGCGCCAACCCACTCATTCGGCGTATAAACTCGCACAACCGCCTGCACCGGCCTTCCCGACAAATCGCGCCCAGGATCACGCGCCTCGCGCAAGTCCCCAGGATGCGCCGCAATATACTCGCTAAATCTCTTTACCAGAAACGCGTGCACCACCTCCGGCTTGTCGTGCGGCACGCCTTCACTGAACTGCTTGTCAAACGCCAGCGAATGGCATCCCGCGCACGCCGTCGCAAATTTCACCGGCGCCATTAGTTCACGGCCACTCTCGTGCCCCGGACGCGAAAGAGTCCCATCCTTCGGCGTAAGCACTTCGTCTCGCTCGGAGTAAGAAGTGTTGCCTGAGATGTAGTTCGCGTCGGCATATTTCCAATCCGCTGAAACAGCTTTGGGTTGATGACAATTTCCACATTCCAGCTGCACATTCGGCCCGTTAGGTCCGCGCCGGATCGGTTTCATATGAATGGCGTGATTCACCCGGATCGTTTCAGGATCGCGCGCATTGTTGCGTAGCGCGGCAAATTCAGGATGCCCGTCCTCAAAACTTGCAATATGCACAGCGTAATTTGCCACGCCGTTGCTAGTTTTCAAATCCCCGTGACACTCCGCGCAACTCGCATTCTTCGCCGAAACGAGGTTCCCCCGCCCGCGATGCTCCGTATGGCACGTCGCGCAACTAAGCGCGTTAGTCTGCGCAGCGTGGTGGACTGGCCCATCGTGGCACGCCAAACAAGCCGCATCGCTGGCCTTCGCCGAAAACATCCCCGCCGTCTGTACGTGGCACGCCGCACAATCCGCCTCCAAGACCGCGTGCGCCTCGCTCATCCTTCCGCTCGAATACACCCGCGAGTCCCGCGAAAATCTTTGCCAGCCAATCCAAACCAGTGCGATCGCAAGCAGTCCCACGCTCAGCCAAAACTTCGCGCGCTTCAGCCCAGTCGGCCTCTTGAAATAATTCAGGTCGATCCGCTGCGCCAGCTTCTTGGTTGTTCGTGTTCTCGCCACTCGTTTACTCTGTTTACCCTGAGCCGCGAAGGAAAAGAAGCCGAATGGTCACTCACCACTCGTCACTTCTTCAAAAGCGAAGCGCCATCACCGCATGCACCGCGCCCAGCAAAATCAAAGCCAGCGAAATCGGTATGTGTACCAGCAACCATCCATGCAACAAACGATGAAGCTGCTCCTGCCGCACCAACTGCCGCGCTTCATCGCAAATATCTTCCAAGTCCTGCACCGTCGCCTGCGCCGCTTGGGGCATCAACGTCCGCAACCCGGAAAACGCACCATGCGCTTTGTCCGCATCGCCAAGCCGCGGTCCGTGCAACTTCGGTCGCTCGAGAAAAGGCCGCATCTCGCTCAAATAAAACTTTTGTAAAGGCGCGCACTCCTCCTTGCTAAGCACAATCGTTTCCGCGGCAGCCGCCACTGCTGCTCCAATGCTCGTAGTAGCCATACCCCGTGCCGCGCTAAGTCCACCCGCGCGCAAAACTTCTCCACTCGCCGATTTGCCGACCCCCAGCGGCCCGCAAATCGCTTCGACCCCTCGATCCGCTTCTTCGCGCAATAGCTTCCGCACATTTCCAATTTCGTCATAAATCGTTTCCAGCTTCACGTCCGTCGTCATCACCCGCGGCACGTAATGTTGCAGTGCCGCCCCAAACACTCCGCTCACCACGGTAATAATCAGCAGCAACATAAGCACGCTCGTCAGGATCCCGCCAAAATGAAATCCCCCATGAAACAGAATCATCGGCAAGCTCAACAATCCCAGCCACAAGTGCCCGCGCATCCAAGTCTGCGCGCGTCCAATCCGCCATGTCGGAACCCGTTTTCGCGCCCCCAGCAGCGCCGCGAAAATCATGAACCCGAAGCCAATCACCCCGAAAGCCAAACCAAGCGCGCTGCCGCCCCTGGGCTCTTCCGGCGCTTGCACCGCGTATGCCACGTACGCTGCTGTGAACACCGCAAGTGTCCCCAGCGATGCAATCGCCCACCCGTGATGTGTTTTGTCAATTCGCAAGGGAAAATCCTCGCACCTTCATTTCGCTGCTCCCCCGCCCAGCATCTCCGAAAAAAATGTCCGCGGATCCACACGGTGCGCCGCATCGTGCGGACAGGCGTAAACACAACTCGGCTCCTTCAAATGCGTGCACAAATCGCACGAAGTGGCTTTCTGCTTCACCACCGCTTTCTCTCTCCCTGGACGCTCCAGGTCTTCCACCATCACGTCAAAAGGATGCAAGTTGATATTTCCGTACGGACAATTCCGCGCACACAAACCGCACCCGATGCACCAATCCTCGATAATCACTTCCAACGAATTTCGCCGCCGGATCGCTCCGACCGGACAACCCACCATGCACAGCGGATCGCGGCATTGCCGGCAAGAAGTCGCCACCAGATACTGTTCGAACCGCAAGCCCTCCCGCACCAGCCGCGTAACTCCGTCATGCGCATCGGCGCAGGCGTTCACGCAAGCATCGCAGCGCGTGCAATTGTTAAGGTCAAGAATCAGCAAACTCTGCGCTTCCATCAAACCCTGCGAAAGAAATTGATCGATGGGTACGCTTTTTACCGTCTGCATCCGTTGCTGATTCTGCGCACCACGTTCTGCCGCCACTGCTTCCAGTCCCTGCCGCACGCTTGGGAAGCGTTCCACCATGTCCCGAAAATCATCGCCAGAGATACGCACCACTTCCACGTGATCCAGCGCTGTACAAGTCGCTGTGCGCACTCCTCCGCCGAGCAACCCGATCTCCCCGAAATAATCTCCGCGCGAGAGATACGCCAGCACGAGTTCTCCGCCGGGATACGTCTCCGAAATCTTCACGAATCCGATGCGCACCAGATAAAAACTGTCTGCGGCATCGCCCTGGCGCGCAATGATCTGCCCCGGCGCAAACCTCTGCAGCTCCACGCTGCTCTTCAAATGCTCGATAAAATCAGTCGAAAGATCCGCAAACATCGGCACGCCGCGCAAATGGTTTTCCAGCGCCCGCTTGCGATAATTCTGGTCGATCTGCGCTCGAAACGATTTGTTCTTCATCATGATGTCGAGCACGTTCCGAAGCATCTCAAACGCCTCGGCATCCGTCTCCGCAATCACCGTCGCCGACCGCGGATAAAAATTCATGCACGTCATCTCTCCGAACAAATCGCCAGGACCGAGTTCGGCCACCGGATTTCCATACGCGAGGTCTACGGACGCATCGATTGGAATCGTTCTGTCGCGAGTTTCCTCGGTGCGGATGTCCGTATCCCGCGCCGCAAGTGTGCTGGTGAGCTTCTTGAAAAGGCCCTTCGCGCCACCCTGCGTTTTCACGTGCGCGATCGGCGACGAAAGCGAAACCCGCGCTTTGCCCTCGAGAATGTAAAACGCCGTCGAACCAAATTCGCCCTCGCGGCAAATAATTTCTCCCGGGCGGAATCGCCGTTTGACGATTGCGCCGCGGTTCAACTCCAAGAACGTCCCCGAAACTCCTTTGAACACCGGCAACTGCAAGAGCTCTTCCGCTTCGAATCCTTGGGCGTCCGGTCCAGCAGTAATAGACGTGCCCACAACGGTCTTGTTTGTCAAAGCACCCGTCGGACACGACACCATGCATTCCCCGCACGAAATACACGTCGAATCGCCTATCGGCGCATTCAAATCAAAAGCAATCCCAGCCGAATACCCTTTCCCCATCCTCCCGAGTACAAAATTATTCCTAATCTCGTCGCAACCGCGAATGCATCGATCGCACAAAATGCAAGCATCGTGATCCACGGCAATCGCCAAGGAAGAATCATCAATCCCGCGCGAGACAGTCCGTCTCGCGAATCGCGGCTTCGTAATTCCCGCGGCATGCGCTAAAGTCTCCAGCTCGCAGTCGCCCGATTTTTCCTGCCGCGCGCACGGCGAAGGATGATCCGCCATCAAAAGTTCAAGCAGAGTTTTCCGCGCGAGCAATACTTTCTCGGAATTCGTCACTACCCTCATGCCCGGCTCGACCGGCCGCACGCACGACGCCGTAAGCACACGCGCCCCCGTATCCACCACGCAAAGCCGGCAAACCCCCGCCGGCGTTTCATTCTGCAAATGGCAAAGCGTCGGAATCGGCGTCCCATTCATCCGCGCCGCATCAAACACACTCGTCCCCGGAGCCACCTGCACAGGTCGCCCGTCGATCGTGATCTCCACAAGTCCCGCCGGTGTCGTCGCTGTACTCACAATCCTCGCTTTATCTTTTTCTTCCTTTCTACCTTCTCTTCCTTTTTTCCCCTTCTCTTCTCTGCGTCCTCTGTGCCTCTACGGCCCTCTGCGTTAAATCCTTTTCTTCATTCTTTGCTCTTCTTCTTTCTTTTCTTCTTTGCTTCACTACCTCTTTACTTCACTTTTGCTACGGTCGAATTCCCACCCGCTGTGCCTCTCCAGCCCGAGCCTCAGCAGTAAAACAAATTCCGCTCGGACACTGGCCTTTCAAAACATGTGCGTCCACTTCCTCCCGAAAATGTTTCAACACCGACAACACTGGCGCCGGAACAATCTGCCCAAGCCCGCAAATCGAAGTCAGACTCATCGCCTGGCAGAGTTCATCGATCAACGACAGATCCGCGCGATACTGTTCTTCCGGCAACCCGCTGTGCGTCCATCGCATTAGCAAATCCGTCATCTTTTGCGAACCCACCCTGCAAGGCACGCACTTTCCGCACGATTCATTGCGATAAAAACGCACCGCGTTCAAAGCCATGTCCAGCATGCATGTCGTATCGTCGCAAACCACGATCGCGCCCGAGCCAAGCATCGAACCAGCCTCGGCAAGCGCCTTGAAATCCAACCGCACATCCACCATCGACGCCGGCAAATACCCGGAAGACGGCCCCGAAGGCGCAAACGCCTTCAACTGCCGCCCCCCACGAATTCCTCCTGCGTAGTCGAACACAACCTCGCGCATCGAGATCCCCATCGGCACTTCGAAAACACCGGGTTTTGCGGCATGTCCGCTAACTCCAACAAATTTCAACCCACGGGATCCTGACTTTCCTTGCGTCTTGAACCACTCCACCCCGCGCGCCAAAATCTGCGGCACATTCGCGAACGTCTCCACGTTATTCAGCACTGTCGGCTTTTGCCACAGCCCCGCCTGCACGGGGAACGGCGGTTTGTTACGCGGCTCCGCACGCTTGCCTTCGATGGCTTCAATCAACGCGGTTTCTTCCCCGCAAATGTATCCGCCCGGACTCACGAAAATCTCCAAATCAAACGCCAGGCCGCTCTTTAAAATACTTTTTCCCAGTAAGCCCTCGTGATAGCACCGCCGCAACTCCTCACCAAGAATTTCTTCCTGCAAGTGATACTCGTGCCGAATGTAGAGAATGCCCCGCTTCGCTCCGGTAACCAGCCCCGCCACGATCATCCCTTCGACTACGAGATGAGGAAGATGCGTCATGATGAATCGGTCTTTGATGGTTCCGGGCTCGCTCTCGTCCGCATTGCAAACGACATACTTTTCCGCCCCCGGCTCCTTGCGCACCAAATCCCATTTCATACTCGTCGGGAATCCCGCCCCGCCCATCCCGCGCAATTCCGACGCCTTTAGTTCCGCCAGCACCCCGTCCCAATCCTTCGTCGGAGCCAGTCTCCGAACAACACCGTATTTCTCGCCATCGCCGTAGGGATCGCACGCGCACTGCACTCGGGCATGCTCGGGATGCGGTTCGGAAACCTCTTTGCCAAGAATCGCGCTTCGCGCAATCGCTTCCGCCGACGCTGCCGTCACACTCGTGAAAATCTCATCGTTGATGGAAACTGCTGGCGCCTGATCGCACCGCCCAAGACACGAAACATCGCGTATCAGCACATCGGCTGGACCGCTTTTGGCAAAGCGCTCTTCCAATTCCGCGCGCAATTCGCAAGCCCTATTCAAATGGCAGCTCATGTCCGCGCAAACACGCACATCCGCCTTAGGCGGCGGCACAAGCTGAAAATGCGGATAGAAACTCGCGATGCTATGAATCTGATAAAGAGGAATGTGCGAGCGCTGGGAAAATGCTTCGAGTTCCGCCTTGGGCAAGAAGCCGTAACGAAGCTGAATAGCTCGCAGGTCGTCGAAGATCACGGCTCGGCATCTCGCATCGAAAGGCGCCGGTCAGGTCGTGTCGCCGGCGGCGGTGTAGTACGAATTCTCTTGCATACTACTGGCGCCCTCCCACCCTGTAAATAGAAGCCCCGTTGCCTTTTCGCGCCACGCTGCGAAAAAGACAACGCGTCCAGCGCATCTTCCACCCGATAATTGGGCGAACGATCGTCCGTCATTGCGAATGCAAATCGTCCCCCAATTCAATTGGCTGCGCATCATGCTGTGCGCCGCGTTCCTCCTGCAGCTAGCCTTTGCCGTTCGAATAACCGCAGCGAAAAACGGCCCTGCCGAACCAGCAACTTCCGCCGATTCGGCCCCCAAACTCGCAAGAACGGCTACTGCGCTTACTGCCAAGCCTGCCGATTTGAACGGCGAGCCCGTAAAATACATTGGTCCCGGCTCCTGCGCCGCCACGAGCTGCCATGGCAGCGTCAAACCCGTCGCTGGCAGCCGCATTCTGCAAAACGAATATTCGACCTGGATCGTAAAAGACAAGCACAGCCACGCGTATCAAGCGCTGACCGGAGAAATCGGGGAACGCATCGCTCGCATTCTGAAACTCAATTCGAGAGCAGAAGAATCGCCGAAGTGCCTCGCGTGCCACGCGCTTTACACAACGCCGGAGCAGCGCGGCCGCCCGTTCGAACTGGCCGAAGGCGTCTCCTGCGAAAATTGCCACGGTCCTGCGTCTGCGTGGCTCGGACCGCACACCACGCACGATTGGCCCCACGAAAAAGCCATCGCGCTCGGCATGCGTGATATACGCGACGTCATTCACCGCACAGAAAAATGCCTCGAGTGCCACCTGGGCACGAAAGAAAAACTTGTCGACCACGAAATGATCGCAGCCGGTCATCCGGATCTCTTTTTCGAGTTGGATTCTTTTTCCGCGGTGATGCCGCGGCACTGGAAATCGCCGCGCGAGTCCGCCCCTGGCAAACCCGTCGAAGATGCGGCGTGGGCCGGAGTGCGCGATTGGAGCGCGGGCCAGGCTGTGCAACTGCGAGCCGAAATGGAGCGCCTGACGTGGAGAGCGAAGAGCGAGCGCTTCGACAAAAAAGATGTGTGGCCCGAATACTCCGAGCTTTCTTGTTTTGCGTGCCATCACGCGCTCGCGCCAGCAAAAGATAGCTGGAGGCAGGAGCATGGTTTTGCTGGCCGTCGTCCCGGCGATCCCGCGTGGAACGGTTCGCGCTACGTCGTGTTCCGCTTGTTGGCGGCGCAAATTGATTCCGCGGGCGCGCAAGAGCTAGACCGAAAACTTCTCGAGGTCTCGGACGAAATGTCCAAGTTGAATCCCGATCGCAACGCGGTCGCTACTTCAGCTTCCGCGGCTGCGCCGGCTGCGCAGCGTTTTGCGGAGCGGCTTGCGGCGATGCAATACGATCAAGCGCTCGTGCTGCGCCTCTTGCAGCGGGTTTCGGACGACGCGGAAACTATTTCTCTCGCCGACGAGCGTGCCGCCGAACAAGCGGCCATGGCCATGGACTCGCTGTACATCGCGTACAGCAAGGACGCGAAGCCTAGCAACGCGGAGGAAGTTCGCGCCGCCATCAACGAACTTTTCCGGCAACTCGAGAATCCTTCGTCGTACAACGCCGACCAATTTGCGGCTGCGCTGCGGCGAATCCGCCCAATGCTGCGATAAGCAGTTGCGATAGCTAAAATTTGTGAAGGCCTGCGATAATCAATCTCTGAAAAACTAGCTCCTCCTTCAAAAGCGTGTGGCAGCGTTTTTTCTTGCGCGGCAGATTGGACGTGTTTCTTTGAATCGGTTCGAGAACTGGTTTTGCGCTTCGTCCATCTGGCGCAAGATGACGCGGAAGGGAGTGCTTCCCTGGATCTTGTCCGGTGCGGAATTGGGCGAGCACGTTCTTGAAATTGGCGCAGGGCCGGGCGCGGCGACAGAAGAATTGCGGAAATGCGCGGCGCGAGTGACGAGCCTCGAATACAGTCACGCATTTGCGCTGGGGATTGCTAGGCGAACCCAAATGACAAATGGCGCGGTGTTGCAGGGCGATGCGTCCGCGCTGCCATTTCCAGAAAAAACATTCTCAGCTGCGATCGCAGTTCTGGTGTTGCACCATCTGAAATCGCGAGCAGCACAGGAACGTGCGTTTGCAGAGATCTTTCGCGTGCTGCGCCCCGGCGGCGTTTTTTTGGCCGTTGAAATTCAAGACGGCTGGCTGAACCGCATCGGGCATATCCGCAGTACGTTTGTACCGGTGGCCCCAGCAATGGTGTCCGAGCGGCTTGCGGCGGCTGGATTTGCCGACACTTCCATCGATTTTCTACGCGGCGCATACCGCATACGTGCACTGCGCGCGCGGACTTCCGACAATTCCTCACGCTAGATGCCCCGACGCTCGACGCGTTGACGCGGCTGTGCCCGGCATTTAGCATGGAATTATGAGCTCTGCGGCGAAGCTCAAGTTTCCTCCCGGTCCTTCCACGGGGCTCAAGCGCTGGTCGCTGGGCCCTCTGAACAACGGCGATCCGCTGAAATATTTCACGGGCCTCATGCGCGAGTACGGAGATCTTGTCAGCCTTCGCGTACTGAATTTCCGCATCTTGTTGCTCAATCATCCGGACCACATCGAAGACGTGCTGGTAAATCACCCGCGAAAATTCATCAAAGGCCGCGTGCTGCAAGCTAACAAGCGTGTTTTCGGAAGAGGCCTGCTGACGAGCGAAGGAGATTTCTGGCTGCGGCAGCGGCGCCTGGTGCAGCCCGCGTTTCATCGCGCGCGCATCGCGGGCTATGCCTCGAGGATGGTGGAGTACACGGAGCGGCTGCTGGACGAATGGCAAGACGGGGAAGAGCGGGACCTTCATAAGGAGATGATGCGGCTCACGCTGCAAATCGTCGGTAAAACATTGTTCGATGCCGACGTGGAACGAGACGCGAAAGAAGTCGGCAAATCGCTGGAACTGTTGCTCGAACTCGGCGCAAATTTCCGGCGCACTATTTTTATTCCACACTGGCTGCCCACACCGACGAATCTCCGGCAGGAACGAGCTATCCGGCAAATCGAAAAAGTGCTCTACCGAATTATCGCGGAGAAACGCGCATCGGGCCGCGATTCAGGCGACCTCCTCTCCATGTTGCTGGCCGCGCAAGATGAAGATGGCTCAGGCATGACCGATCAACAGCTTCGCGATGAAGCCATCACGCTTTTTCTGGCCGGGCACGAGACCACGGCGAATACACTCTCGTGGACCTGGTGGCTGCTGGCGCAGAATCCCGCAGTGGAAGCGAAGCTTCACAACGAACTGAGAACGGTGCTCGCGGGACGCGCACCCACGCTGGACGACTTGCCGAAACTTGTTTACACGAATCACATCATCACCGAGTCGATGCGGCTCTATCCTCCCGCGTGGGGAACGGCGCGGACGGCCATCGAGGAGCACGAAATTGCGGGCTACGCCGTGCCCAAAGGTTCGGGTGTTTCGTTTGCGCAGTGGACGGTGCATCGCGACGCGCGGTGGTACGACGCGCCGGACGAATTTCGTCCCGAACGTTGGGAGGGCGACCTGCTGAAGCGGAATCCAAAATTTGCGTACTTCCCATTTGGAGGAGGGCCGCGCCAGTGCATCGGCAACACCTTCACGCTGATGGAAACGGCGCTGACGCTGGCAACGATCGCGCAGCAGTACCGGTTCCGGCTGGTCGAAGGGCATCCTGTGGTGCCGCTGGCGTCGATCACCTTGCGGCCGCGGTACGGGATTCGCGTTGTGACGGAAGCGCGGTCGGCCAAGAGCCGCGTCGCTGCGGGTGAAAGTGAGAGCTGACTTCCAACCATAGGTCCCCCTCCCCCCCTTTTTTGTAGATGCGGATTCTAAAAGACTTTAAGTGCTGTGTTTTGGAATTGCGGATTCCAAAGGGATTACGGGTGAGTTTTGCGAAAGTGCGGATTGTAAAGGACTTAGTGATTTATGACTGGTACCTCATGACTGGTGGAAGAGGGACGCAAGCGCTGAGACGATGGGGTCGTCGGGAGGGGACAGCGCCTCACATTCACAAGGCACGATAGCATGATAGTTACCGACTGTCAATAGGCTTGTTTCGTGTACTTCATGGTTATTCGAACCGGGAGGGGCGGATTCGAATGAGGGTGGCGGAAGTCGAAGGATTTGAGGGAGTTGGGCGGGGAGTGATGGATTTGTTACGGCTGTGGAAATGTGTGGGAAAGGGGGGAGAGGAAGTGAATAGTGGGTAGTGAGGGTGAGTGGAAAGACGGGAGGGGTAGAGGAGTCACCCACCGTTTGCAAGAAACAAAATCGCAAACGATGGGGCCACCCCAGAGTAAAGGCGCTGCCAGCCGCCCTTGAAAAACCACAAAGGTGCGTCTGCTCCACTCGCTGTTTTCTTGACGGCAAGTAGCCGGTCTATCTTACAATCGCTCGATGCCACGAAAAGTCATCCTGGGATTCGGAATCAGCCTGGACGGTTATATTGCGCGGCGCAACGGCGACCTCGATTTTCTGGTCATCGACAAAGAAGGGGAAGCACTGATGGCAGAGTTCTTCTCCAAGATCGATACCACGATCATGGGCCGCAAAACCGCAGAGGCAACGGCGAAATTGCGCGAGAATGGAGAGATGCCCGAGACGCCGGGCATGGCGAATTACGTAGTCTCCCGGCGATGGAAGCCGGGGAAGCATGAGGGATTCGAAGTGGTGAGCGGATCTCTGACAGCGTTCGTGAAAAAGCTAAAACGCCGGCCAGGGAAAGACATCTACCTGGGAGGTGGGGGCGAACTATGCCGCAGTTTCCTGCAAGAGGACTTGGTGGACGAACTCTATATCGGCGTTGGTCCCATTCTATTGGGCGATGGTATCCCCGGCTTCCCCGGCAAGTTCCCGCAGCGCGACTTCCGGCTGACAGAATGCAAGTCCTACTCGAATGGATCGGTTGGGCTGCGGTATGAACGGATTCGGAGTGAGTGTGAATAGGGAATAGTGAATAGGGAATAGTGAGTAGGGACTAGTGAGTGGAACAACGAGAGAGCAATTGCCACCTCCCGGGGCTAGTTTCGGTTCAAAAACCAATTTTTCACACGTTCATGTCCCCCGGTTCCAAGGAAAAGTCAAAATCCCCACGTATGAAAGCGATACGTGGTTCCAAGCGCGTCTCTAAACTGGCGGTAATGGTCATGCACCTCAAGCCGGAAACGGAATTGCGTCTCAAGGAACTCGCCGCGACCACTAGCCGCGCGCCGGAGGGTCTCGTCGAGGACGCCATGTCGGGGTACCTTGCCGAATTGACGGAAGTGCGCAAGATGCTCGATAGCCGCTACGACGACATCGAGAGCGGCCGCGTTGCACCCATCGACGGGGAAGACGCCTTCGCCCGTCTGCGCCAGATGAGCCAGGACCGCCGTCGTGCATGAGCGGAAAGGATCAGCCATGGAGCGCAATAGCAAGCTCACGATTGCGATAGCCGCGGCAGTGCTCGCCGTCCTCGGCGCCACGGCCGTTTACGCGCAGGACAAGTACTCGCTGAAATCGCCGAGCTGAATCGCGTTCTCCGACTTCAGAGGATACGAGGACTGGGCGGTGGTCTCTTCCGCCCGGACCGACGAAGTGCTCAAGGTGATCGTCGCCAATCCGACCATGATCAAGGCGTACAAGGCCGGC
>Ga0209446_1000023_pt1 | contig 48959 bp, 37 predicted proteins | sample BogFormECP04_OM2_FD_188242 | JGI IMG/M metagenome (GOLD analysis project Ga0209446, IMG submission 188242) | Bog forest soil microbial communities from Calvert Island, British Columbia, Canada - ECP04_OM2 (SPAdes) (version 2) | ecosystem: Environmental > Aquatic > Freshwater > Wetlands > Bog ... | reverse complement strand
TGGTTTTACACCTGGGTCTTCCGTCTGAGGGCCGGTAGCGACTACCGCCACTCGTTCACATGCAGGCCCTTGACACCAACCCTGTGTGTACCTAGTCTAAGAAATTATGGAAGTGCATCTACCTCCCGAGCTTCAGGCGAAAGTAGACCGAGCCGCCGCAGAGAACAACAGCGGGGCCGAGGAATACGTTAAGCAGCTTGTGGAACACTACCTGGACCATGACGCGTGGTTCCGCCAGCAGGTGAAGAAGGGTTTGGACCAACTCGATAGGGAAAAATTTCTGACTCACGAAGAAGTTGGGGACCGCATCGACAAAATGTTTCGCTCGTAAATGCAGATTCGTTGGTCACCCGCCGCTGCCGAAGACTTTGTCCGCATCATAGAATACGTCCGACAGGAGAATCCGCCTGCCGCGCTGCGCATCGCCAAAACAATTTACGAGAGCGCTGGTTCATTCAAGTCTTTCCCCTACAAAGGCAGAACGGGCCGCGTGGAAGGCGCGCGGGAGCTTCCCCTGCCGCCACTCCCTTTCGTGGTGGTTTACCGTATCCTGAAAGACACGGTGGAAATCGCGAACGTCGTTCACGGCGCGCAGAGATGGCCGCCAAAAGATTGAAACGGTACCGGTGGTTCTTCCAACTGGGTACGTCCAGCCCAGAGATGCCGCAAGAGCTTCAAGTTGGTTTGCCGTATCTTCCAAGTTCGAGATCACACTCGAAATTCTGCAAAGTGATCCGTCACCCAGTCCGCGAAGGCTCGCGCCGGCGCTCCCGTAATGTCTGCAACCGTTGATGTGACAAACGCGGGCTGGCCGATGGCGGCAGCCCATGCATTCAGTAGCATACTCACGATGGCCAGAGGCATCAGAGGAAGCAGTTCCTGACGCGCCTCGTCTGGAGAAATCTCTTCGATACGCAGCAAGCGGCCAATCACGCGACCGATTGTGGACACCTGCTCGTATTGGGTCAGCGATTGAGGCCCGGTCAGAACATATTCCGCTCCGGCGTGCCCCTCCTCACACAACACGGGGACCGCGACTGCGGCTATGTCTCGCTCGTCAATCGGTGCGGTCGGTGTGGAAAGATACGGCCAGCGCACAACATCGCCGGCGCGAATCTGCGGACCCCACCAGCTCAGAGCATTTGCAGCGAACATTCCCGGCCGCAGAATCGTCCACTGAAGTCCTGAGGTCTCGATCAACTGCTCGAGAGAGCCGCGTTCATCCATCAATTCGATTTCGTCCGGATTTTCCCGCTAGCCGCCAGCCGCTCGAGCCACCGCCGAGCAGTAACCGCCTCGCGCCGATCTCCGTGATCCTTCAGAAATTCGCGCAGCACCTGCGCCGCATCCTCATAGCGACCCACTGCGGTCAGCGATTGCGCCACCAGCAGTCCGATCTCTGGCGCCTTCCCCTGAGATGCGGTCAACGCCTCCTGCGACATTTTTAGCGCGTCGTCATATTTTTCGCGCTGGTAGTACGCTTTCGCCAGCGTCCAGCGCGTCTCCCACGCGCCCGTAGCATCCAGTTGCAACGACTTCTCGAGCGGCTCGATCGCCGTGTCATATTTCCCCTGATCGCAAAGCGCCATCCCCAGCGCCGCAAAAGCCCGCGCATGATTCGGGTCGATCTGCGTGGCCTTTTCCAGTGCCTTTTGCGCCTGTGCCCAGTTGCGTTGTTTCAGCCAAACCACCCCTTGCACGTACAACACGTCCGGATGCCCGGGCGCCAGCCGCATCGCTTCGCCCACATACTTCTCTGCCTCACCGGGCTTGTCCGCGCTAAGCGCTTGCAATCCCTTTTCGAGCGCTTGCTTCGCTTTCGGTGCGAGCACCGGATTGCCCGGAACTCCCGCGGCACTTCCCGCATCTGAAATTCGCCGCAAGTAAACATCCACCTGCGTTCTTCCCGTTACTTGAACCGACACTTGCTTTTGCGCGCTCTCGTATCCTGCTGCCTCCACAATCACGGTAAACTCACCCAAATTGTTCACCACCAGCACGGCGCTACCACGCGACGTTTCTCCCTGCCTGCTGAGAGTTGTCCCGTCCCGGTAGAGTTTCACCATGGCCGACGTAGATATGGGCTCTCCTGATCTATCGCGTACAGTCACGGTGATTTCCGATCCCTTCCCGTGGAACTCATTTGCTTCGCTACCGTTGTCTTGGCACCAAGCTGGCAGGGCAAACAAAGCGGAAGACACCAGCAGCAGAAGAAACCGCGCGAGGCACAAATACGTTCGTGGGATGCATAGGTGCGCGCATCCCCGTGCTCGCACCCGAGTCCGCATCCGCGCCAATTTCTGGGCCCCTTCGTAGGAACAAGGCATGAAGGCCCCCCGACCAATTGGCGCGAGCCTAGTCCCCGCCAGCAATCGCGTCAAGCAAAACATTTATTCTCCCCCTTTCTCTCGCGGGCCAGGAGCAGTTAGGACCGTCGGCTCGTTCACGAGCTAGCCTTTGACACTATGCGCAAACCTTGTCTTGGAAAATTCTGAAAGTACATCTGCCTTTCAAATTCAGGCGAAGATGGACCGAGGGACCACAATAGCCATCCGATAAAGATCAACTTGCGGGATTATTTCTGGGAGTTTTTTCAAAGACTCTCAGGGGGATCTCCACCGAACCAATGCGGTCCGTCGAAAGATCATGGACGGCGATGCGAAGATAGACTTCACCGACGGGCAAATCGAGCTCCTGATGCAGCGGCAATCCAGTCTGCATGATCTGGCTGTATTGCGCCGGTTGCAAATTCAATTTAAAAGAGCGGTTTGCAACATTGAGGATTTTGCCGTCGCGATCGTACGCGATGGCAGCAAATTCGAGAGAGCAGCGAAACAGGCTGTCGCTTCCCACGATCACGGAGACCTGGTGCAGATCGGTCGCATAATCAATCCAGTAGCGCTTTACGGCACCGCGCAGCTTATCGGCCATCACGCCGGCCGGACCCGCCTGAGACTCCAGTCCTTTCAGTGCGTCATCGTCCGAGGGCAAAACACGTACCTTGAACAGAATCTGCGAAGACGGTGGAGCGCCTCGTTGTATCGCGGCGGCAGTGGGACTCAGCGGAGCATTCGGGCTGTGCGCGCTGGGCGCATCGGCAAAGTAACCTTGGCGGTAGGCAAGTTGGTGGTTCTGTTCAGGGAGCTTGACTTGAATCTTTCGAAATTTTCCGTCAAATTTTGTGTCGTCCGGAATGTACGCCAGCGTGTAGTAGTTCCCGCCGTTCTCGATCGCTTTGGCCAAGGCCTCTTTGATGCCGTTCGTGTCGAAGAAGGCTTTTCCCCCGGTGTCCAGGGCGAGTTCTTGCATCGTGGCGTGCTCGGCCGCAGTTGTCTGAAAGAACTTGGAATTATCGCGCGTGAATGAGTTTGGATCGCTGGCGTTACCGTTGGCCGGATTCCTGGAGTGCGCGCCTCCCCCGGCGCCAGTGCCTGGATTTGACGCGCCTGCTGTGCTGGACGTGGCGTGCGAAACTCCCGAATAATTTGTGCCCTGGTTGGCCGCACTAAACATCGGCGCGGTGAACAATCCGCGGGCATCCACGGGATAGACTGCCACGCGGCTTATGGTCAGCAAATCACTCGTCGCTTTAAGCTGATCATCGTAGTTCCGCACTGCCGAGAATTCATTGCTCAGCGAAACATCCGGATCGAGACTGAGCGGAAAAGAGCCAGAGAACCAGATCAGGTTCTTGCGCCCCGGGATTCCACCCAGATAGGCCGCCAATTGCTTCAAGGCGTCCAGAGTGAACTGTACCCGCAAGTCCAGTTGGAAGGAGGCTTCATCGGCTTGGAATTGTTGAAGACTGGCTGTCGCTTGCGCGGACGCGCCGACGTCCTGCATTCCGGTGGAAAGATTTGTGAGCGTCGTATCGTCCGGATCTGGAAGCAGAGGTGAGACGCCCGGGGCGTTCCGTTTATCGCTTAAGGCTGCGAGCAAGGGTGCTCGATCGGAAGTAAAGCCTTGCACGATGCGAAGCTTCGAGGCCAGGGTGAAAATGGCGATGCGCGTGCCCGCAGGAATATTTCTTAGGTACTCCGCCATCTGCTTGCGGACGTACATCTGGTCCTTCATTGGAGTATTCAGGGCGTCAAGAAGGAGGACGTTGGCAGCGCTAGTCACGGTGGTTTCGGGGAAGTTGCTGTAGGTATACGGGGGCAATACTGGAAGGCGCTGAACCTGTGACGCGTCCGCGGAATTGTGTTGCTCGAAAACCTTGATGGATTGTTCGCGGCCATCCTCGAAGATGTGGAATGCCGAACGCTCAAGACCTTTTACGGGCTTGCCGTCGTCGCTCACAACAACATCCACGACAACCAGATTGGAAGCGGTGCGAATGGCTGGACCGCTGGATTGTGGAGCCGCTTCCTTAGATTGCGGGGACGGGGCTTTGGCAGGCTGCGGTGCTGGTGGCGCGGGGTCCTGCGCAGACATGGCGATGGCAAACACCAGACATTGCGCAAGTGCCATGCGTAAGAAGGAGCGAGAGAATCTCATGCCGAGAACACCTACCATGGAGGATGGAGGGAAGAATCGATCAAAAGGTTGCGTCAGAAATACACGAAACTTACTTCAATCGTGTGCCGCGAAAAAACAGGATCATTTATTGACGCAATAGATAGACAGGCACTTGTATCTTATTTTTTTGACGCAATGAACCTTCAGCGTAGCGTTGCTTGCGCGAACGACAGATCGTAACTCGGACAAGGATTGAATAGCCAATCCTTGCCCAAGTCTGAAGATCCAGCCGCTTTAGAAGGTCAGATGCAATGCCATCTGGATCAAGCGCGGGCTGCCGAGTGTGCTCTGGATGAAGCCGGCTCCGAAAGGAGCCGTGCCGTCGCCAAATGCAGTTGTTGAGGGCGGCACCTTCGGAATTGTGCCCTGCCACTGGCACCCAAACGCCGGACTAGTTTGCAGGTTCGGGCCGAAGCAGGGATCCAAGCTGATGTTGTTGCTCGGCGCGTCGAAACTGGGATGATTGAAAAGGTTGAAGAACTGCGCATCGTAACGCAGGCTGAACCGTTCGTTGATCTTAAAAATTTTGAAGACGCTGAAGTCGAAACGGACCTGGAAAGGTCCGCGGAACAAATTGCGTCCGGTGTCGGAAAAGCCCGTTTCCGAGAAATCGCACGCAGTTCCGCCGTCCGTTGTCGGACCGCAGGGAGGCACACCGTTGGTGCCAGGCGCATTGACGTTGATGCCGAACGCGCCTCCGTTCAACACCGGGTTGCCAGGATTCACGCCGGTTGTGCCTTGAAGTAGGGTGTTTTTGGGCGACCCGATGAGCAAAGGATTGGTGATGAAATCGTCGCCGGCGCCGAAGTACTGGCTGGCCACGGTCCCGGAAAAGTCGTACACGCTGTAAGGTAGGCCGCTCTCTGCGATGGTGACTCCCGTGACCCCCCAACCGTTGACGACGTACTTAAGGAATCCTTGGGACTTCTTGGTGAGATTAGGGATCTGATAGGTGTAGTTGATGGTGAAAACGTGAGTGCGGTCGAAACCAGCGTCGCCATAGGCGCTCCTGGGATTGAGCGGATTGTTGCCATTAAAAAAGAGTCCCTCGGAAAGGCCGCTGCCTTCATCCAGCGTGTGGGACCAAGTGTAGGATGCGTTGACCGTGAGACCGTGGCTCAGCCGCTTCTTCACACTAACTTGGAGTGCGTTATAGTTGGAGACTCCTTCGGCTTCCCAGAAATCGGAATTGGGGTTGTAGCCAATGAACGGGACACGTAGTGCGGTGTTTCCGTCGGCACCCGTAAACTCACCGATCGTGGTCGCAACCTGTTCCGTCTCGAGCGTGCCAAAACCTCCATTGGAGTCCGTTGCCTGATACCCATAGGAGTAGATCTGCCCGTTAATCGGGTTCGTCGGTGTGGCAATGCCCGGCTGGTTGAACGGGATGGGGAGAAGTTGGTGCTGCCCGTGATTGCCGACGTAGCCGACGTCGATGAGCATCGAATTGATAGGCTGCCACTGGACGTCGATGGTCCAGTTCTCGGAATACGGCAGCGTATTTTGGGGATCATAACCGCCAAAGAGAAACGCAAACAGGGGCGTTCCCGTAGGAGTGCAGGTCGGCGTTACCGGTGGAGGGCAGCCGCTCAACGCCGACTGGTTATGAACGAGCGCTTCGATCCCGGAAAGATTGCTGGGGGGAGGAGGAGGGGCCGTAGTACCGAACGGATTGTTGCTAAGGCACTTAACGCCGGTGCAAGAGGTGTTGAACGGCACGGTGAAAGGTTGCTGAGTGGTCACGCCGAAGGGCCCGCTGATTCCGAGTCCTGCGCTGGCTGAGAGTTCCGTAAAGAATTCGCCGCGGTCTGCGTAAAGGCCATAACCGGCCCGAACGACGACGTTCTTGAGGAAGTGGGGAGACCACGCCACGCCGATGCGGGGCTCAAATATCCACTGCCGCCCGGTAAGGGTCGAATTGTTTACGCAGAAACTCGACTTGGTCCCGCAGAACTGCTTGTTGTTGCCCGCGATGACCAGCCCAATGTTGTTAATCGTGTCCGTACCGAGATCGTAGGAATAATTCTGCGGATAGAAGTTGGTCAGAAGCCCATTTTTCTCGGTAAGCGGGCCGTCCCAGTCCCAACGCAGGCCGGCGGTTACGGTCAGATTGGACATTAATTTGTAATTGTCCTGGACGAAGAGGCCGACCTGTTTTGCTCGAAAGTAACGGTTGGTTTCACCATTTAGAATCTGGCCACCGCCGTTTCTGCCGCCGAGATTTCCAGTCAAGAAGTTGGCGAAGTTACGGAAAGTGAAGGTGGCTACCTCGTTTTCCTTATTGAGGACGTTCAACTGGCCATAGTCACTGTTGAACCCGAAGGAAATGGTGTGGCGACCAACGGTCCAATTGTAATTGGTGCCTGCCTGAAAGTGATTTTGGAAGACGCCGGCATTGGCAAAGTTGTTGGCAGGGCCGATGCGCAGCCCATTGAAGTTTCCCGAGCCTGCGTTGGTAATGCTAAAGCCCGGAAAAAACTGGCTGCCGAGAAGATTGATGTTCACATCGCTGGGAGTAAGTTGTTGGGTGGTACTGGCATTAGCGAACTGACGAATGAAACCAAACCTCATCTCCCAAGTGGTATTGGGGGTCAGGCTTAGGGTGTTGTCGAGCGAGAACACCTGGCTGCCCGCGTGGAGCGTCTGAGGAAAGCCCAAGACCTGGCTGACGGCATAAGGGCTGGTAGAGGGATCGTTCTGAAAGTAGTACTTTCCCGCAAGGCGGTCTTTGGTGCTGAACAGGTAGTCAACGTTTCCGTTGACCTGGTCTGCACTAAAGGTGCTAGGGGGTCCTACCTCGAGAGCATTCCCACCCAGGACGTTAATTTGGTTGGGATCTGTGACGGTGGCCGAGGGAACAATGAACTTCCCGTTGGATCCTTTGGCATTCAGGATGGCCAGCGAAACACTGTCCACATTGCCCACGGGGACCCCGGCAAGCGCGGCAAGCGTCGCTGGGCTGCGATCATCGGTCAGACCGGTGGGAACGTTAGCAAATTGCGTCGAGCCGTTGGCTGAATCTGACACTCTCTGGCCCTGGTAGGAACCGAAGAAAAACAGTTTGTTTTGCTTGATAGGACCGCCGATCGTGCCGCCAAAAGTGTTGCGGTGGAGCGGCGGGCGAGAAAGCCCTGCTGCGTTGAGGAAGAACTGGTTAGCATCCCAGCCCGCAGTCTGATGATATTCATAGGCGCTGCCGTGGAAATCGTTGGTGCCGGACTTTGTGGCAACGGCAACATGTGCGCCACTATTCGCGCCCTGTGAAACGTCGTACATGGAGGTGTTCACGTGGATTTCTTCGATGGTTTCCGGTGGAGGTGCGGGCATGCCCTGGCCGATCGCGTCAAACACCGAAGTATTGGTTTGAATCTGTCCACCGGCGAGGAATTGTTCGTTGGTGTTCAGCACGAAGCGGCTCTCGCCGATTGCGCTGGCAGATAGTCCGTTAAACAGGTTGTTCGATTCCACGGCATTGAAGGAAAAGCTGTTGCTTGTATCGCGCTGGCCATTGGCAAAGATATCTTGATTTCCCAAACCGGCGTTCGTGCCCGCACCTGCGAGAAGGTCCGCGTTGACGCCAGGCGCCAGGAGCGCAAGTTGTGTAAAGCTACCGGTTCCGAGAGGGATATTCTCGATAAGCTCGCTCCCCAACGTATAACCGTTGGTCGTGTCGGTCTGATTGAGCAAGGGAGTGCCACTGACAGTGACCGTCACGTTTACTTCGCCAGGTTGCAGAGAGCCGTTCACCGTGGTGGTGCGATTCCCTTGAACGAGGATTTGCGAGTGGGCCTCAGTCTTGAAACCTTCGCGAGAGAAAGTGACGCTGTACGTGCCGATCGGGAGATCGGCAGCATGGAACGAGCCGTCCGAGTTTGTAGTGACGGTTTGTTCCAAGCCAGTGGCCAGGTTATGGATCTTAACGGTTGCGCCCTGGATCACCGCGCCGGAGCTGTCTGTAACCGTGCCATTGATGGAGCCGAGAGTTTGTTGAGCTTGCGAAGGCCAAGTACACAAACAGAGGACAGCCAGACCAATCAGGACAAGCCGTGCGATTCTCTTCATCTCAATACACCCCTCACTTTAGATTCGACCGACCTGGCTCTTGCCATGGATGTATCACATCCGCGGCACGTAAATCGAGTGCCCCCCTGTGGATATCCAGTGGCCCCCGAACAAGTTGGCGAGAGTATGGCGGCGAGATAAACGGGAGTAAAATCCAAAATTACAATGCTGTGAATTTGGATTAAGCCATCTGCTTCTTAGGAGCAAGCGCGAACTTTCTTTTGCTCGGAGCGAAAGGCGGCTTGCTCTGGCACATTCACACACAAAGAAGCGGCCATAAGGGGAGAAGACCGGTGGGGGCTTGAGACTAAATCCGCTGAAGCAGATCGAATTCATCGCGAATGTCCCGAATGAATTCGACGCCGATTGTGCCGCTGATGGCGTATGAAGCAAAATTAGCCAAAGATGAAGATCCTTGAAGAATTTACTTGATAAGAGACGGGTGGTGAATCGCCGTCATTGGATTATGGCTGTACCGTGACTCTCTTTCCCGAGTATTCAACGATTTTGTCCGCATTTTCTGCAGGGCCGCCGCCGGTTCCATGATTTTCGGTGACAAAGATGACGCGGAAGGTGCGTTTTTCAAGCATGCCGGGAAATGATCCGGCGCGATCGCCGATGGTTAGCGCGTGGGCGGTGTCGTCCCACGAGAAGGGAATCGTCGCGTGGACGCCCTTTTCGTAGTCGTAGGTGTCGTTTTCGTCTTCGTAGAGAGTGAAGACGCCGTTTGCGCCGCGATAAACGCGAAGTTCGATGGGATCGGCGGATTTTTCGGCGGCGTATTGGAGGTTGGGGCCGAGGGGGAGGATGGAGCCGGCGCGGATATAAAGAGGCATGCGGTCGATAGGAGATGGTGCGTCGAGTGTGCGGCCGCCTTGGATTGCGGCGCCGGTCCAAAAGTCATACCACTTGGCATTGGGAAGATAAAGACAGCGAGTGGCCGCGCCAGGCTCGGTAACGGGATTTACGAGAATCGCTGGGCCAAAAAGAAATTGGTCGCCGATATTTTGCGCGTGGGCGTCCTCGCGGAAGTCCATGACGAGCGGGCGCATGATGGTGTAGCCCTCGCTGGTGGTTCTCCAGGCTAGCGAATAAATGTAAGGCATCAGGCGGTAGCGAAGATTGTCGTAGGCGACTAGAGTTTTCTGAGCATCGGGGCCATAGGACCAAATTTCATTTTGATTTGTTGTGCGCGTGCCGTGAGCGCGAAAGATGGGGCAGAACGTGCCGAACTGGAACCAGCGGATGTAGAGCTCGCGGTACGCGGGGTCATCGGGATTCGCGGAGACGAAGCCGCCGATATCGGTGGTCCAGTAGGGAAGGCCGGAGACGGAGTAGTTCAGGCCGGCAGGAATCTGGCGGCGAAAGGTCTCCCAGTTGGGATCAATGTCGCCGGACCAGACGGCAGCGGCGTTGCGTTGAGATCCGGCGTATGCCGAGCGCGACAGAATAAAGACACGCTTTTTGTCGGAGGCTTCGCGCTGGCCTTGGTAGACGGCGGTGGTGGTCATGAGCGGAAATTCGTTGGCGTAGCGCGCGCCGTTTTGGCCGTGGTTAATTTTGTTGGTGACGAGAATGTTGGTTTCGCGGCCTTCGGTTTCGGCTTCCGTGGTGTCGAGCCACCAGGCGTCCGCGCCGATCTTGAAAAGCGCATTATTCATGAGGTTCCAATAGTATTTGCGGGCTTCCGGATTGAACGGATCGTAGAGAGCCTGCGCGACGGGATGGAAACTGGGCGCGATGGTTTTGTCGATGAAGAAGCCGCGCTTGTCCATGTCGTCGTAGACGGGAGAGCCAGGGCGGAAATAGGGCCACACGGAAATCATGAGGTGGACATTGTTTTTGTGGAGCGCATCGATCAGGCCTTTGGGATCAGGATAGTTTTTGTTGAAGACGGGCTCGCCCATGGTGTTCCACCAGAACCAGTCCTGGACGATGTTGTCGAGAGGGATGTGCAGGTCGCGGTATTTTTGCGAGATCGCAAGGAGTTCTTGCTGCGAGTCGTAGCGATTCTTGCATTGCCAGTAACCGTAGGCCCATTTGCCAAAGAGTGGCGCAGTTCCCGTCAGTTCGCGATAATCGGCGATGAGGCGGTCAAAGTCGGGGCCGTAAAAAAAATAGTAGTCCATCGAATCGGAAACTTCGGAGCTCAAGTAAAAAGCGTGGACGAATCGGTTCGTGAAACGGCTGCGGGAGCCGTTGTTCCAAAAGATTGCGTAGCCGTTGCTTGAAAGAAGGAGCGGAATGGAGATGTTTGTGTTGTCCTGCGAGAGATCTACGGATTCGCCGCGGTAGTTCCAGACGCCAGCTTGGTGTTGGCCGAGGCCGTAGAAAGCTTCTTGCGTATCCCACATGTTGACGAATCGTTCGGAATGGTAGGTTTTTTCGCCGTTGACTTCTGTCGGCGTGAGCGTGCGGGTGTTTTCCTGGGTGAGTTTGTGTCCGGCGGAGTCGTAAAAGACTATCGAGCTATCGGCGCGGGTGATTTCGATTTTCAGGCGAGAGGTGGTCAAAGTGATGAGTTTGGGGTCGTCGGTGTGCAGCGCGAAGTCGGCTTTGGGCCAGGTTTTCTTCGTGACGAGAAAGTCGGGGTGTTGCGGGACGTCGCGCTCAATCGAATACACGACGTGGACAATGGAGTCCGAGCAGACCTGGAATCGAAGGAAACCCGTTTGGAGAACGAGCATTACGCCGTCGGGCTGCGGGTCGGCCGAGGTGACGGGATTGAGGGGCACCCATTGAGCCTTGATAGAGGCCGCTGCCGTGAGGAAGGAGAGGAGGAAGAGGAACGCGATGTACTTGTAAGCATGCAAAAAGGAAATTGGTCGCATGAAAATCATGGAACTCCGTGTACGATAACGTTAATTTGAGGAGAATGTCCGGGGGAACATTGGCACCGAGGCTCCGGGGTTGTCAATGGCCTTTGCAAACGGTAGGGCTCGTACGACGCGGCAGGTTGGATTCGGCAAGTCTAAGAAAAATAAGGGGAAGATTCGCGATTGATGAATTTTTGTGATACAAGGCGTGGGGAAGAATTGCTGCATCCTAGGGGTGTCGAGGGTAGAGGAGGAGCGGAATGGTGCTCAGGGGGAGAATCTGCATGCTGGTTTTTCTAATGGCGTTCGGTCCGGAGTTTGCGTCGTCAGCGCTCGCGGGAGAGACGCAGACGGCTGCTAAGAAGGGCGCGCATGTCGAGAAGGCGGAGTTTGGGAAGATGCCTGACGGGACGGTGGTTGAGTCCTTCACGCTGTACAACTCGCAGGGGGCTTCGGCAAGGGTTATCACCTACGGCGCCACGCTGACGGAACTTCACGTTCCGGACAAGAACGGCAAAATGGGTGATGTTGTTCTGGGTTTCGACAACCTGGAGGGATACCTGGGACAGCATCCGTATTTTGGCGGGACGATCGGGCGTTATGGGAACCGGATCGCGAAGGGCAAATTCACGCTGGACGGAAAAGAGTATCAACTGTTTCTTAACAACGGGCCGAATAGCTTGCACGGCGGACAGGTTGGGTTTAACCGGAGGGTGTGGAAAGCCGAGGAGTTAAAGGATAAAGACGGAGCGGCGGTTCGTTTCAGCTATTTGAGCAAAGATGAGGAAGAGGACTACCCCGGAAACTTGAACGTAAGCGTGACGTACAGGCTGACAAACACGGATGAGTTGAAGCTGCAATACTCCGCCGAGACAGACAAAGACACGGTTTTGAATATAACGAACCACAGTTATTTCAATTTGTCGGGCACGGACACGGGCAACATCCTTAAGTACATCCTTTATATAAACGCGGACAAGTACACGCCGGTGGATTCAACGCTGATCCCTACTGGCGAAGTCGCGAGCGTGGCGGGCACACCGCTGGACTTCCTGAAGCCGACGGCCATTGGGGCGCGTATCGGTGAACTGAAAGAGATCGGGGGATACGACCACAACTACGCGTTGAATGGGAAGGCCGGGACGCTGCGGGTGGCTGCGAAGGTCACCGATCCGGAGTCGGGGAGAGAGATGGAAGTTTTGACGACGGAGCCGGGAGTGCAGTTCTATTCGGCGATTGGTCTGAACGGAAGCAATAAGGGCAAAGGCGGAGTAGGGTACGAGAAATACGGAGCCATTTGTCTGGAGACACAGCACTTTCCGGATTCGCCGAACCGGGCAAATTTCCCGTCCACGGAATTGAAACCTGGGACTAAATTTCATTCGGAAACGATTTACAAATTCACGGCGAAATGACGACTCGCAAGAGTTTGGATTGTTAGTAGCAGGGACATTGTTGGTTGTCTGGAGTTGTAAGACGCTCGCATAGGAGAAGCGATTCGGCACTCTATGACCATTCCTTACGCGCTTATCGTACCCACTCGCCTCGTTCATCTTTCGGCTGTTGACGTTGTCATCGTCGTCTTTTACTTCGCGCTGGTGCTAGCCATCGGCTTCTACCTCCGCGGCCGCGCGAACACTGGCGAAGATTTCTTCATGGCCGGCCGCGAAATGACCGCCTGGGTGGCTGGGCTTAGCTTTCTCTCCGCCAATCTCGGCGCGTTGGAGTTGATGGGCTGGGCGGGGTCGGCGTATCAATACGGCATTCTGGCGACGCATTGGTACTGGATTGGCGCTATTCCGGCGATGCTGTTCCTCGCGCTGGTAATGATGCCGTTCTACTACATTTCCAAGACACACTCTGTTCCGGGTTATTTGAAATTGCGTTTTGGAGAACCGGCACGCGCGGTTTCCGCGGTTTCGTTTGCGTTTATGACCGTGCTGATGAGCGGCGTCAACATGTTTGCCATGGCCAAGGTCATGCAAATTGTTTTGGGCTGGGACATCAATTTCAGCATTTGGGTGTCGTCGCTGACGGTGGCGGTTTACGTTACGCTCGGCGGATTGCGGTCGGCCATCTTTAATGAAGTGCTGCAGTTCTTTTTGATTTGGGCGGGCGCGCTGCTCATTCCGATTCTTGGCCTTTATGAAGCCGGTGGCTGGAGCAATTTGAAACTGCAAATTGCCCAGAGGGCCTCGGATCAATACGTTCATTTGTGGTCCGGATTGCGTTCCTTCACCGACAACCCAATGGGAATCAACTGGATCGGGATTGTGTTTGGGTTGGCTGCGGTTATCTCCATGGGTTACTGGACGACAGATTTTCTTGTCGTGCAGCGCATCCTCGCCGCCAAAGATATACGAAGCGCGGAGATGGCGCCCATTATCGGAGCGGGATTCAAGATGTTCGTACCGCTCATCGTGATTCTGCCGGGACTTTTGGGCTTGGCCGTTCTTCCGATGAAACTCGTACCCGAATCGGTTGCCGCCGCCACTGGAATGCACAGCTACAACGACGTGCTTCCGTTAATGCTGGCGCGCTACTGCGGGCCTGGTTTGCTTGGCCTGGGGATTACCGCGTTGATCGCAGGCTTCATGTCTGGAATGGCCGGCAATGTGAGCGCGTTCACCACCGTCTGGACGTATGACATCTACCGGCCATTGATCAATAGCAAGGGCACGGACCACCATTACGTGAACATGGGCCGGTGGACGACCGTTATCGGCGTGCTGATCAGCGTTGGCACCGCGTACTTGGTCATGCAATTCGCAAGCATCATGGACTACGTACAGGCGCTATTCAGTTTCTTTATCGCCCCGCTGTTCGGTACTGTCATTCTCGGCATGCTTTGGAAGCGAGCGACAGGTCCTGGCGGTTTCTTGGGTTTGCTTTGCGGCACTTTATCTTCCATCGGCATGTGGGCCTGGGTCAAAGCAGATCCATCCGCGCTGCGTTATGTGGCGCTCTCGCCGCACGCTAAGGCTTTGGCGCAGGATATGTTTCAGGCGCTGTGGTCTTTTCTCGTATGCGTAATCGTCACCGTTGTGGTGAGTCTGGCGACGAAACCCAAAACGGATGCCGAATTGACCGGCCTGGTTTACGGGTTGACCACAGTTCCGTCCGTCGGAGATATTCCCGTTTATCAGAAGCCGATTTTCTGGGCTGGTGTGGTTGCTCTCGTCTTCGTAATTCTGAACATCATATTCTGGTAGTTCTTGTAGCTGGAGGTTTAGAGCATGGTTTCCATTTGGTTTTTTATCGGGATATCGTTGCTGGTGAATGGAGTGCTGATCCTTGGCGCAGGCGTTTACGAGATCTGGCATCCTCCGGCGGAGCAAGTCGTGCTCTACAATCTGCACGCGAGCGTGTGGTGGGGCGGGCTGATGACTGTGATAGGAGCGTGGTACTCTTACCACTTCAAGCCAGGGCAGAAAAAAGCATCTTGACCATAGAGAATTGTCCATTCAGCTGAAATTGTTAGAATTTGCCGCTCAATTGGCGGAAGAAGATTGATTCTCCGCGAAAATGGAATGTAGCGCCGGATAGATCCGACGGTAGGTTTGATAGCCTTGTTGCATGGCGGCGCTGGATTCGAGTGCTGGGGGCACCCGTTTCGCAACTCGCACCGTGGCATCGCAAGCTTCGTCCACACTCCTCCAGCATCCTGAACCCACGCCGGCAAGGATAGCCGCGCCATAGGCTGCGCCTTCTTCTGCTTTCAAGATTTCGACTTCGTGTGCGTAGACATCCGCTTGGATTTGCTGCCAGAGCGGCGAGCGAGCGCCTCCACCTCCGAGGCGGATGCGTTCTACTGGAACCTGAATCTCATTAAAGATGCTGAAAGTATCCTTCAGGCTGTAAGTTACCCCTTCGAGGATCGCGCGAATCATGTGTGCGCGTGAGTGGGAGGCAGAGAGGCCGACAAATGCGGCCCGCGCGAACGGATCAAGATGCGGAGTGCGCTCGCCCATCAGATACGGCGCCCAAAACGCGCCTTCGGAACCTGCTGGAGCGGTAGCGGCTTCGTCGGACATGCGTTCATAGGGGTCGCGGCCATCATCGGCTCCCGCACCAAAGCGATCGCGGAACCAACGCAGCGAGAGCCCCGCTGCTTGCGTTACTCCCATCACATGCCAGCGGCCGGGGATGGCGTGACAGAAAGTGTGCAGGCGGCCCTTGGGATCGAGCGAAGGTCGATCCGTGGCGGCAAATACTACGCCGGAAGTTCCGATGGTGGCGCTGACGACTCCGGCTCGCGTGATGCCCATGCCGACTGCTCCAGCAGCTTGATCACCGGCGCCTGCGACCACGGGCGTTCCCGCGCGGAGACCTGTTGCATCCGCGCCGGCTTGCGAAAGCTCTCCACAAATATCCTGCGATTCAAAAAGCTTCGGTAGCAGCTTCACGTCTATACCGGTTTTGGATAGCACTTCGCTCGACCACGTACGGTGCGCGACATCGAGCATCAGTGTTCCGGAAGCGTCCGCGACGTCAATAGCGGATTGGCCCGTCAGTCGCAGGCGCACGTAGTCTTTCGGCAGCATGATTTTGCGGACGCGTTGCCAGTTCTTTGGTTCGCGCTCACGAACCCAAAGAAGTTTTGTGAGCGTAAAGTTTGTGAGCGGGGGATTGCAGGTCAACTGGATGAGACGGTCGAGGCCGATAGTGCGCTCGAGTTCTTTGGATTGCGCTTCGGTGCGCTGATCACACCAAATCAGAGCGGGACGAATGACTTCGTCGTTTTCATCAAGCAGGACCGCGCCATGCATCTGGCCGGAAAATCCCACGGCGGCGATGGATTCAGCGGAGAGGCCTAAAGCTTGCAGGGCCTTGCGAACCGCGAGCGCGGCAGCGCGCCACCAGTCGCGCGGGTCTTGTTCCGCCCAACCAGGTTGCGGGCTGGCAAAATTTGCGTGCTCTTCCGTGCCAGACGCAAGCACTGTGCCGTACTCATCGAGGATGACAGCTCGAGTCCCGCTTGTTCCGACATCGATGCCGAGGATTGGGATACTGCCCCCTTCTTACACGTGACTTGCCCGTGATGCTGGTTCGTGCGCCCTTGGATGAGGGGAATTGCTTCCAGGAACCGGCCAAAAAACCGCGCTTGCAGGTCCCGTGAACGTTCACGGTGGACATTTAAGACTAGCGGCATCGGCTTGTCAACGCGCCAACACAGAAAGTGATGCCCACTTGGCTGCGCGATTGACAAGCCGCAGCGCCAAACACACAATGCCATCGTTTGAGCCAGGCTGGCGCGCGAGAATACGCAGCAGGAAACTGAGGCCAGGCAAAATAGAAATAGAACGGCTGCTGAGAGGACTGGTTTAGTCGCATGCCAACTCCGGAATTCACGACCATGCAGTGCAAGGTCGAAGGCCCGCTCGCGTACATCACCTTGAACCGTCCGGAAGTGTTAAATGCCATGAATTTGGCGTGGCCGAAAGACTTGCTGGCGATTTGTGCGACGTTGGCCAAGGACCAGCGAGTGAAGGTGGTGGTGATCTCCGGCGCAGGGCGCGCGTTCTGTTCCGGCATCGACTTGAAAGCACTCTCAGGGTCCGGGATTCCTTTGGAGTGGTTCCGCGAGACGGAGTTGGCATTTCGCGCGGTGGAGGAGTTGGACAAATTTGTAATCTGCGCGATGCACAAGTACTGCATCGGCGGCGGGCTGCAACTGAGCTTGGTGTGTGACCTTCGAATCGCTACGGATACGACGCAATTTGCTTTGACTGCTGTGAAGGAATGTCTGATACCTGGGATGGGAACGTTCCGTCTGGCGCGATACATTGGTTTGGGACGAGCGAGGAGAATTGCTCTCACCGGCGAATATTTTTCGGCGCAGGATGCTTTTGCGATGGGATTGGTGGATTACTTTGTCCCCGAACCGGAGTTCGAGGCCAAGGTAAAAGAGGTAACGCAAAACTGCCTAAAGATCGCGTCCGAGGGGCAACGACAAACGAAGCATCTGCTCGGAATGGCGTTTGACGTAAATTGGAATGAGTTTCTGAAGGAATACATGGCAAGCCAGGAGAGGACTCTGGCGTCGGATGAGCATCGAGAGGCCATGGCCGCCTATCGCGAGAAGCGTGAACCGAAATTCTCTAGATGAGGCAGAAGTGAAAGAGACTACGAGTCTGGAGGCCTGAGGATGAGTGATTCGAACGAAACAATCGATCGCAGAAAATTTCTAGGTAAATCTGCGGCGCTAATTGCCGGAGGCGCAGCGCTGCCGAGTACTGCGCTTTCCTATGAAAGGATCGTTGGGGCGAACGACCGCATTTCGCTGGCGCATATTGGCACGGGCAGCAGGGGAAGTGATTTGGCATGGATCGCGGCGCAGCTGAAGACGAGCCAAAACGCAGAAATAATTGTGGTCTGCGATTTATGGAAGCTGAATCGGGAAAAGGCGGCGGTGGCAAACGCGAAATATTATGGCCGTGCGCCGCGAACGTTTCAGTATCTGGAGGACGTGCTTGCGCTGAAAGACGTGGACGGGGTGATCATCTCCACGCCGGAACACGCGCACTCGCCCATCCTCAAAATGGCTGTTGAGGCGGGCAAGGATGTTTACGTTGAAAAGCCGATGGGTAATGTGCTGGCGGAAGTAAAAGCGGCACGGGACACGGTCGCGAAGAGTGACCGGATCGTGCAGGTCGGGACGCAGCATCGCAGCGAACCGTATCAAATCGCTGCGCACGATCTGGTGCAGACGGGCGTACTCGGTGATGCGAGCAAAATCGAAATCGTATGGAATTATCACGGGCCGCGATGGCGTGGGCGCGAAGAAACCAAGCAAATCCGCGAAGAAGATACAGATTGGCGCAAGTGGCTGCTAACGAAGCCCTACAGGCCCTTCGACCCGAAGGTGTATTGCGAGTTTCGTTTGTACAAAGAATTTTCTGGCGGGATTCCGGACCAGTGGATGAGCCACGCGATCGATCTCGTGCACTGGTTTATGAAGGACAGCTTCCCCCGCTCGGCCATGGCGCATGGCGGAATTTTTGCCTGGCACGATGGCCGCGAGAACGCAGATACGTTTCAGGCCTTGTTCGAATATCCGAAGGGCTTTCTTGTGAGCTACGCGACAAGCTTTGGGAACGACGCCCCGTCCTCGACGCGCTACATGGGAAAGAGAGCTACGCTTACGAATGTCGGCGGTGAGGGCAGTCCTCGCTATCAGTTGGTTCAAGAGAAGGGGAATCATGAAGACGATGCGGACATCGATAAAAAGCGGCCGGCGAAATACATTCTTCCGCCAGGCGAAACGAAGCTTCCCCCGCTGGGCATCGATGACAGGACACTGGAGCACATGGCAAATTGGTTCGAGTGCATGAGGTCGCGGCAGCAGCCGCATTGCACCGTGCAGGATGGATTCGCGCACTCGGTTGCGAACATGATGGCGACGGAGTCCTACTGGACTGGCAAGAAGCAATATTGGGATGCGACTAGCGAAACATTTAGCGATCGAGCGCTCGGGAGTTGAGTGACCTGCGTAGGGTGAGATCGAGCAAGCCGATCGGGAGCAATCAGGAGAGATACCTGATGGTCTGTTCGATCAACTTCAAAGTTGGAGCATAGGGATCGCCAGGGGCGTCGAACTCCATCGAACAATAGCCGCGAAAGCCGCCAGCCTTCAGAATATCGAACGATTTCTTTAGATCCACGTTGAATTGCTTGTCGTCATCATTCGTCTCGCCGTCTTTCACATGGCAAATATTGTAGGCATGCTGAAACATCGCTTGCAGGGCTCGGTAATTGAAATCGGCGTCGCCGCTCAGCATGGAATTTGCAAAATCGGGCAGGGCGCGAAGGTAGGGATTGTTGACGGACTCGATCACCTTGACAAGGAAGAACGCGTCCTCACTCACCAAATCGTCGTTCTCAAGTGTGACGACAATATTCTTGTCCGCGGCATATTCGGTTACTTCGCGCAGGCTTCCCGCGGTGAGCTCAATATTCGGGGAAGAATTTCTCGCAGCTGCTATGTGCGTGCGTATTCCGGGAGAGCCGATACGCAAAGCGACATCCACCCATTTTTTCGCAAAAGTGACGGCCTTATCCCGGGCGGAGCCGTCGGCGTCATAGAAACTGTTAACTGTGCTAACAGCGATGTTTACGACGCGCACCTTTAGCTTCAGCAGAATCTGGCGGAAATCGTCAAGATAGTCTGGCTGCAAGGATGTGAAATGGCGGCTGTGTGGCTCAATGTTGTGAATGTTGAATTTAGCGACGACATGGGCTGGGAATTCGAGGAGATTCATTCCAGGAAGGGTTGTATCGCGGTCGCGATTGTCGGGGCTCAAAATGTACACGCGAAACGGATACGACGCGATGGAGATGCGCTCGCGAGGGTGGGTGGGGAAAATGATATGCGGTTCGAGATCGGTATTTGGCTGGGCGCTCGCGGCGTCAGCTGTCGCGAGGACACCAGCCGTCAGGACAGAGATTTTCTCTAGGAACGCGCGTCGAGTTAGTGAATCTATTTTCCGCATGTATCCTGCATGGCAATTATCTGCGCGGAGAAGCATATCACCTTGAGTCAGACGCTTGGCGCTTCGCTGGCGTTACCAGCATTTCATTTCGGCGCCATGAGAAGAACATGGGCGCGAAAATGCTTCTGCGGCTGGCTCGCTTGACGCAAGCCGCGAAGGTGAATAGCCTGTCGCTGGACGTCTCCATGGGATGAGGCTTGACTGACTTGACCACAAACCGCGTGTCGAATATCGAATCGGAGGGGCCTGCGGTCCGTGAAGGCGAACTGCTTTGGACGCCGAGTGTTGCGCAGGTGGAAGACGCAAACCTGACCCGGTTCGCCAAGTGGCTGGCGCGCGAGCGGGGCCTGCAATTCGGTAGTTACGACGACCTGTGGCAATGGTCCGTTACCGCATTGGAGGAATTTTGGCAGGCGATATGGGATTACTTCGGCATCCAATGGTCAGCGCGGCACACCCGGGTGCTCGGCAAGCGCACCATGCCGGGCGCGGAATGGTTTCCCGGTGCGCGGCTCAACTATGCTGAGCATGTGTTGCGGAACGAACGAGCCGGCAACGATGCGCTTCTGTTCATGAGCGAGACGACGCCGCTAACCAGCATGTCGTGGGAAGCTTTTGCCGGCCAGGTGCGCATTCTCGCGACGCGGCTTCGCGAACTGGGTGTGTTACCTGGTGACCGCGTCGTGGCGTATATGCCTAACATTCCACAAACCATGATCGCGATGCTGGCGACAACGGCGATTGGCGCGATTTGGTCGTGCTGCTCGCCGGACTTTGGATCGAGCGGCGTGATCGACCGCATTCGGCAACTTTCTCCGAAGATTCTTTTCTGTGTCGACGGCTACCGATACAGCGGTAAATCATTTGAGCGCAAGAAAGAGCTCGCCGAAATAATCGCGGCGCTCGAAGGCCTGGAGCATGTCGTATACCTGCCTTACTTGAATGCAGAGGATCGCGGTGGGCCTTGCGATGGCGCATTGCTCTGGAGCGATCAGTTGCAGCATGCGCCTGTCTCCCGAGAGGACTTCGAATTCGAGCAGGTTCCTTTCGATCACCCGCTTTGGGTGTTGTTTTCTTCAGGCACCACGGGCCTACCAAAAGCTATCGTACAGAGTCACGGCGGCATTTTGCTGGAGCAATTGAAGCTGCAGCACTTTCATATGGATTATCGCTCCGGGGAACGCGCATTTTTTTTCACGACCTCAGGCTGGATGATGTGGAACTTTCTGGCAAGCATGCCGTTGAGCGGAGTTTGCCCAGTGCTGTACGACGGGAACCCCGCGTACCCCGCGCCGGATGTGCTTTGGAAGGTGGCTCAGGATTCGCGTGCCAGTTTCTTCGGGGCAAGTCCGGCCTATGTCGAGGCGATGGCCAAGGCAGGGATAGTGCCGCGCGAGCGATTTGATTTGTCGCATCTGCGAGCGGTCATGCCCGCGGGTTCTCCGGTGTCACCGGAATGCACCGCGTGGTTCTATCGAAACGTGAAACAAGATCTCTTGGTCGCGACGGGCAGCGGTGGGACGGATTGTTGCACAGGATTCGTTGGCGGCGTCCCAACGCAGCCTGTTTATGCTGGCGAAATTCAGGGGCGCTCGCTTGGGGTGGCGGCCTTTGCGTTCAATGAAAAGGGCGAAAGCGTGGTAGATGAGGTTGGAGAGCTCGTATTGACGGAACCGATGCCGTCGATGCCGGTCTTTTTTTGGAACGACAAGGACGGTTCACGCTACCGCGAATCTTACTTCGATGAGTATCCCGGCATTTGGCGCCACGGCGATTTTTTCCGCGTCAACCAGCGCGGCGGCTGTTTCGTGCTGGGCAGATCGGATGCCACGCTGAACCGCCTCGGCGTGCGCATCGGCACGGCCGAAATCTATCGTGCACTCGCGCAACTCGAAGAAATTGAGGACACTCTTGTTGTGAATCTCGATTTGCCTAGCGGAAAGTTTTTCATGCCGCTGTTTGTCAAACTGATCGATGGATTGCGATTGGATGCGGATCTTGAGCGGAAAATCTGCGAGCGGCTTCGGCGAAAATATACGCCACGGCATGTTCCGGACCGCATTATCCAAGCACCAGGAATTCCCATGACGCTCACGCGCAAAAAGATGGAAGTGCCGGTGCGCAAGATTCTGCTTGGTGCGCCTGCTGAGCAAGCCGCCAATCGCAACGCCATGGCAAATCCCGATTCGCTCGATTTTTTCGTGAATTACGCGAAGACCCAGAATGATTATTTGCTTGCCGCCGACCACGTGCTTGCAAGCGAAAAAACACAGGCTCGCACTATGGAGACGGGCGATGGGCGCTGACGGCAAGACACGTAGTTTTACGCTGCCTTCCCAACTTGCCGAGGTGCCGGGGACTGCTGGCTGGCAGTCAATGTATCCGTACTACACGCGGTTCCAGCCCGAAGACGATCGGCGCTTCTGGTTTTATAATGCGATGCATTTCCCGGAACCAATGCCTGCATTCGATGCGATCACGGCGGAAATCCCATACGAGGCACTCGGCGCATTCACCACGCGCGTTTTTGTGTTTCCGACGACGATGGGGATCGAGCATCGCATCGTCAACGGCCGCATTTACATTACGGCGAACCCGGTCACTGATCCCGCCGAGATTCAGCGGCGGCTTGCGATTTTCCAGGAGCGCGCCGGCTACTACTACGAGAATTGGAACCGATTGTTCAGCGAGTGGAAAGTGCGCATGGAGAATCTGATCCACGAACTCGAAGCCGTCAAGGTGCCTAAGCTTCCGGAATTTGATGAAGCGGACGTAGTGATGAAGGCCAAAGGGCTGGGCCAAAACCATTACATACGCGAGAATTTTCACCGTGTGACCGAGTTGTTCTCGAAAATGTGGCACCACCATTTCGAGATGCTGATGCTCGGCTACGGCGCTTATATGGTGTTTTTCGATTTTTGCAAAAAGGCCTTTCCGGAGACCGCGGATCAGACCGTGGCTCGCATGGTGGCCGGCATCGAAGTGTTGATGTTCCGGCCAGACGACGAACTCAAGCGCCTGGCGAAGCTGGCTATTGAGTATGGCGTCGATGATCTCTTCACCGCCGATTGCGATGCGAAAAAGGTATTTGCCGATTTGCATTCTCGCGGGGAAGCAGGCGAGCGCTGGCTGGCCGAGCTCGATAAGTCGCGCGAGCCATGGTTCCACATGTCGACCGGAGATGGCTTTTATCACCATCACTTGAGCTGGAACGATGATCTTTCCGTGCCGTTCGCGGCCTTGCCACAATATGTGGAACAGCTTCGGCGGGGTGAGTCCTTGGAACGCCCGACGGGAAGATTGAAGGAGGAACGCGGCCGCATTATCGCCGATTATCGCGAACTCTTGAGGAGCGAAGAGGAGCGCCAGGCGTTCGACCAGATGCTTGGGCTTTGCCACCTGGTTTTTCCGTTCGTGGAAAATCACAAGTTCTACTGCGAGCACTGGTTTACAACGCTTTTCTTTAAGAAGGTCCGCGAATTCGGCGCACTGCTGGTTTCCAACGGCGTGCTGGCCGATGCTGATGACGTGTTTCATCTTCAATATGTGGAAATCGAAAGCGCCTTGGCCGACGTGAGTCTTGCCTGGGCCGGTGGCGGCAAGACGCTTGGGGCCGCGCATTGGCGGCCGATAGTGGATAAACGCAAACGCATCATCGAGAAACTGAAAGAATGGAACCCGCCACCGGCGCTCGGTCCGATTCCTCCGGCAATCAATGATCCGGCACTGCAGATGCTCTGGGGCATTACTTCGGAAACGCTGGAATCCTGGTCTGCGACAGTGGAAGCAGGGCACGAAAAAGAAATAGTTGGTTTCGCCGCGTCACCAGGTGTTGTGGAAGGAATTGCGCGCGTGCTTCGAAACGTAAACGACATCGGGCAGATTCGCGAAGGGGAAATTTTGGTTTGTCCCGTTACGGCGCCGAGCTGGGGCCCCGTGTTCGGAAAAATAAAAGCTGCGGTCTCGGACATTGGTGGCACGATGTCGCATGCGGCCATCGTTGCTCGCGAATACGGTCTACCCGCGGTCGTAGGCACCGGCCAGGCCACGCAGCGCATTAAGACCGGCCAGCGGCTTCGTGTGGATGGCAACCGCGGCATCGTGTTGATTCTGGATTGAAAGAAGATGGCTTGACGCATCCAAAGCTCATAAGTCGCTTTGGCGAAATCGGCATCAACGACCGGCCGGCCGTCGGCGGTAAGGGAGCGAGCCTCGGCGAACTGGCGCGCGCCGGGATTCGCGTGCCGTCAGGCTGCGTCGTGACGACTGCCGTGTTTGAAAGATTCTTAGCAGCCCTTGATCCGCAAGGATCAATCCGCAGTGAAATTGAGCAATTAGCAGAGGACGATCTTCCGGCTTGCACCCGCGTCGGAGCGGAAGTTCGCGCGCGCATCGAAAGTGCAACTCTGCCGGAGGACTTACAAGAAACAATCGCCACTTACTACGAAGCCCTCCACACGCGTACTAGACCCGTCGAATACACTGAGCCGGTCGCGATTCGTTCGAGCGCAACCAGCGAAGACAGCGCCGCTGCCAGCTTTGCAGGGTTGCAGGCCACCTACCTTTGGGTGCGCGGCGAGGATTCGGTGATCGAACATGTACGCAAATGCTGGGCAAGTCTATATGCCGTGGAGTCGGTTATGTACCGCCGGCGGTTGAAGCTGCCGGAGCATGGTTTGGCGATGGGAGTCGTGATTCAGCGCATGATCGATTCGAGGTGCTCCGGAGTAATGTTTACGCGCAGCCCGAACACGGGCGACCGCTCCGTGGTGGTGGTGGAAGCCAGTTGGGGGTTGGGCTCGGCGATCGTCAGCGGGGAAGTCACGCCGGACAAATACGTAGTCGGCAAAATAACGGGAGAGATCGTCAATCGTACGGTGTCGACCAAGACGCGAATGCATTGTCCCAACCCTGCGGGAGCGGGCGTTGTTGACGAAGAGATCCCTGCCGAACTACAAAACACTGCTTGCCTGAACGACAACGAACTCCACGCGCTGGTCGACATTGCAAAGCGGGTCGAACGCCATTACGGCTGCCCTCAAGACATCGAGTGGGCCATCGCGAGGGATTTGCCTGCTGCCGAAAACGTATTCCTGCTGCAGAGCCGGCCCGAAACCGTTTGGGCAGGCAAGGAAACAGGGCCGGTTGCCGCTCCCAAAAGCAAGCCGTTCGAGCATGTGTTTTCGCTCCTCAGCGGAGGAGCTGCCAAAAAATGAAATTCTCCAACGAGGATGTCCTCGAGATATTGCGGTTGCTCGATGCCACAAAGTACGACGAGCTGCATCTCGAAACCGAGCGCTTTAACCTGACACTTCGCCGCAACCGTGACAGCGGGGATTGGTCGCAGGAAACAAAAGCGCTTTCGGCTCCGAATGTCTTGCACGCCTCGCTCGGCGTGCCGAGTGGCGTGATCAGTGCGGCCCCAGCTGCTCCAGCAGCGTCTCCCGATTCAGGCAAAGCCGGCTTGATCGAAATTCGCGCACACCTCCCGGGTACGTTTTATCGCGCTTCAAAACCCGGGGCGCCGCCGTTTGTCGAGATCGGAAGCTCCGTCGAAGAAGATACTGTCGTGGGCATCATCGAGACGATGAAGCTGATGAACCCGGTCCACGCTCCGGAGCGCGGTGAAATCGCCGAGATCTGCTGCGACAACGCTCAATTTACAGAAAAAGATGCTGTGCTGATGCGCATCAAACCGGGTCCAGCATGATCCTGCGGCGCATTCTTATCGCCAATCGAGGCGAATTCGCAGTCCGTGTGATTCGAACTTGCCAGCGTCTCGGCATCGAAACCGTGCTGGCCTCATCCGAAGCGGACCTGGATTCCACGGCGGCGCGATTGGCTGACAGTACGATCTGCATCGGCCCGGCAAATTCCTCTGCAAGTTATCTGAATATCGGGGCGGTTGTCGCCGCGGCTGTAGTGAGCAAATCGGATGCGATTCATCCTGGCTACGGTTTTCTGTCAGAGAACCCGAAGCTGGCCGCAGCTTGCGATCGCGCGGGCATCTGCTTTATCGGTCCCACGGTGAAGCAGCTCGACGCCGTGGGCAACAAACTCAAAGCGCGAGCGCACGCGGCCGCTGCGGGGCTGGTTAGCGTCCCGGGCGGCGAGGTACTCAGCCTCGACGAAGCGCACCGACTTGCGGATCAGATTGGCTGGCCTATCTTGATTAAGGCTGTAGGCGGGGGTGGCGGCCAAGGCATGAAGCAAGTGCACGATACTGGCAATCTCGCTGCCGCGATGGAAATGGCGACGGCGGAAGCTCAAGCAAGCTTCGGCGATCCACGTTTGTATATCGAGCGCTATATTTCGCACGGCCGCCACATTGAAGTTCAGGTCCTCGGCGACGGAGAAAACGTCATCCATCTCGGCACACGCGATTGTTCGATCCAGCGGCGCTACCAAAAACTTGTGGAAGAAGCGCCCGCCCCGAATATTAATGAAGCTCTCCGAGAAGAGATGCATCGCGCTGCAATTGCTTTTGCGCAACATCTTAATTACAGAGGTCTCGGCACTGTTGAGTTTCTCGTAGATTGCGATCGCGACGCGTTCTATTTCTTGGAAATGAACGCGCGCATCCAAGTCGAGCACCCGGTCACTGAGGCGATTTGCGGCCTCGATCTCGTGCAAGAACAAATCTTAGTCGCGGAGGGCGGCAAGTTGCGATACGCGCAGCGCGATATGAAGTGTGCCGGCCACGCCATCGAATGCCGCATTAACGCAGAAGACTGGGTACATGATTTCCGTCCGAGTCCCGGCACGGTGACGCGCGCCGTTTTCCCGGTGGGGCAGGGAATTCGTGTGGACACGCACATCCAAGCAGGCGCGACAGTCTCGCCTTATTACGACTCGCTTCTGGGCAAACTGATCGTTCACGGCGTGGACCGAGCGGAAGCTGTTCACAAAATGCGTCGCGCGCTCTCGAATTTCGAAATAACGGGTGTTGCCACTAACCTGCGGATGCATGCCGAGCTGATGCGCCACGATGAATTTGCTCACGGCGGTGTAGACACCGCTTTCTTGTACCGATTCCTCCAGAGCGGAAATAGGGAGGCGGCGTGAAAATGCAGCTCAAATCCATGCTGGGTGGCCGAGACTGAAAATGGCCGACATTCAGCTTCTCGACGTTTCGATTCGCGACGGCAACCAGAGTCTGTGGGGCGCGATGGGTTTTACAACGCCGCAAATTCTCAGCGTTGCGCCCATCATGGACCGTGTGGGATTCCACGCGCTGGACTTCACCTCCAGCACGCACATGGGCATTGCCGTGCGCACGCACAAGGAAGATCCCTGGGAACGCATTCGAATGACGCACGCGGCGATGCCCAACACGCCGCTGCAATTCATCGGCACCGGACTTCGCTTCATCTCTTGGGAAGGCCAGCATCCTGATTTCATGCAGATTGTCTACGACCGGTTGGTGGCGAACGGCATTTCGCGATTCGTAGTGCTGGACCCGATGCATGATCCAGAAGCGCTGCTCGAGTCGGCGCGCATGATCCGAAAAGCTGGCGCAACCGAAATTATCGCGGCACTGACTTATACGATCAGCGAGGTCCATGATGACGCCTTCTACGCAAAGCTTGCCGCGCAAGTGTCGAAGTCGCCGCACGTGGACCGCGCCTATATAAAGGACCCGTCGGGCCTGCTTACGCCGGAGCGCGCGCGAACCCTTATTCCGGCCGTTCGGGCGCAGCTGGGCGATAAGCCGCTGGAGCTCCATTCGCACTGCACGATTGGTCTCTCCGGCTTGAGCTATATGGCCGCGGCAGAACTCGGCGTGGAAGTGCTTCACGTTGCATGCGGGCCGCTAGCCAACGGGTCCTCGCTGCCGAATGCGCAGCGCGTGGCCGCGAACCTGCACGAGCTTGGCCACACCGTGAACATCGACGAACGCGCTCTAGCTATGGTCGCCGATTATTTCACGCGACTTGCGGAAGCGGAAAATCTTCCGGCGGGCACACCGCAGGAATACGACGCCTCGTTCCTGCGCCATCAGGTGGCAGGCGGCGTCATGACTACTACGCGCCGCCAGCTCGCCGAGCTTGGTCTCGAAGACAGATTTCCGGATGTGATGCGCGAAGTCGTCCAGGTTCGTGCGGAACTTGGCTATCCGATCATGGTCACGCCTTTCCCCCAAATTGTTTGCACCCAGGCCCTCTCCAACATCATCGGTGCCGAGCGTTACGGCTATGTCTCCGATCAAGTGATCCGCTACGTCCTCGAGAAATTCGGGCGCCCCACCGCGCCAGTCGATGCAAATGTGAAAGATCGCATCCTTTCTCGCCCGCGCGCCAAGGAGTTGGCCGCCGAGCCGCCTCCATTGCCGCCTGAAGAATTGCGCAAACACTTCAAGCCCGAAATTTCCGATGACGAGTTTTTGTTGCGCGCGGCCATTCCCGCCGAAGAAGTAGACACGATGCTGGCGGCTGGCCCCGCCAAGCGGCATTACAATCCCGACATGCAGCCAATTTTAAAATTGCTGCGCGAATTGCAGGAGCGGCCTGCGGCGGCTGATATCGTCATCGAAAAGCCGGACTTTCGATTGGAACTGCACAGTTCGCCGGTTCGCGAGGCGGTCAATGCCTAGAGCCGCCGCGAAGACTCCAACTTCCGCGCATTCCGCTGCGGCGCTCAAGCGGCTGCGCGGTTCGCGCGCTTTTGTTTTTGACATGGATGGCACGCTCGTTCTGGGCGACAAGACGAATCACGGCTTGAACCCGCTGCCTGGCGCGCTTGAAATCACAAATCTGCTGTCGGAGCGCGCAGTGCCGTTCGTTTTGTTCACCAACGGAACGGCCCGCACGCCGCAACAATATGTTGGAATGCTGCGCGATGTCGGCTTTCGGCTGAAAGACGACGGGGTAATGACGCCAGCGAGCAGCGCGGCCGATCACTTCCGCCGCCGCGGCTACAGCCGCATACTGACGCTGGGCGGCGAAGGCCTTGAGAAACCTCTCCGCGACGCCGGGATGGAAATCGTGACGCCGGAGGGAAAGCCTAATGTGGACGCGGTGCTGGTTGGCTGGTTCCGCGAGTTCACCATGAGCGCGCTCGAAGCGGCGTGCCACGCCGCCTGGAACGGCGCGAAGGTATATAGTTGCTCGCAGTCGCTCTATTTTGCTACCGCTCAAGGAAAGGCACTCGGCACTTCCCGCGCGATCTCCGCGATGATTGAGGACCTCACCGGTGCGCGCATTCACGTCATAGGCAAACCATCGCTCGAAGCATTGCGCTGCGCGGCCCGGCAATTGGGCGTTCGAACCAACGAACTCGCCGTGGTTGGCGATGACCCCTCACTGGAAGTTCCGATGGCGCATCGCGGGGGCGCACTCGCCGTGGCCGTCCACACCGGCGTCGGCACGACTGATTCCTTCGGGCATTTGCCCAAGAAGCAGCGCCCACATCTTACCGTCCACGATGCGGGCGAACTTCTTTCGCTCTACAAAGGTCACCGATGAATATCGCAGAACTCATCGCCATTGATGTCCATACTCACGCGGAAGTCTCCTGTCACCAGCCGTTCGATGACTACGGCAAGGAGTTCGATGACGCAAAGGTAAAATATTTCAAGTCCGGGAAGCTTCCAACCGTCGCCGAGACCATCGAATACTATCGCAGCAGAAAAATCGGCCTCGTCATGTTCTCGGTGGACAGCGAATTCGAAATGGGCCGCCGCCGCATTCCCAACGAAGAAGTCGCGGAGGCCGCCGCTGCGAATTCAGACATCATGATTGCGTTTGCCAGCGTCGACCCACACAAAGGCAAACTCGGCGTTCGCGAGATGCGCCGCCTGCTCGCTGACCACGGCGTCAAAGGTTTTAAGTTTCACCCCACGTGCCAGGGTTTTTTCCCGAATGACCGCATGGCCTATCCGATGTACGAACTCATCGCGGAACATGGCCTGCCGGCAATCTTCCATAGCGGACATTCCGGCATGGGTACTGGAGTGCCCGGCGGCGGCGGTTTGCGTTTGAAATATTCCAACCCGATGCACTTGGATGATGTCGCCGCGGACTTTCCGAACATGAAGATTGTGATCGCGCATCCGTCGTGGCCGTGGCAGGACGAGGCCCTTTCCGTTTGCCTGCATAAGCCCAACGTCTACATCGATCTTTCGGGCTGGTCTCCCAAATATTTTTCACCCCAGCTCGTGCAGTACGCCAACACTTTGCTGAAGCACAAGATGCTCTTCGGCACCGATTTTCCGTTGATCACCCCGGACCGTTGGATGGAGGACTTTAAACAGGCAGGCTTCCGCCCCGAAGTCCATTCGCTGATCTTCAAAGAGAACGCATGCCGTCTGCTTGGCCTCGGTGCGCCAACGGCTACCACCTAGCGCTGGATTTTCGGAGCAGGCGAAGACAGAGCTTTCCACACTTTCGGTTCGATTAAGGAACCGTGACAATAACTTTTCCGATTTGCTCGTTGCCTTCCAAATAGCGGTGCGCCTCAACTATCTGTTCGAACGGAAACGTCTTCGCAATAATCGGTTTCAGCCAGCCTGCGCGCAAGCCCTCCTCGACAAACTGCCTCGCGCGTTCGAATCGTTGTGCATCGTGAATGATTTCGAAGACGAGGTAGCCGCGCATCACAAATCCCTTCATCGCCGACGGACCAAACGGGAAAACCGTATTTTGTGCCTGTCCGCTGAGATTGCCATACAGAATCAACCATCCTCCGGCAGCCATCGCCGCGGCAAGCGAAGCGGCGATTGGACCACCAATTGGATCGAAGGCAACCTTCGCCCCTTTGCCTCCGGTGATGCGCAGCACTTCCGTCTCCAGCGTCTGCTTTTCCGTAACGATGACGTGCGCCGCTCCGAGGTTTCGCAGTTCTGCTTCTTTCGCTGCCGTTCGCGTCACCGCAATCGACACGCCGCCAACATGATTTGCGATTTGAATGGCCGCGAGCCCCACGCTGCTGGACGCCGCGGTAATGATCACCGCGTCGCCCGCGCCAATTTTGGAAATGTCGATGAGCGCCCCGTACGCGGTCAGGTACTGCATCCAAATGGACGCGCATTCGTGCGTTCCCAATCCTCCCGGCCGCTTTAGCAGCGCCGCCGCCGGCACGATGGCGTGCTCCGCATAGACACCGTATTTGTTCATCGAAAACGCCGGCATTACGCAGATCGGCTCGCCCACGGAAAAGCCCTTGATTCCTTCACCGAGCGCCTCAACGATCCCAGCCGCCTCGTAACCGAGACGCGCCGGCAGTTGCGCCCTCTCGATATATCTCCCGGAGCGGAAGGCAGCTTCCGCCCGGTTCAAGCCGATCGCTTCAATGCGCACACGCACTTCGCCAGCGCCGGGGTCGCCCACTTCCAAAGAGTCAATGCGAAGAACCTCGGGCCCCCCAAATTCATGGAATCTCACGACCTTTGTCATCATTTTTGCTTTTCTCCCCAATCGATTCTCAATACTCGCTTGGATACCCGCAAATTGCCCGAATCGCACAAATCGGATGTTAGATGTTCGTCGCTTTCATTTGCTGCGCGATGTACTCAGCCTGCCGCAATGCCAGCGCAACAATGGTCAACGTCGGGTTAGCGCAACCTGGGGTGCTCAAGGCACTGCCGTCGGAAATAAATAAATTTTTGATATCGTGAGTCTGGCCCCAGGCATTTGTCACGCCATCTCGCGGGTCGGTGCTCATACGCGCCGTGCCTAGATTGTGTGTTGCTGGAGGAGTCGGGCCGATAACAACACGTTTCGCGCCGATCGCGTCATAAATCTTGGACATTTGTCCCTGCGCATGCTTTCGCATGGCCTCATCGTTAGGATGCTCATCCACGTGGATATTCGCCACCGGCTGGCCTAAATTATCTTTCACGTCTGAATTCAACGTGATCCTGTTTTCGGAGCGAGGCAAGTCCTCACCATTAATGAACATGCCGGCCAAATTTCGATAGTTCTCGAGGATCGATGTGAAATCCCTACCCCATCCGTATTGCAAACCGACCAAAGGAAAAGTCGGGAGATCGAGTGTAACTAGTTCCATCCGGTAGCCGCCCACGAAGCCGCGGCGCGGGTCGTTGATAATTTCATCTTCCACAACGCCGGCGAGAGTAGCGCCTCGCCACGAGTACACGGGCTTGTCAAAAATTCCCCACACAAAACCGGTGATCTGGTGACAATAATTCCGTCCGACCTGGCCCGAAGAATTGGCCAAGCCTTGCGGGAACTGTGAAGATGTGGAGAGCAGCAGCAGACGCGCCGTTTCAATGGCATTGCCCGCGACGCAAACCAGACGAGCCGATTGTCGCTTCTCCTGGCCTTGACCATCTCGGTAGACGACCGCTTTGACGCGGCCGTCGGTTCCGTGCTCAATCCGGGCAGCCGTAGCCTCAACACGCATATCCAGATTCCCGGTCGCTTCCGCGCGCGGGATCTCCGTGTAGAGCGTGCTCCACTTCGCGCCCATTTTGCAGCCTTGCACGCAGAAGCCCTGCTGGATGCACAAGCCGCGCCCATCTGCCGCACGCGAATTGATCGCCATATGCCCGGTGTGTACCCGCTCGTAACCCAGCTTCTCCGCGCCCGCATACATCACTTTGAAGTTGTTTGAAGCGGGCAACCCCGGCACGCCATTGCGCCGCGTTACGACCATGCGCTGCTCCGCGAGTTCGTAATATTTCTCGAGTTCCTCGAAAGAAAGCGGCCAGTCTATCAAAAAGCGCCAGCCACAGTGCCTTAAGTCCTCTTTGCAAGCAACTCCCATGGCTGGAGCCGTGGCGCGGACGCTGTCCAATGGACGGTTGTTCCGCCCACTGTTTTGCAATGCCACACGGGCAGGGTAGGGAAGTCACGCGCGACGCCCCAATTGCCGCTCTGCGTCCGCGCATCGAGCCAGGTCAATTGACCAAACGCCTCGCCAGGGACTTGCGAAAATGTTTCTACCGATTGTCGTTTGCCCGCTTCGAGCAGCACCACTTTAATCCCGCACCGCGTCAATTCGTGCGCGAGTGTACCGCCGCCTGCACCTGAGCCAATGATCACAACAACGCTATCGTCCTTGAGTTCGATCCGAGCCATCTTTCCAATCCACGCGGACTATTTGCTGACGGGCATCGGTCCGCCATCCTGGAGCGGCACTTCCGGCAACCAATGCAGATCATCGAATCCGCGAAGGAGATGGCCCCCTTTCGAGAAGGCTTCACCCTCATAACCAAAATAGGCGTAAGCCATGGGCGTCGCATAGAGGACTTGAACGGTTGTCTGACGGATTATTCTAAAGAAATCGGAAGTCTCCACTTTTTTCAAGGCAGCGACTCTCTCGCTCTCGGTGCTTGTTGTAAAGCCTGCTCCGAGTCCAGCAAGGCCTTTTTTGATCAACTTGTGGGTTAACGCATTCTTGCTTGCGTCGTCGTCGATTGCTCGTACGACTAGCGCATAAGCTGTGTCATCCAGCTTGTCGTGCGGCATCAGAGTTCGTGCCGCAGCCAGAACTGCCGATCCTTCAGCCGTCGTGAAAGCTGTCAGATCAATAGCCCAGGCACGGCCTCGCGCAATCAAAGCCAGCGGACTCCCCGCGACCACCAAGCCCGTTAACATGCCCGTGGAAGCCTTTAGAATTTCCCGGCGACCAACCGCGATGACTTCGCCCATTGGCTCATTCCCTCCGTCTGCAATCGCAGCGAAACGGCCCCAAAGCTATTACAGACTATTCCGAGGAGCAAGCAAATCAGAAAATTACGGATTGAGCGGTATTCGTTTTGCTTGGAAAGAGCTGCCGCGAAGTATATATAGATAGCCCGCGTGAGCCACCGCTTAGGTCGAACCACGTCATTCAGCTGGCTGACAAAGTGTGGCGTTTTCTTGAATCGACGCCGATAGGAGTTTTCATGAACCGAAAAGTGTTTGGAAGTCTTGCCGTCAGCGTTGCGATTCTGTGCGGAGCAGGTTGCCATTCGAAAGACGGAACCGCAGGAAAACCTCGAGAGGCGGTATCTCCAGCCAGCGTGGACGAATCACGGTTGCTGCACGCGGATCAGGAACCAGGAAACTGGATGAGTTACGGACGGACTTACAACGAGCAGCGCTTTAGTCTGTTGAAACAAATCAATGACCAAAACGTCGGCCAAGTCGGGCTCGCCTGGTATCTGGATCTGGACGTGCAACGCGGGCAGGAAGCAACCCCTATCGTCGTCGACGGAGTGATGTACTTCTCAACGGCGTGGAGCAAAGTCTTTGCGGTGAACGCGGCGACAGGAGAGAAACTCTGGTCCTACGATCCGAAGGTGCCGCCAGAGTGGGCCGTCAACGCTTGCTGCGACGTAGTTAATCGAGGTGTTGCGGTTTGGCGCGGAAAAGTTTTTGTCGGCACGCTGGACGGGCGACTCGTTGCTATCGACGCCGCAACCGGAAAGCCCGTCTGGGAAACTCTCACCATCGATCCCAAGTATCGTTACACCATCACCGGCGCTCCACGCGTCGTCAAAGGAAAAGTCCTGATCGGCAACGGCGGCGCGGAAATGGACGTGCGCGGCTACGTGTCTGCGTATGACGCGGAGACGGGCAAGCTCGCTTGGCGCTTCTACACCGTTCCCGGGGATCCCTCGAAACCCTTCGAGAGTCCGGCACTCGAGAAAGCCGCAAAAACCTGGAGCGGAGAATGGTGGAAGCTCGGTGGCGGCGGCACTGTCTGGGATTCGATCGTCTACGATCCCGAGCTCGATCTGCTTTTTATCGGAACGGGCAACGGAACCCCGTGGAACCGCCGAGCGCGCAGCCCGCAAGGAAAAGACAATTTATTCACCAGTTCGATCGTGGCGCTCAAGCCCGACACTGGAGAGTATGTTTGGCACTACCAGGAAGTTCCAGGAGATGCATGGGACTACGATTCGGCTGCCCCAATGATCCTCGCCGACGTCACCATTGAAGGTGCTCTGCGAAAAGTTCTCTTTCAAGCTCCAAAGGATGGGTTCTTTTACGTACTCGATCGCGCCACGGGACAACTCATTTCCGCCAAGCCGTATACTACGGTCACGTGGGCGACCGGGATCGATCCGGCGACTGGCCGTCCAATCGAAAGCGTCAGTGCGCGTTACGAAGCTACTGGCAAAGGCGTGCCCCTTACTCCCGGTCCGCTAGGCGGTCACACTTGGCACTCCATGTCTTACAGCCCGCAAACGGGATTGGTCTATATTCCCGTGGAGGAGGCCGGGTTCCTCTACAAGTCGGAAGAACATTTCGAGGCGAGAAATCTGGCGTACAACACGGCGATCGACTTCGCGGCCGCGGGCATGCCACAAAAACCGGATGTGAAGAAAGCCGTTCTCGAGAGCATCAAGGGGCATTTGTCCGCGTGGGATCCTATCCAACAAAAAGAAATCTGGCGCGTCGATCGCACCAGCCCGGTAAATGGTGGAATCCTAACGACCGCCGGGAATCTTTTGTTTGAAGGCACAGCACAAGGCAGTGTAGAAGCGTATCGAGCCGACCAGGGCCAGAAATTGTGGTCTGCCGAAGCGCAAAGCGGCGTTGTCGCAGCTCCCATCACCTATACCGTTGACAAAGAACAATACGTCGCCGTCGTAGTTGGTTGGGGCGGCGCATTCCCTCTCGCGACGGGAGAAATCGCGCTGAAAGTGAGCAGGCCGCAAAACGTCAGCCGCGTCCTCGCTTTCAAATTGGGCGGAAACGCGAGCTTGCCACCGCTCCCGCAAATACCACAACCTCAATTGAAGCCGCCGCCCTCGACCGCCAGCGCCGCAACCGTGCAAAAGGGCGAAGGACTCTTCCAGAATTACTGCTCCACTTGCCACGGAGATGTGGCTGTTAGCGGTGGTGTCCTGCCCGACTTGCGCTATTCCGGCACGCTTGAGAATTCAGCGTGGACTGACGTGGTCCTCGGCGGTTCGCTTAAACCCTACGGAATGGTTTCTTTTTCAAAGGAGCTTTCGAAGGAAAATGTAGAAGCCATTCGTGCCTACGTGATCTTCCGCGCAAATCAATCGCTGGCGGAGTCAAAACCAGGCAAGCACTAAAAGGCGGAAGGCCCACGGACGATGGGGGCAGAAAATTCCTCAGCGCGGCTCGATCCGCGGAGGAACAGGCATAGTCGCAAAGAACAGTGCCACGATGCCGCCTGCGACGACCAGCATGTTCAACTCGAAAGCCAGCGTATAGTTTCCATAGACGTCGAACAACTTCCCGCCGATAAATCCCGCTGGCGAGCAGAAAACTCCCGTGAGCAGCAGCGCCAGGCCATTCAGTTTGGGAAATGCCGCAGGACCGTAGAAATGCGCCGTTGCTGTGTTCAAGCAAACAAACGTCCAGCCAAACCCCGTGCCATACAGAATCGCAGCAACATACGCAATCGACAGCGCGTGAGAATTCACATTGAGGGCCAGGACCGAGCCGAGTAAGTAGCAACATAATCCCATCATGAAGGCAAAGCGCGTCGTGAGGCGGTCCATCAACCACCCACCGATCAAACGTCCGCCCACCGCTCCAATGCTAAACAGCGCCATGGCCCACGCGGCATCGCTTGCAGCTATGCCCGCCCCTTTAAGATGCAGCAGCCAATGTGCGGTGAAAAAGAAAAATGGAAATTGGCAAGCGATCCCGCCGATCACAATCAACCAGTACGAGCGCGTCGCCCAGGCTTCTTTTGGCGTCCAGGCGAATTTCGTCACCAACCGATTCGTGGTGGCAGCGTGCGCTGAATCGCCCTGATCTCCTTTGCCATCCACAATTTGGCCCAAAGCTTCCGGACTCTCCTTTACAAAGGTAAACGCGAACAGCGCGGAAAATATCGCCACGCACGCCACAACCTCCCATGCCTGCCGCCAATTTCCGCCATTCGCCGCCAGAATTTTATTGGTGAGCGGCGCGCCTACAAATCCCGCGAACCCCGATGCGCTGAGCGCGACAGCCATCGCTCTTCCACGATACTCCCGGAACCATCTGGTAACCGCCGTTGACACAGGAACAATCGTTCCAAAACTAATCCCCGTGCCAATAAGAACGCCGAAACCCACAACATAGTGCCAAGGTTTTGAGGCAAACAACGCTAGCCATAACGCCCCGCAGAGGATCACAGCGGCCCCAATCCCAAAAGTCTTGCGAATGCCCCACTTCAAGATCGACGCAGCGACAATGATAGATGGCAGACCCACAAGCAGATTCAAGAGCGTAAATCCCAGGCCGTAGGTGCTTCGGCTCATCGCGATTTCCTTCAACATGTAGGTGTTGATCACCGCTCCGCCGTACAGCGGGAAACCCATATTGAGGAAATCTAGGAACCACAATGCGGCCACCAGTTTCCAGCCATAGAAAGCCTGTCTTATTGGCATGCTTTGCTCGATCGCCTCAATCGCTTACGTAGTCTGTCCCTCTAAGGTGTGGCGAAAAACGAAGACTGCGAGGATATCAGGTCTGGCGTGTTAAAGCGCAAATTCGCCGCCGCCGCATCAAACGGCTGAATCGAATTTTTGTCTGTCGGCAGAACACGATAGGCTCGCCACAAATCGTTCGAGCGAAAGGCGCATGTTTAATTTCGGTGGTCCCAGGCGGCCGCATACCAGCAATCGCGCAAAAACATGGTTGTTTTCCTCCCAAATCTGGTGTTTCATATAGTGAAACAATGTTTCAGGGACTGAATGCCGCGATTCTGACTCTCCCGCTCCCGCGGTCAACAAGAAGTTCTTCTCCCTGCCCTGCGCTTTTCCAGAGGCTCCTGTTTGCCGGACATATCTAGGCGTAGCAGAAAGTCGCCCGCGCGCGATCGCGGCGAAGCCGGCTCCAGCAAATCCTTGCAGAAGGCTATTCGCATTCTGTTGCACCTGGGGGAGAATGGCCCGGAAATGGGCATCACTCAGCTTTCTTCCGGCCTCGCCCTCAACAAGTCCACCGTCCATCGTCTCCTCGCTGCCATGCAAAAATTCCATCTCATCGAGCGGAACCCCCTAAACGAAAAATATCGTCTCGGCATCAAATTTCACGAACTCGGCAGCCGCGCTCTCCACGCGCGTTCCCTGCAGTCTGAAGCACGCCCCTTTCTCCTCGAACTCGCCCGGCGCTCCAACGAAAGCATCAGCCTCGCCGTTCCCGGCGCCGGCGGTATCATCTGTCTCGACCGCGTCGATTCCCCCAATTCCATCATTACGGTCCGTACGCTCATCGGCGAACGCTTTCCCGCGCACTGCACTGCCGCCGCCAAAGCTATCCTCGCGTGGCTCCCCGAACGTGAGGCCTACAACATTCTCTTCCGCAATGGTATGAAGCTATACACGCCGCTCACTATCCCAAGTCTCAGGAAACTCAAGGTTGCTCTCGACCTCACTCGCCGTCAGGGCTATGCTACCGACCACGAAGAATTGGAAAAGGGATTGAGCGGTATTGCCGCTCCCGTTCTTTACAAAGGGGGTCGCGTCATTGCGGCTCTCGGCATGGCTGGGCCCACGCTGAGATTAGTTGGCCCGGATCTCGCCAAAAAGATCCCTTTGCTTTTAGATTTCGCGGCGAGGCTTTCCAAGACGCTCAGCCGCGGCCCGGCCAACTTCGGCACCGTCATGGAGCCGCTCGCCGGATCCAGCTTGGGAGAGAGGTCCAAACCATCATGGCGAACGCCCTTTGCGCTGACCAGATAGGCAGTCTTCTGAGACCACCCGACTTGCTCGCGGCCAGAAGCCACGCCGGCAGCGCAGAGAAACTTCGCGCCCTCGAGGATCAGCACATCCTGCGGGTGCTCGCCAAACAGAAAGATCTGGGCTTCGAGATTTTTACGGATGGCGAATTGCGCCGTAGAAACTTCATGAGTGACTTCACGGATGCCGTCGAAGGCTTCGATTTTGGCGACGCCGTGGCCAGAAACTGGAACGCTGGCGATAAAGGAGCGGCTCCCGTAAGCAGCGTTGCCGGAATCGTCACAAAGAAACTGCGCCAGGTTCGGCCACTCACTGGCCACGAGCTGCCTTTCTTGAAAGCGCACAGCCCGGGCGACATAAAAATGACCCTCCCAAGCGCCACGCAGTTTCCCGCAATCTCCTTCAAGCGCGGGGTAACCGATGCCATCTACAAAAACCATTCCGAGCTTTTATGGGCCGTGGTCGAAATCATGAAGACGGATCTTGCGGCTCTTTCCAGTGACGGCGTGAAATACATTCAGATTGACGCGCCGCGCTACAGCTACTACATGGATCCCAAATGGCGCGAGTGGATTCGCACTGAAATCGGCATGGACCCCGACGCCGCGCTGGACGAAGCCATTAAAGCCGACAACGCGTGTTTCCGCGCAGCGCGTCGCCCCGGCGTGACGCTTGGCATCCATCTTTGCCGCGGAAACAACCGCAGCCATTGGTACGCCGAGGGTGGTTACGACGCCATCGCCGAAAAATTGTTCGGCACTCTCGATGTGGACCGCTTCCTACTTGAATACGACGACGAGCGTTCTGGGACATTCGAACCGCTACGCTTCGTCCCGAAAGGCAAAACAGTTGTTCTCGGCCTCATCAGTTCCAAGCTCCCCCGCATGGAAGATCCCGCTGATCTTGCCAAGAGAGTCGAAGAAGCCTCGCGCTATGTTCCCATGGAAAACCTCGCGCTAAGTCCACAATGCGGCTTCGCCTCCACCGCGGAAGGCAACTTGATCACAGAAGATCGCCAGTGGGCCAAGTTGAAGCTCGTCGCGGATACAGCTCGGCAGGTTTGGGGTTGAACTGCGCTTCGGTTCGTTGATGCAGTTTCGTCCGCCTGATACGTTAGGCAGGCATGTGAATTAATTCCCGGTACTCCGTCAATCGTCCGCAAAATCGAGCGGCGTGGCCGTCTCTTCTATGCTGGTTTGACACTATGCTGGTTTGGCCGTTGATAAGTCGGAGCGACAGTCGTACCATCCCCCATCATGTACTTGCCGTCCTCTGGAATGCCTTCACTACATTTTGAGCAGTTTCAGTTCGTCGCCGATCATTCTCAACTGATCATCATTGTGCGCAACACGAATCCAAAGTCCAAATTTTGGATTGAGCGCGGTTATCCTCCCAAGCCCAAGGAAATCAAATGCCATACCAGCAAGAGGACGGGTAAGGTGACGGCAGTAAGCTCCGAGGAGGTGAGCGCTTGCCGGGCGGCCAGTTTCTACGTGATCGATGCGGACGGCGCAGCGCGCCGGGGGCCGAATGATGCATTGCCTTTGCGGTTTCCCTTTGGGACCGCCGAGAAAAACGAGCAAGGTCAGGTCATCGACCCAAAGAAGAATAAGGCTTTAGTAGGAGACTACGACCTGATGGGCGTGGTTAATCCCGGGGCGAAAGGCCGCAATCTTACCCTGATATGGATGAATGGCATTCGAATGTCCGATTTCACTAGCCCTGACGTTGATCGCGTACGCATGCTGGTGAATGCGAGATTGGATCTGCCTAGAGTAATGCATGGCGCGCACGATCAGTTCGCGGATTTTTCCGAAGGGGGTGCGACTGCGTTCTTTCCTAACGGCTTGGCTTGGGAACTGAAAAACGGAGAATCCATTCGCGGATTCTACGAATTACTTGGCCGCCAAACGATCAAGGGCTCGTATATGAGGTGAATTAGCCGATTTCCGGCCGTCCCATTTCGAAATCTCTAGTCTGCGGAGAACGCTCAAGATCAGCAGGGTCGTACACTCGCATTATCGAAGATGTGAAGCAAAACTTCTTTTCTCCGATTACGGCGCTGACACTTTGAGTTCGCCCGCGTAATCGGAAACTCATCCACTATCCCCACGAGCCGTGGCTTGACTTTCGCGGAAGCGCGGAGAAAAATCGTCCCGTCCATCATAATTTTAGGTCGGTGCGATAAGCGGCTGAATTTCTTAGGTCTGATTCAAATGAATTGGTCCGTCTGATCGTTTCTTCGTGCACTTAGAAAAGAGGCAACATGTTTTCGACTCCTTATATCGATGGTAAGACGATTGAAGTTCCGCTCTCCGCGTTTTCCGAGGTCATCAATCCGGCGAATCAGCGTCCCTTCGCGTGCATTTTCATGGCGCAGGAGCAGCACATGCGCGCGGCCATCGATGCAGCCGCTGCGGCTAAAAATACGTGGGGTGCGACGCTGGCCGCAGAACGCGAGCGCATTTTAATGCGCGCCGCCGATGAACTCGAAAAAGCCTCGGAGGAAATGATTGAGCTCTTGATCGAGGAAGCGGGATCGACTTTCGGTAAGGCCCATTTTGAAGTTCCGTTCGCGGCCAATCTGGTTCGCTCGATTGCCGGCGAAGCTCGCCGCATTCGTGGCGACGTTTTTCCTTCCGACGTTCCGGGAATGATCTCCATGGCCATCCGCCGGCCGCTGGGAGTCGTCGCGGGCATTTCGCCCTTCAATTTTCCCGTCGTGCTCTCGCTGAAGAAAGTTGCGTTCGCGCTCGCCTGCGGAAATACATTTGTGCTCAAGCCGTCGGAAGAGACCTCGCTCGTCGGCCTGAAGCTGGCTGAAATCTTTGAGCGCGCTGGAGTGCCAGCCGGCGTTTTCAACGTGGTTCCTGGTGACGGTCCCTCGCTCGCGAAGGTGCTGATCGAAGACTCGCGCGTGAAACTTGTTTCCTTCACCGGGTCGACAGCCGTGGGTCGAATTATTGCGGTCGAGTGCGCCAAGCGCGGTAAACGCTGTGTCCTCGAAATGGGCGGAAAAAGCCCGCTGATCATTTTGAAGGACGCCGATTTGGATTACGCAGTGGACACCGCGTGTTTTGGAATTTTTATTCATCAGGGACAAATCTGCATGGCCGGTTCGCGGATTATCGTCGAAGCGCCCGTCTACGAAGAATTCCTGAAACGCTTCGCTGCAAAAGCCCAGACCCTGAAGGTCGGCGACCCACGCGATCCACATACCGTCATTGGCCCGCTGATCCGCACTTCGCAATGCCCCATGATCGACAAGAAAATCAAGGACGCCGTAGCGGCGGGCGCGCGCCTGCTAACCGGCGGGAAATACGAAGGCAATTTTTATCACCCGACCGTTGTCGCGGACGTCACTCCAGACATGGCCGCATTTCGCGACGAACTCTTCGGCCCCGTCGCCGCCGTGACAAAAGCCAACGACCCGGATCACGCGCTCACACTTGCCAATAGTTCAACGTACGGTCTGTCCTCTGCCGTGCTCACGAATAACCTCCAACTTGCGATGCGCTTTGCCCTTGAACTCGAAGCAGGCATGGTCCATCTGAACGGACCGACAATCCATGACGAAGGCACCGTTCCCTTCGGCGGCGTAAAAGATTCCGGTATGGGCCGCGAAGGAGGCCGCTGGTCCACTGATGAAATGACCGAAGTGAAATGGGTTACGATTCAGACAGGCCGCCGTCAATATCCTTTTTAATCTAGGGTTGTGTCTCGCAAAAAACTTAGGGCAATCAACGGACCACAACAGCTTTCCTGGTCCCGTCACATTTTGTCGGGGTGGAACTGGTTTACCTTGAGTCTCGAAGGGCCTCACCAGCGTACGTTGGTTCGAATCAGACATCGAAAAAAACGGTTTCGCCAGGGCCCTGGAGAACAACGTTCCACTCCAAAGCGCTATCCCGTCCATCGATCTTTTTTGCAATAAGCGTTTCACGCCTTCCGGCTTCTACGAGATTGAGCGCGAAATCTTCCGCGTTGCTGGGCTCATCTGGGAAATAAATCCGTGTAATCAGCCGTCGGAGTAACCCGCGCGTGAAAACAGAAACTGCGAGATGCGGCGCTTGTAGTTTTCCATCCGGCCCAGGAATGCGCCCCGGCTTAATCGTCGTAAAACCAAATCTTCCCGCGTCGTCGGTGGGGACGCGCCCGTAGCCGGTAAAGCCCGCTTCGGCCGGTTTTTCCTGTGGATCATCCGGATGAGCATATTTGCCGTGCGAATTCGCTTGCCAGATCTCAACGATTCCATCGGGCACTGGTTTGCCATCCCCGTCGAGGATGCGGCCCGCAATTTCCACGCGCTCTCCGGAAACGCCAGGCCCCGCCAGATTGTCTCGATAAAGCCAGGAGAAACCGATCCTGAAAAAGGGTCCAACGGTCTGCCAGGTTGTGGCCTGAAGGCTCATGATTTTTCTCCGTGCGCATGAGTCTCCATTGGAGTGCTCTCGCGTCCACTCAGAACGATGTCGAACCGGTAGCCTAGCGCTTGCGACGGAATCGTCGTCTCCCAATCGAACTGCGAAATGAGCCGGTTCCTCGCTTTTTCATCTTCCGTACAGTTGAAGATTGGATCGAAGGGAATTAGGGGATCGCCCTGGAAATACATTTGCGTCACAAGCCGCGTGGCAAACGCCGGACCGAACAAAGAAAAATGAATGTGCGCTGGCCGCCAGGCATTGTGGTGATTTCCCCAGGGATATTCGCCCGGCCGAATCGTCACGAAGCGATAGTGCCCATCGGAATCCGTCACGGCGTGCCCGCAACCGGTGAAATTCGGATCGAGCGGAGCATTATGCTGATCAATGTTGTGAAGATACCTTCCCGCAGCATTCGCTTGCCAAATTTCCACGAGGGTGTTTGGGACTGGCCGGGAGTTTTCATCAAGCACGCGTCCACTTACGATAATGCGTTCACCGAGCGGCTCGCCGGAATGCTGCCGCGTCAGATCGCAAGCCTTCACATCAGTAATATCCCGTTCGAACAGCGGCCCCGTAATCTCAGAGAGTGTGTGAGGAAGCACAACAAGAGGCTGCAACGGCGCACGCTTAAGCGAAGAAACATAGGGAGGGTGCAAATGAGGCGGCTGCGTGCCGGGGACGTAGCGCCGATATCCCGAAATCTTTTTCATCCCAAAACCCTCCTAATGACAATTCCACCGCGCCGGGCATTTTATGGCACGCCAAACGCGCCCGCAATGCCGATTATCGAAATATTGGGCGCATATCGGTCAATTTCGTGTAATCTCTTTCGCTGTATCAACTTTTTCGATGGTTGCTTCCAGGGGGATTCGAATGACCGCCGTTTTTTCTGATCCGCGCGCCCGGCAGGAAGTTCCAAGCGGACCCGCTTCGAAACGCCAAGTCTCAGGCAAGTCTGCTCCGAAACAGCAAGTCCAAAGCGGTTTAGCTTTGAAACAACACATGCCGCACCGAACGGATTCGAAACATCAAGTTCCAAGCGGCTCACTCTCGAGACAGCAAGCTACAAGCAGACCTGCCTCGCAGCAAGTGCTTCTGGGCAAACCTGATTCGAACGCATCCGTTGGGCCCCTTCTTACGATGTCGGCACAGATTGACGGTTATAGCGGCGATCCCAATTTCATGACGTCGCTGGCGCGCGGCCTGGCGGTGATTCAGGCATTTTCGCAACGCCAGCGCGAACTCACCGTTTCTCAAATCAGCGCGAAGACCGGGTTTTCACGCGCCGCTGTGCGGCGTTGCCTTTATACGCTCGCGAAACTTGGCTTCGCTGCCACCGATGACGGCAGGCATTTTCATCTCCGGCCCCGCGTGCTCGCGCTCGGTCATTCCTACATTTCTTCCATGCCGCTGGCGGCGATGGCGCAGCCGGTTCTCGAAAATGTCAGCCACATTTTGCATGAGTCCTGCTCGATCGCAACATTGGACCGGACTGATATCGTTTACATTGCCCGCGCGAACGTGACGCGCATCATGTCCATCGATCTCGTGGTGGGGAGCCGGCTGCCTGCGTTTTGTACTTCTATGGGCCGCGTTTTGATGGCCGAGCTCCCGGCAGACAAGCTCGACGAATTTCTGGTCCGTGTCGAATTCAAGAGATTTACGGATCGAACGGTAGCGAACGCGGAAAAGCTCCGCCAGATTCTGCGATTGGTGCAGCGCAATGGCTACTCCATTGTGGATCAGGAGCTGGAGTCTGGCTTACGCTCCATGGCCGTTCCGATTCATGATTCAGCCGGAAGAGTGGTCGCGGCACTGAACGTCGGCGCGCACGCGCAGCGCGTTTCGATACAGGATTTGCAAGTGCGATTTCTTCCGCACCTAAAGGCCGCGGCGCAGGAGCTCTGTCTAATTGTCAGGTGACGACTCACCATTGCGCGCGCGTGTCCGTCACATTTAGGGACAACGGGATTTCTCGGAAGTAAAAAAAGTTTTGGAAGCGAAAAAGGGCCTAACAAAAGTGAGGAAAGGAATTTTTGAACGATATTCGCACGAACGCCCGATTAATGTCTTGACAGCCGCCGTTCGAAGCATTAGACCTGCACGCAATACGGGGTGTATTTAGGATTTTGGATGGCGAGAATTGCTGGTTCGAATCATTTGCGGGAGGGGTGAATCATGAGGCGAAGTTTAGGGGCATGGGCCGTCCTTGGAATCGTGATTCTCTGTGGCTGGGCCAAGCCGGCATTTTCTCAAGGTGGCGCGAGCGCCGCCCAGCTGAATGGAACGGTGCGCGACGCAAGCGGAGGTTCCGTTGCGAAGGCTTCGCTGAGCTTGCGGGACATCGGCACCAATCGGACTTACACGGCCGTTTCGAATGAAAACGGTCTTTACGTCATTCCCAGTCTGCCTCCAGGAAGTTACGAATTGACGACGGAAGCCACAGGATTCGCGAAATCGACGCAAACGGGAATCGTGCTGTCGGTAGGCCAAGTCGCCACCATCGACGTCAGCATGAGCGTCGCGCAAAGCAGGGAAAAAGTGGTGGTTACAACTGAAACGCCGCCCGTCGAGCCTACGCGGACCGAAATAAGTCAGGTGATCGACACAAAACAGATCCAGGACCTGCCGATCAGCGGCCGGCTTTTCACCGACTTCGCCCTTTTGACGCCCGGAGTTGCCACCGGGCGCACCAGCTTGCAATCCACGATCACGGAGTTTGAAGTCACCCGAATATCGTTTGGTGGTATGCGCGACTTGAGCAACGCGGTAACGGTGGACGGCGCAGACACGATCAACACGGCAACCGGGTCGCAACGATCGACGCCATCGCAGGAAGCCGTAAGCGAGTTCCGTGTGGTCAACAACGGATTTGGAGCGGAATACGGAAGGGCGCTCGGTGGGATCGTCAACATCGTCACGAAGTCCGGTACAAACAATTTCCACGGGTCGGCTTACGACTACTTGCAAAATAACGCGACCGACGCGCGATCCCTGCTGCAGCCCGCCCCCCAAGGGGACACGCTCCAACAAAATCAATTTGGCGGGACCCTTGGCGGCCCGATAAAGAAAGACGAGACTTTTTTCTTCGCGAATTATGAAGGCCAGCGGCGCAGTCAGTCTCCCACGTACCCAACCACGCTCGTAGGACCGGTGAGCCTTTCGAACGGAACGCAATCCACAGAACTTGCGCTAATCAACCAAGCCAAAGAGGCCCTGGGACTTCTTCCAGAGAACCTCAATATTTTGACAACAAAAAACACTGACAACGGGCTTATTAAAATTGATCAGCAGTTCGGCAAGAACAATCGCCTGTCGGTCCGATACAACATCTTCGACGGACGTGAAACGAACTTGCTGGTTGGCGACACTCTGGATGGTGGAGGCATTGGAGCGCCCAGCAGCGGTCACGATGCATACATTCGGGATCAAGCTCTCGTAGGGGTCCTCAATACGCAGATTTCTCCGGACCTTGTAAACACCGCTCTCATGCAATGGTCGCGCAGGCACTATAACTTCCCAGGGGTGACTGGCCAGCCAAACCTGGACATCCCGAACGACCTGCTCTTCGGGCATAACTTTGGCGTGTTGGATGCGATTTATGAGAGCCGAGTGCAAGCCACGGACTCCGTAAGCTGGGTAAAGGGGTCACATTTCGCGAAGTTCGGGGTGGACACAAATTTCATCAATAACTTCGTGATCTGGCCCGGATTCACGCCGATGCGCATCGTCCTGCCGGGCATCAACTGTCTGGTGGAGTTTGCTAATTTCGTGAACCCGGGCGCGGATGTGCCGTCCTCGTTGAATCCCGGAGACACGTGTCCTCTGCCGCCGGTTTTGGATGGCACGCCGATTGTTTTCTGGGGAGCTCCGGTCGGGCCTGGCAACGTAACGCCTGGTTTTGAACCACCGTCGCTTTGCGCTTCAACCGGTTGCACTCCGAACAGCTGGTCGAACGCCTATCTTCCTTCGCAAACGGTCAATTTTTCGGAAACTCTGAATCACGCCTACTATGGGTTCTACGGGCAGGATCAATGGCGAATCACTCCGAAGCTGACGTTTAACTATGGCTTGCGGTATGACTTCGAGACGGGCCTGTCCAAGCAGATCAATCCTGACTACCGGGGCTGGCAACCCAGAGTAGGGCTAGCCTACGCCTTGGACAAACATACGGTCATCCGGGCCGGATTTGGAATATTCGATGACCGTTACAACCTCTCGTTCCTGTTTATTACGCAGCCGCAGAAGCCCGTCATTATTCCCAATGAAAACTTGCCCGGGATTCGAGAGGGCGCAAACTCCGCGACTTGGATCTTGAACCAATTGACGCCTGGGCCGCCAAACCCTGGAGGGCAACAGATCTTTCCAGCGCAGGCTGCGGCAACCTTGATCACAACGGGCGTGGTGCCGCCACAATATATTACCGGGCCCGCAGGATTAACCGTGACTGCCGGCGCGGGAATGGTTGACCATTTCAGCCGGATTCCTTATTCGGAGCAAGCCAATCTGCAGATTGACAGAGAACTTGGCCATGGCCTTGTTGTCAGCGTCGGGTATTTATTTGTTTCGGCGCACAAGCTGGTCCGCGCGGAAAACTTGAACGTCTGCCCTCAAGCGGGCACAACAACCGCGGCCACAAGCTGCCCGGCGGCAGGCCCGCCACCTCCGGACTGGCCATCCGGGAAAGCCAATTTCAACGGAGCGCTCTATACCAATTCCGGTTTGCTCTATTACACCGACAATAGCGGAAACAGCGTCTACCATGGTGGCATGGTGCAGGCCTCGGGTCATTTCGGGCAATACTTGCGTTTCAATGCGAACTATACATACTCGAAGACTCTGGATGACGGCACGTTCACAACTTTTGTGAGCACTCCGCAAGATTTTTACGATAGACCTCTCGAGCGGGCCAACTCGAACCAGGACATCCGCAACCGGTTTATTGCCAATTTCACGGCCGATGGACCCGCGAAGACACTTCTGCGGAACTTCGAACTCAGCAGCATCGTCACGGCGCAGTCCGGCCGTCCCTTCACCATGTTTGTAGGCTTTGATGCCAATGGGGACACAAACCCTGTGACGGATCGCGTGGGAGACGCCGCCAGAAATACTTACTGGGGAGATTCTCTGGTCGCTTGGGACCTTCGCCTATCGCGTTACTTCACTTTCCGCGAGACCAACCGGATCGAGTTCGCGGTGGACGCGTTCAACGCCTTAAACCGTGCCAACGTCGACGAAGTGACGTCGGTGTACGGAACGTATAACTTCTGCAACGGGCAGGTTCCCGTCCACTATAAGGATGCGGCGTCCATTGCCATCCAGACGGTGCAAAACGTGGGTGGTTGCCCCGCCGCTGGTCCTCCGGTACCGAACCCGCTGTTTGGCGGGCCGCGAACCATGTTTAACCCGCGGCAAATGCAGTTTTCGTTGAAGTATTCTTTTTAAGGACTCTGCGGCGTACAGGGCGGAGCGAGAATTGCACGTCGCTCCACCCTGCATGTGCATTTCCGAGAAGCGTCAGAGACTTCTCTTTTCCTTCCCGTGCAACCAACAGCGTGGCAGAGTGATTGAGCGAATGGGCCTATGCCGAGCTGCATGAATCCAGTTCTCCGCGTTCTTTCCTGAGCCGCCTGTGCTGCAACGGCTCCAAGAAGAAAGGAGGGCGCCATGCCGCTCACCTTTAAAGATGTCCGCAAGTTCGCCTTAGCGCTCCAGAACGTAGAAGAAGGCACATCTTATGGGACGCCGGCGTTTAAAGTTGACGGCAAGCTAATCGCGCGTCTTAAAGAGGATGGGGAATCGCTCGTTGTGGGCACTACCTTCGAGGAGCGCGAGGAGATGATGGCTGCGGAACCGGAGACCTACTACATCACCGATCATTATCTAAAATATCCGTGGGTTTTGGTTCGCCTCTCGCAGGTGCATGCCGATGCGCTGCGAGATCTGCTCAGCAGGTCTTGGCGATTGGCTAGAACGCAGCCTCGGAGAGCAACGACGCGCAAGGGGCCTGGCCGCTCACGGTAAGGATTCGAGCAGAAACGAGGGCTAG
>Ga0209446_1000022_pt1 | contig 49866 bp, 40 predicted proteins | sample BogFormECP04_OM2_FD_188242 | JGI IMG/M metagenome (GOLD analysis project Ga0209446, IMG submission 188242) | Bog forest soil microbial communities from Calvert Island, British Columbia, Canada - ECP04_OM2 (SPAdes) (version 2) | ecosystem: Environmental > Aquatic > Freshwater > Wetlands > Bog ... | reverse complement strand
TTGCGGCGCCGTGCTGATGAACGGTGCCATGCTCGGATCGAGCGCGAGCAGGAACGGATTTTGCGACTGCCCGCGGCCGGAGGCTTCGAAGAGTCCGAAAGTCGTATCGTAACGCAGACCGTAATTGACGGTGAGATTTCGCGTGACGCGCCAGGAATCTTCGGCATACAAGCCGAGGCGCTGGACATTTTGCGAGAAGCTGCCGTCGCCAGCAGGAGTGACGGAACAAGAAGTGCCGGGCGTGACGAAAGGAGAAGGCGTGGCCGAGCAGGAAGTGAGATCGGTCGTGAATTGTGCCGGGTCCGCAGTGTAATCCGTGGGATCGAGGACGAAAGAAACCAGCGTTTCAGCATTTGCAGTCAGAGCGCCGCTCATCACTGGTTCGTGAATGAAATTAATTCCGAAGCGTGGCGTATGTTTCCCCGTCGTGTGCGTTACGTCATAACGCACCTGATATTTTTCCTGATTTCGCAAAACCGGGAATGCCGTGATGGCGGTGACGAATTGATTGTCCCCGAAAGTTTCCAGACCGGATGTGGTCGCGGTCGTGGAACTGAACGGAAAGGCAAGCGCGAAGCCAAGATCCGAATTGCGCGTCTGGGTCAGATGCAAACCGCTGCCACCGAAAACGAACGAGGCGAGCCAATCGGGGCTCAATGCAAACTGATTGCCCACCGCGAAGCTCCAGTAGTTGTTGTGCGTGGTGGCGCCAGTGGAAGGCAGCGTCCCTTGTTGAACAAGCGCGTTGCGCGTGAGATAGCTGTCGGCGGAAAAACGCAGAAACCAATGCGAGCGAGCGGACTGCTGCCAATCGAAACGGACGGTGCCGAGATAATCGCGGAAGGGGACGGAAACGAAAATTGGAACGGGGATGGAAGTGACGGTCGTACCGTTTACGTCGACGAGCCCGTCAGCGGCGAGTTGAGACAGCGCCTGGAATTGCGTTTGGCTGGGATCGCTGTAGGCGATGCTGGCATTTTCGTGGACGTATTCGAATGACGAATAAAACCAAACTTTGTCTTTCACGATGGGTCCGCCGCCCGAGAAGACATAGTTTTGGCGCGAGAAGGGTTGCTTCGGATTCGGCGCAGGATTGTCGATTGGAAAACGCGCGTTGAGATCGGCGGCGCGGTCGAAGAAGGCGTCGTCGCTGTGCCACTCGTTGGTGCCGCTTTTCGTGGTGATGACTACCGAAGCGCCAGTGGTGCGACCGGTGTCCGCATCGGCCTGCGCGGTTCGAATGGCGAATTCCTGAACGGATTCCGGGGAATAGTTCTGGAGAAAGCCGCCGATCCAGTCGTCGGAGTTGTCAACGCCGTCGACGGATACTTCATTGTTCAGGCCGGAGCTGCCACCGGTAGAAACGGCAGTGATGCGAGCTTTCGTGGGATCGGAAGGCTCGACAGGCTCGGTTCCCGGGGCCATGTAAGCGATATTGGCAAAGCTTCGCGCCGGCAAAGGAATGGTGTCCAGGTCATGCGCCGTGACGATGGCCTGCTGAACGGCGCTGGCAGTGTCCATCGGCTGCGTAGTGATTGAAGAGGCTTGACCTTGCACGTTTACGGTTTGCTGGACGGATTGGGGTCGCAGGACGACGGTCATTTCTTGCGTGGAGCTGATATTGACTTGCACGTCGGAGCTGGCGTCGGCAAAGCCCTTGGCGGTCACCGTGAGGCGATAATTCCCAGGAACGAGATCGTCGATGCGAAAGTCGCCGCGATCGTTGGCGGTGGTTTCGCGCTGGAGAGCCGATTCGGGCGCTTTCACGACAATCTTAGCGGACGAAATTCTGCCGCCGCTAATGTCCTGAACTGTGCCGCGGAGCGAGCCGCGCGGGTTCTGCGCAGGCGATACAAAAGGCAGCAACAGTAAGGATAAACAGGCGATGGTACGCAGGAGCCGCAGTCTCTTTGCCAGGAGAGAGATTTTCATGTCGGGCGATAGGCTACTGGAAGGGACGGACTACTACCACAGGTCGTAGACAGCGTCGTGCAAGAAAACGAAATGGCGGAGCCGAGTCAGCTGAACGACTTAATGGAGGAGGAGTTCGAGGAGTTCGTGAACGGAGGAGAGCGCGGAAGGGGTAAGGAGCAGGGCGGCAAAGTAGACCGCAAGCAATAAACCGGCACTTTGGAGGCGCGAATGCGTTTTCGAAGGGCGAGGCAGAGTCATGGGATCTGAGAGGAGCAAACGATCCACGCGTGCGGAAAGATCGCGGTCGCACGCGAGAAGAGAAGTGGAGAGACGGGGCAAGCGCGGAGCCGAGCCCATACGGGCGACATGAACCAGCGCGGCAGCAAGGGAAAGGGCGCGTCGAGAATCTCCTCCGGCGGCTTGATCGTCCGCGGCCCACTCCGCGAATTTTGACCAACTGTGTTCCAGCATGCGAAGCGGGCGAACAAACGGAAAAATATCCGGAGCGAGAAGAAGCAGCAGACGCTTGACATTGTCGCGAGAAATGTGGTGGGCATGCTCGTGGGCTAGAGCGGCTTCGAGCTCTTCGGCGGAGAGCACACGGAACACAGCACGCGAGATGAGCAGCCGCGGTCGGAGTAAGCCGGACAAGGCGAGAAGAGGAGCTTCGTCTTCGACGAGCAAAATCGGAGCAGAATTTCCCGGCACGCGCGTTTCCTGGCCGGCCAATCTGCAAAGTCGATTGTGACGCAGGGAAGCGACCAGAGAACGAACGGTTCGAGCGATGGACGTGAACCAAATTGCGGCACCGAGAAGACCGAGCACGACACAAAGCATGCTGACCCGTTCGGCAGTGGCTGCGGGTTCTAGCCAGAGATAACTTGGAACACAGAGACCGACGACAAAGAGAGTGGCCTGCACAAGCGGGAGCATGCGCAGGGCAAACAGAAAACCGGCGGCGGACGCGGACGCCCTCGATTCCGAGAAACGAATCGCGGACTTGGACGAGATGCGCACGAATAGGCTCGCGACTGCGTTCAGCACAAAGAAGGAGGCAAAGCACAGGCACAAGAGTCGCAATAGATAGGGGAGAATCATGGCTGACCCTGCCGGGAGAGTTCTTTGCGGCGGCTGCGAATTTTCTTTTCGAGCTCGTCGAGGAGTGAAGCGTCGTGTTCGCCGACGGCATCGAGCAAGCAAGAAAGCAGGAGTTCTCGGGAAGGATTGGGGCCAGTGAGGAAACCGGCTACCAAATTCCCCGCTCGTCTGCGTTCCCATTCCTGACGGGAAAAACTCGGCGAATAGACAAACGCGCGATCCGATTTGTGGCGGTCCAGGAGACCTTTTTTGAAGAGGCGGTCAAGCGTGGTCATTACGGTGGTGTAAGCGAGGGGCCGGCTTAGTTTGGGCACGACATCGCGGACGCTGTTTTCTCCGTGCAACCAGAGAATTTCCATTAATTCGAGTTCGAGGCTGCCGAGGGCCAAGGTTTGGCTCTGGTTGCCGCTGCGATGGATGCGATTTTTCAGGAAGCGAATCATTATTTGCCGTTCATTAGGCCGATGCCGGAGACAGGGAAGATTGTAAGCTCCCAGTCTAGAAGTGGAAAGAGAAAATCCGGCAATCGACCCAACGAAACAGCTTTCCGTATGTAACGATAGGTCGGCCAACACCCGCTTTTGGAGAGTGTGACGCGCGGGCGAGCGGGGTGGTTTCACCTATGCGGAACAAAAGTAAATGGGAGAGGGCTGGCCCTGAAACAGGCGAATCAGCGCAGGTGGGCGTCGAACCAGGCCAGGGTGCGCTCGACTACGTCGCGGCGGTGTTTGGGGCTCGCGAACATGTGGCCTTCGTGTTCGTACACTACGAACTGGGTTTCGACGCCGAGCGTTTTGAGGGCGTGCCAGAATTCGTAGGATTGCGGGGCGGGGACTTCGCCGTCGCTATCGCCGACTAGAATTAACGTTGGAGTTTTTACTTTTTTGATGAAATTGATGGGCGAGCTTTTGGCGTAAACGTCAGGGTCGTCGTAGACGGATTTGCCGAAGAACGGGATCATCCACTGGTCGATGAGATTTTCCCCGTAGTAGCTCTGCAAATTGGAGAGGCCCGCGCCGGCCATGGCGGCTTTGAAGCGGCTGGTTTGCGTGACGGCCCACATGGTCATGTAGCCGCCGTAGCTCCAGCCGCAGATGCCGAGGCGATTGGGGTCGATGGGCGCGACTTTAAGGGCTTCGTCGAGGCCGGCCATGATGTCTTTGAAATCGCCATAGCCGAAATCCTTGACGTTGGCGCGGGTGAAGGCTTCGCCTTGGCCGAAGCTGCCGCGCGGGTTCGGTTGCAAGACGAAATACCCAGCGCCTGCTAGAGGCGAATAGTAATCGGACGAGCTGGGCCATTCGGAAAGGACCGCAGCTCCGGGTCCGCCGTGAACGCGGACGATGAGCGGGTATTTCTTATTGGGATCGAAATCGCGCGGGTACAGGAGCCAGCCCTGGATTTCGAAACCGCCATTTTTCCAGTGGAGGCTTTTGGCTTCGCCCCAGGCGGGCTTGATGGATTTGTTGCGTTGCGTGATTTGCGCCCAATTGGCGGTGGGGCCTGCCCAAACTTCGGGAGGGGCGCTGAACGAGCTGCGGATGACTGCGGAACTTTTTGCGTCAAGTGAAAGAGAGAGATTGATGCCCCACGCGCCTGCAGTGATTTGACCGGCATCGCGGAAGAGTTCGGTTTTGTTGCCGTCAGCGGGATTGATTGTCGCTAGGCCCGAATCACCTTCGAGATATTCCCCGAAAATAATTTTTGCGTCAGGTGTCCAAGCGAGCCAACTCGCAGAAGCTTTCATTTCGGGCGTGATGTTTGTGGCTTCGCCGCCGCCTGCGGAGATAGTGAAGATGTCGCCGCCGACGCTGGGCTCGTCACTCATCAATCCGCCGACGAAAGCGATGCGCTGGCCGTCAGGAGACCAAACGGGATTCGCGATTTGCAGGGCCGGCTTGTAGATGGATTTCATCAGGCCAGTGGCGGCGTCGAGCGTGTAGAGCTCGGCGATGTACCAATTGTTGTCGCCATTGCCGAGGGCGGCGGTGACGGCGAAGCGCAGGCCGTCGGGGGACCAATCGTATTCGTAGATGTAGGTGTCGGCGGGAGAGATCTGGTCGAGCTTGGCGGTAGCGACGTCGACGAGGGCGATACGCTGCTCGAAGAACGAGTCTTTGATTTCGCCGGTTTCGGGAGTTTCGGCGACAAGCGGGCCGGCCGCGCGCGTGGCGTTTTCGGTGAAAAGGAGGGCGATGGTTTTGCCGCTGGGCGACCAGCCCGGTGTGGAGAGGAAGCCTTTCACTTGAGTCAGTTTTCGCGCAGAACCGGCGGGGCCAGCGGCGTCCATCACATAAAGTTGAAGCTGGCCTCCTTTTGCGGCGTCGGAAAGGAATGCGAGTTTTTTGCTGTCAGGCGACCAGGCGACGCTGCCTTCCGCGTGGAGGGCGTCAGCGACGGCCGCGCTGATGCGCTTGGGCTGGTTTTTCCCGCCGATGTCCGCGACGTAAATCACTGTGTCGCCGGTGGAAACGCCCCGTTTTGTGATGATGTCCTCGACCCAGGCGACTTTTTTGCCGTCGGGGGAGATGGCGGTTTGTTCGAAGCGGTGCGTGGCGGAAAGCGTGTTGATGACGTCCTGCGCAGGGCCAGAGGATTTGGGTTTCGCGGAGGCGGCGAGACGCGCTTCGGCGGATTGCTTGGTGCCGCTGGTTTGTTGCGCGGGAGTTTCTTGCGCGAAGGATCGGTGCGCGGCGTAAAGAATAAGCAATGAAGACGTGGCGATCGCTAGCCGTGGCCGAAACGAAGTCATGTTTGCTTCCTCATGAGTGCCGTGTTTGTGTGCGCGGATACCTTAATCCGCTTGACGATGAGCCGCAAGCACTGGTTCGAGAATTTTGCGCGAGAAGGTTTCGAGAAGATGTGTTGTCCGCTTGCGGGCCGGCGAGTAGAATCCGCGCAGACTGAACCTGGAGGGCATGATGCTGGATCGCCGTGGATTTCTTTCTTCGCTTGGCGGAGCTGTCGGGGCGGCAGGAGCGCTGAGCTTAACGCCTTCGTGGCCGAAATTATTGGAGCAAGCGCCCGCGCAGTTGCCCGATAAGGCGTTGTTTGATTCGAACGAAGAAGCGTACTGGACGGAGATACGGAAGCAATTTCTGATTCCGGCGGACGAAGTGTATTTGAACAACGGGACGGTGGGATCGTCGCCGGCTCCGGTGCTGCGGGCGATTTTCGAGGGGTACAACACCACGGAGAAGATGGACCAGAGCGATCCGGAAGATTATCCGATCTGGGGGTACGGCATTTGGAACGAGTTCCGCGATCCGCTTGCGGAGTTTGTGGGATGCACGCGCGATGAACTTTCGCTGGTGCGCAATTCGACGGAGGCGAACTGTTACGTCTGCAATGGTCTGGATTTCAAAGCGGGCGATGAAGTGTTGATGACGGATCAGGAGCATCCGGGCGGCGAGCAGGGATTTCTGCTTCGTGCGAAGCGGCACGGCATCGTGGTGAAAAAAGTGATGCTTCCCAAGCCGGTGCCGAACGCGGCGGCGGTGTTGAATCTTTTCAATGATGCGATTACGCCGCGCACGAAACTGATTTTCTTTAGCCATATAACGACGGTGACGGGGGTGGTGCTGCCGGTGAAAGAGATTTGCGCGCTGGCGCGTTCGAAGGGGATTTTGAGCGCGGTGGACGGCGCGCACGTGATTGGGATGATGAAGCTGAATGTGAAGGAATTGGGTTGCGATATGTACTCGTCGAGTCCGCACAAATGGCTACAAGCGACGAAAGGGACGGGATTTTTGTACGTGCGCGAAGAAGTGCAAGACCGGCTGTGGAACACGATTGTGACGGGAGGGTGGGACGATCCCAAGCTGAAGGCGGCGCGGTTCCAGCAGATCGGGAGTTCGAACGTGCCCACGCTATACGGTTTGCGCGCGGCAGTGCAGCTCGCGAATTCGATTGGGATGGAGCGAATTGAGAAGCGGCACCGTCAGTCGGCGGATTACATCTTGAAGGAGATGGTGAAACGGGGAGCGGAGTCGTGGACTTCGCCGGACCCGGCGCTGCGGTGCGCGATTGCAACGGTGAATGTGCCGCCGATTCAGATTGGAGAGCTGGAGGCGTGGATGTGGAAGGAAAAGAAAATCCGGATTCGTGGAGGCGCGCCTTCCAAAATACGGCTATCGACGCCCTATTACTTGCTGCGGAAAGATGTGGACAGGTACCTGGCGGCGTACGACGAGTATCGAAAGCTGAAGGTACCCGCTTGAGTGAAGCATGGATTGGCAGTCGCTGAGTGGAGTTCAGACCAAGTGTATTCCCTGTTGAGTAAAACTTGACGAATCGCCGGGATTGGCCGATTCTAAAGAGGATGATGACGAATGACGAAGGAGGGCGCAAGCATGACTGAAAACCTCTCGAAATTGGCGGAGTCCTTCGTTGAGGCGACTCCGGACGGCCTCCTGGCAAGCAAAATTCTGAAGAATGCCCCGGAGATCAAACAGGCGCTAGCGACGACAGGCGAGTACGTCTTGAGAGACGAGTGCGGGAACGAATACCACATCACATCTAACAACGGTCACGAAGCTACGACCAAATAGAACACCCGCGGCCTTTAGAGGATGATAGCGCTCATCACATCGGCCGGCTTAATTTTCTACCTGCTGGTTCCCGGAATTCTTTTCAAAGGGCTTTTTTCGCTGTTCATTCCTCTGGACAAGTTTCACCGGACACGAAGCGAAGAGCTCACTTTTGGCGCGTTTGCCTCGCTCTTGCCATTGGCCCTGACGTTTCTTGCAGTCTTTAGCGCCGGCTGGTTTGGGAATCATCCCTTCTTTTTTCCTGATTCGGCCGCTCAAAGAACGAGTGACTATCAAGCCGCTTTTTCTTCGATTTATAGCGAGACTTTTTTTTCGCAGCACCAACAAGAATTTTGGGGTGCGGCCTCCCGAATAGCGCACCGTCAGGCTCGAATCCTTGTGTGGCTGTATTTCTTCACGGCTTCGGAGGCTTTGCTTTTTGGCTGGCTGGGCAAAAATTTCGGGCGATTCCACAAGCTCAAACCTTATGAGTTTGTCGCAAACAAGTTTCTCCTTCCGAATATTTCGCCGTGGTATTTCCTCCTCACGCCTTTCATGTGGCCCCCAGAACCGAAAAGAAAGGTCATGGCCGACCTTCTTACGTCCGACGATCATTTATACCGCGGACAGGTCGTCGGGCACGAAGTGGACACAAACGGACATCTTCGAGGAATACTGATTAGCGAATCTCTAAGATTTGACCGGCGTTCCTACCTCCAGGACAAGGATTCGGGCACGACGGTGAACCCCGATGACTATTGGAAGAAAATCCCAGGAAAGAATCTATTCATCTTCGCGGATAAGCTAGCGACGCTGAATTTGAGTTACCTGCCGCCGGCTTCAACCATCCCGGAAATTCTGCAGCAATTATTGAAAAAACTGAAAATCGATGCACAGGTTTCCGTGGAAAGCCCGCAGGCTCCCCATTCGAAAGAGTAGCTGCGGCTGTCCATCCTACCCATCCGGAATGCATGCACTGCGTTTTCTTGACCCTGTGCTTAGCGGTCGACTACACTAATAAATTCGATACCTGTCGCCCAGGCGGCCTGACGGTCGCTTTGTGTCTGCGGGAAGAACCGGCCGCAACTACTTAAGTGTGGGGCCGCGCAACTAAAGGGGGATTGCTTTGCCAAAGCGCACATTTCAACCGCGGAAACGACGCCGCGCGAAGACGCACGGATTCCGCGCGCGCATGAAGACAGTAGGCGGCCGCAAAGTTCTGGCGGCACGCCGCAAGAAGGGACGCCATCACCTCACGCCCTAGTAGCTCCGGGCGCATGGACTTTCCGCGCGAGGCGCGGCTGGTGCGGCGCGGCGATTTCGATGCCGTGTATCGCGCCGGGAAGCGCCGATCCAGTTTCCACTTCACAGCTTTTTTTCGCGCCAACCAATTGCCGGTGAGCCGCTTCGGTTTCAGCATTAAAAAGGCGCTGGGCGGGGCGGTGGTGCGCAATCGCATCCGGCGGCGAATTCGAGAGATCGTGCGTTGCCAGCGCATGGAAATACCCGCGGGATGGGACATCGTGATTCATCCGAAGAGCAGCGTGGCGCGGGCGGAGTTTGTGGCGTTGACGTCAGATTTGGTGCGGTTGATGAAGAGCGCGTGAATACACTGATGAGCATGAGTGGCGAAAACAGCGTGAGAGAAGAGGACAGACTGAAGCCTGTCCCACCTTCGACAGCGGAGAATCAGTCCGCTGCAGTGAAAGCGGCGCTGGCGGCGCTGCGTATTTATAAGGTGTACTTGTCGGTTTTGTTTGCGGGTAGCTGCCGGTTCGCACCGACGTGCTCCATGTATGCGTATGGGGCGATTGAGCGGTTTGGCGTGATGCGGGGGTCGTGGATGGGGTTGAAGCGGTTGCTGCGGTGTCATCCTTTGTCGCGGAAGTTTGGTTACGACCCGGTACCAGAAAAAACAGAAGCGAGTGTGTTACGGGCCGGTGAAATTGGGCAAGACGCTGGCCGATCCGGTGTTTCTTCCAGAGAGGCTCATTCGTGAGCGAGCCGCAAAAGAAAAAAGAACTTTCTTCAGAGATGCGCATTCTGATCGCGTCGATACTTTCGATGGCCGTGATTTTGTTGTGGGCCAAGTTTTTTGCGCCCAAGCCACCCGCGAATTTGCCGCAAACAAACAGACCGGCGATAACGACTCCGGTGGGGACAACTCCAGCTGCGGCATCGTCCTCCTCTGCTCCTTCGACTTCCGCAAGTAAATCTAACGCGCAAACTCCCGCGGGAATCGCTACAGGGATTGCACCTTCCAACGCAGCAGCGATGCCGCCGAAGGCTGATGCGGCGGAGCGCACGATTGTCGTGGAAAATGCCCTCTACCGCGTAGAGATTTCGAACCGCGGCGGAGTAGTGAAAAGCTGGCAGCTGAAGAAGTACATGGACGATTCGAAACCGCAGCGCGTACTAGATGTCGTACATCCGGAAGCGGCGGCGCAGGTGGGCGGGTGGCCATTCGCGGTGGTGCTCGACGATCCGCAGCTTGAGGCCCAGGCGAACTCCGCGCTGTTCGTGGCTGGTGTTGCCGAGCCGAGCGCCCATGCGGGAGACGCGGCAGCCAACTACGAGGGTCTCCCAGCCAATCCACTGCAGGCCCCGTCTCAGCTGAAGTTCGTTTGGAGCGATGGACACCTGGAAGTTACGAAGATTTTTCAATTTGATCATTCCTACGTGGTGCGCGTGGAGACGGCCGTCAAGTTCAACGGGACGCCGATCAAAGCAGGACTGGCGTGGCTGGGAGGATTCGGCGATCCGACGGTGCAGAATCCTGTGCCGGTGGATACCACGTTTACGTTTTACAACGAAGGCGGCAAGCTGACGGACCTGCCTTACAAAAAACTTGAGGGGCCGGAGAAATGGGGCCCAGGCGTTTGGATGGGCGGCAAGGACTTCGCGGGAATCGAGGATCGCTATTTTGCGGCCGCATTTCTCCCGGCAAATGGAGTTGCTTCCGGTTCTGTGGAAACACGCTACTGGAAAGTGATGCGCACCGTCCAGAAGGACGGAAAAGACGAGCAAGAACCGGTTTCGGAAGTGGCTGCGGCGACGTCATCGCAGCCGCTGGCGTTGCGCGTATACGTTGGGCCGAAAGACTACGATGACTTGAAGGCGATGAAGCCTCCGCTGCAATCCCTGGTGAATTTTGGATTTCTAGAGTTCATCGCGGAGCCGCTGTTTCACGGAATGAAGTGGCTGCATAAATACATTCCCAACTGGGGCTGGACCATCGTCGTTTTGACGCTCGTCATTAACATGCTGCTTTTCCCGTTGCGAATCTCGAGCTACAAAACGACGCTGAAGATGCAGCGCGTCGCTCCTGAAATCAAAGCGATTCAGGAGCGCTACAAGAAGTACAAGCTCAACGATCCGAAGAAGCAGGAGATGAACAAGGAAGTGATGGCGATCTACAGCCGCGAGGGTATCAACCCCGTAGGCGGCTGCTTCCAGATGTTTCTGCAAATGCCGATCTGGTTCGGATTGAATAGCGCGCTGCGCGGGTCGATCGAATTGCGGCATGCGCACTGGCTGTGGATCTCGGACTTGGCTTCCAAAGATCCGTATTACGTTTTGCCCGTCGTGGTGGGCGTTTCCATGTACCTGGTTTCGAAAATGACGCCGATGACCACCGCAGACCCTCAGCAGGCGCAGATGATGAAGATCATGCCTATCATGTTCGCAGGAAGCTTCATTATTTTTCCGTTCTCGAGCGGACTCGCGTTGTATATTCTCACCAGCAGCTTGGTCGGTATCGGGCAGCAGTGGTATTTGAACCGCACGCATCCCGCGCCGGCAGCGGCGAAACAGATTTCGCGCGGCAAAAAGTAAGTAAATCGCCTTAGAAGGAACGCCGCAAGCAGGCGAGCAGAATTGTACGTTCTACGGAGGCCCATGGGTCTGGACCTTATCCGGGAAGGCAAGCTCGACCGCCAAGCGGCCGCAGAAGCTCTGCGAAAGTTTCTGGAAGAGATCGTGCGTGTGTCCGGCTTGGATTTGAAGGTGAAGGTGCACGTGGTCGATACGCCCGCTACGGAGGCTTCGGGTGAGGCGGAAGTGATCGCTGATCTCGACGGGCGGGACAAAGAAATTTTGCTGGAGCGCAACGGAGAGGTCTTAAAAGCGTTTGAGCATCTGGCGTTTCGCGCTTTGCGCCTGGAACCCACCTACCACGAAAAAATTCATCTGGATAGCGGCGGTTATCGCGCTTTGCGCTTTGAAGAGTTGCGCATGACCGCGCGCGTGGCGGCCGAACGCGTGCAGAGTTCTCACCAGCCGTTCCGGCTGAATCCCATGTCCTCGCGCGAGCGGCGCATCGTGCATTTGGCGTTGAAAGACATCCCCGGCGTGCGCACCGAGAGCGTGGGCATGGGCGAAGAGCGCCAAGTAGTCATCCATCCGGCGAAACCGAAGTAGTTCTGTTCTCTCGGGCAGCTGAGCAACGGCCCGACCGCTTTATTCCCGTCTATTCCCGTACCCATCCTTTTGAAATGACCTGGCCAGCTTCATCCATTTTTACGCGGTACGTAAAAGATGCGGGGCGATCCCTGCGGATCGACGAAAATCGCGCGTCGAAAAACTCTACAACGGCTACGCTGCCTTCCTTGTGAAAGCGCGTGACGGGAAAGCGCGAAAACCATAAAACTTTTTGCACTTCGGGCAAACCTTTGGCTGCCTCGATATATTGATTCGACGGAGCGTCGGGATAATAACGATGCTCGACGGATGCCAAGTCCGGCCGTTCGCTCAAATCGAGGCGGACTTCATAGACGCCGTGCGGGGTATTGACGAGTCCGTCCCAGTGCCAAAGGGACGGTGGAAGCGGCAGCGCGCTGAGGGATTCCTCTGGAAGCTGGAAGACCGAAGCGAATTTTTTCACTTGTTCGAGAGCGGCGCGATGAGCGCAGAAAGCGGCGGCGAGGTAGAGAAGCGCCGCGGCGAGGCCAGCGCGATTCCAAATGGCATAGCGGACGCGCAGTCCTTTTCCACCAAGCGCTGGAAGTAGAAACAATGCTGCCAACAAAGCGAGAATGGCGACGGCAGTTTGTTCGGAAATCGGCGCGCCGACATTTTTCGCTAATGCCGCGACGCCAAGCGAAGCGAGTGCGAGCACACACCACGTAATGATGGCGCGATTCTTCAGGCCTTCGGCTTGGCGGTAGACCCAGGCGAGGATTTGTGGGCATAGGAGAAGCGCGCTAAACGTAAAGTCGATGATGAAAATTAGATCCCAGGCAGGACGAGACCACGTTAGCGGAGACCAAATCATGGTTCCGAAGCTCGTGACCAGATCCAGGAAAATGTGGCTGAGAATGCCGACGGCGTAAAGTCCTGTCAAAGCCGCGAACGAAGGCGCGTCCCATTTGCGCCACCGCGCGAACCAGCTCGTGAGCGCAGCGAGAAGAAGCGCGAAGATGGGCATGCAGACTAGGGAATGCGTAATGCTGCGATGCCACGTCAAAATCAACATCGGATTGCTTGAGAACCAATCGCGAAGAATGTCAGAATCCGGAAAGATGGCGCCGAGCATCAGCGACCAGGTGATGATCCGAGCGCGATTCATGGGCTTGGACGCGAACATGTCTTCGCCACGGAAGACTGCTTTGCCGATCAGTGCGCCGGCGATGCCGTGAGTGATTGTGTCCATTCGTTTTTCTAGACGATACCTTTCCACCGAGCGGCAATATTCTGCCTGACGATACGTCGAGAAAAATTCACAATTTCAAAAAACCCGGATCAAAGGAGATGATTTCGAAATGACGCGGCCGACGCGGCGGGCGTGAACGCCATGACGCGTGAAGCCTACCAGTGTGGAATCCGCGTGGTCTGGGGCGATGGCGACGAGAAAACCACCGGACGTTTGTGGATCGAAGAGGAGGTCCTGATATTCGGGCGGGACGTTCGGGTCGAATTCCGCGCACTCGCCGACGAAGGCGCGATTGTTTTTTAAACCAGCGGAAAGATGGCCTTCGCGTGCGGCTTCGATTGCGCCCGGAAAATAGGAAAAGGACGCGTGATCGATTTCGAAGGAAACCGGCGCGAGGCCGTGAGCTGGATCGCCGAGCGCCATCTCGCGTGCGTGGCCGAGAAGGCTGAAGCCGGTCACGTCGGTGACGGCATGAATCGGTGTTGCGCCTTGTGACTGTTCGTCGACTTCCTGGAGGGCCGCAGCGGCGGCGGCGTTGAGAGTGCTCATCGCGGCGATAGCGGCCGCGAGCGATTCCGCTGAGGCGCGATCTTTTTTCAGCGCGGTGGTGATGACGCCGGTTCCGAGTGGCTTGGTAAAGAGCAGCACGTCGCCGGGCTTGGCGCCTACGTTGCGCCAAACGCGTTGCGGATTGATGGTTCCTGTGACCGCGTAGCCGAAAAGCATGTCTTCATTGCGAATCGAATGGCCGCCGATCACGCTGCACTTCGCTTCGTTCATTTTGGCCAGGCCGCCGCGAATAATTTGTTCGAGAATTTCCGGGTCACCCTTTTCTGGAAAACCCACGATGGAAAGCGACGAAATCGGACGGCCGCCCATGGCGTAGACGTCGCTGAGCGAGTTCGCCGCCGCGATTTGCCCGAAGAGAAAAGGATCGTCCACGATGGGCGTAAAGAAATCGACGGTCTGCACAAGTGCGAGGCCTTCGCTGATCAGATAGATTCCGGCGTCGTCGTTGGTGTCGAAGCCGACGAGGACATTTGGATCCGTTTGGCGCGGGAGTTTGCGCAGGACGGCATCGAGAGTGGCCGGATTCAGCTTTGCTGCGCAGCCCGCCGCTTTTGCCATGGATGTGAGTTTCACTTGTGCTGCCAAGAATTCACCTCGCTGGTTCGCTGACCATTATAACGATGCAGACAGCTTTGCGCTGGTAACGCCCCCGGGCTGACGACATAGGATGGAAAGAGTGATGCCGAAAAGTTGCGCCGGGCTCGTGAACGTGGTTTCATCGCCGGATGCCTTGGGACTTCTGGTTGATCTTTATTGTGCTGGGTGTGCTACTGCCGTTGCGCGGTCGGCTGCGGCTGCAAAAGCTGATGGTGCTCCCGCAAATCGGGACGCGAGAGCGGATTTCGCTCTATGCTTCGACCATCGGTTTTCAGTGGGTGGCTGTGGCAGTTGTCGCTTGGCGCTCGTGGGCCCGGGGACTGGGTCTCGAAGAATTGGGTTTGGTGGTCCATGGGCGCTGGCGGGTCACGATGGCCGCAATTGTCGGCGCTGCGACTTTGGGAGGTTTACAGTGGCTTAACTTGAGGCGGATGGGCAGGTCTTCGGGGAAAGCGCGGGAGTTCATGCGTGTGCTCGCCGCGCGGATTCTGCCCCAGTCGCAGCTGGAGCTGCTTCCATTCTTGGCTTTAGCGGTCACGGCGGGTGTTTGCGAGGAATTCCTGTACCGCGGGTTTGCGATGGCGGCTTTAACCCGCGCCGGCCTTCCCGGTTGGAGCGTAGTGCTACTATCCTCTGTTCTCTTTGGGTTAGCGCATCTTTACCAGGGGCGCGGTGGGTTGTTAAGCACACTGGTCATCGGCACAGTATTCGGAACGGCGCGAATCGCGTACGATGGGTTGGTTCCGGTAATGGTCTGGCATTTTGCGGTGGATGCGGTGGCCGGCGTGGCGGGGCCGAAGTATCTTGTTAGAGCAGCACCGCCGGCGGCCGCAGAGGAAATTCACACATTATAGTATTTTAGTTACTCTTATGACAACACCAACCCCAGCGGTGCTATCAGCAGAGACGATTCGCCGTGCGCTCGGCGAGTTCCAGTTGGAAGTAAGTGAACAACAAATCGTTTATATTCAACAATATATGACGCTTTTGCTGACTTGGAACGAAAAAATAAATCTTACCGCGATTCGCGACCCGCTGGAGATACTATATCGTCATTTTTGCGAGAGTATGTATGCGGCCGTGGCCGTGCCTGTGGAAAACGGTCGGCTCGCCGACGTTGGTTCTGGGGCTGGATTCCCGGGTATTCCACTCAAAATCATGCGGCCGAACCTGAATATGTTTCTGGTCGAATCGAATATGAAGAAGGCCACATTTCTTGCGGAAGTGCTTAGAAACATTGAGCTTCCGGACACACGCGTGCTCGTGAGCCGCTATGAGGAGCTGGGCGAAGAGATTATGCCCTTGGATTACGTCTGCTCCCGGGCCGTGGGGGATTTCGAGCCATTTCTGGCCTGGGCGGCCTCGGAACGTGTTGCAGCTAAACAAGTTATTTTGTGGATCGGCGGGCGCGATCTCGATCAGGCGCGGCGAGGAACGGACTGGGAATGGCGTGAACCAATTCCGGTGCCGCAGTCTTTGCGCCGCTATCTGCTGGTCGGGTCGAGAAAAAGCTGAGAGTGTCGGCGCAACGACTTGAAAGATGAAGACTAGCTAGTTTCTCTTTCTCACAGTCACCATATAGCTTGACTCCACTGGCAGGTCGGTTTTCGGCGGCAATGGGCCGATGAAAGTGCTTGCGCGTGACCGTCATTCCCTTCCACCAAGTCAAAGTGAGAAGTCCGCGCACGTTCCACGTGGAACATTGCAGTTGAGCAATCATCTCCCAAACGCTGAGCTTTGCTTTAGAAATATTTGTTGGCGCCTCTATCCGCATTAGTTCCACGTGGAACAAAGTTCTTGGCTGCCGTGAGTCTTGGCTTGTTCCCCGTGCAACACATAAATGCCAAGGGTTAAAGAGCTGTAAGACTGTTCCACGTGGAACGTTCAGGGACAAATCCCACAGGCAGACACGTGTTCCACGTGAAACAAGTTGCATCCTTGACGTGATTCTGCTAACTTCCGCGATTTGGGGGGCTTGTTGGCACGAATTATCGCAGTCGCAAACCAAAAGGGAGGGGTTGGAAAGACAACCACCGCAGTAAATCTGGCGGCTTGCCTCGCCGCCTCTGAACAATCGACACTTCTTGTGGATTGTGACTCCCAGGCCAACGCCACCGCCGCCATTGGATTTCCCAAGGATCCCTCCCGCAGAACCCTCTACCAGTGCCTGATTCTCAACGAGCCTTTCGACAAAATCGTCCAAAAGTCGCAAGTGGATGGGTTAGATGTCGTCCCCGCCGACAAAAACCTTGCCGGAGCGGCCGTCGAGCTGGTTTTGGCGGAAAATCGCGAGTATAAGCTGCAAGCTGTTCTGAATGAGATTCGCGATCGCTATAGATTCATTGTGTTGGATTGTCCTCCTGCGCTTGATTTATTGACCTTGAATGCCCTAGTTTCTGCTAACGCCGTGCTTGTGCCGATTCAATGCGAGTATTTGGCTCTAGAGGGCGTTTCGGAATTGTTGGATACTTTGATGAGGATCCGGCGGACGCTTAATCCTAGTCTCGAGATTGAAGGCATCCTCCTAACGATGTACGACGAACGAACTACCTTATCGAGGCAAGTAGCCACGGATTTGCGCAGTTTCTTTGGCGCACAAGTATTTCAAAGCGTGATCCCACGCAACGTGCGGCTTGCCGAGGCGCCGAGTTTTGGGAAACCAATCATTTTCTACGACATTCATAGCAAAGGGGCGGAGGGCTACACGCAACTCGCCCAGGAGGTCATTGCCAATGACGAGAAACGCACTGGGAAGAGGGCTCGGAGCGCTGATTCGGGAGCCTGACCCGCAGGTTCCCCCTCCACCCACCCCATCAGCGCAGCCGCACACTACAAGCGGCAGTGGTGCTGCCGCAGCTGCGCCGGCACGCGAGACCGTGCATGCAGGGCCGCTGCAAATCGACATCGATTTGATAGAACCGAGCCCCTACCAGCCCCGCACCCGGTTCCGCGAGGAAGCGCTGGACGAATTGGCGCGCTCCATTCAAACGAGCGGGATCATCCAGCCTTTAGTGGTTCGACCCATTGGGAGCCGTTTTCAGCTAATCGCTGGCGAGCGGCGATGGAGGGCTGCACAACGGGCTGGGCTGACGAAAGTCTCGGCAATCGTGCGGCAGGTTCCGGACGAGCTGGCTTTGGAAATGACCCTGGTGGAAAACATCCAGCGCGAGGATTTGAATGCTATCGAAGCAGCCCGGGCGTTTGAGAGGCTCATGGATGAGTTCCAGCTTACGCAGGAATCCGTGGCAGAGCGGACCGGCAAAGACCGCGCTACAGTGGCCAATTCGATTCGACTGCTAAAACTCGAGCCAACGATTCAAGACTGGATTGAAGAAGGCAAGCTGACCGCAGGGCACGGGCGGGCGCTCCTGGCTGTAGGGGATTCGCCATTAAGGATGCGCTATGCGCAGCGGGCGTCGCGCGGCGGTTTAACCGTACGACAGATTGAACGGCTGGCGTCGCGGCGCTCGCGCACCGCCAGCCCTGCGGCGGAAATTCATGTCGACGCGAATATTCGAGCGGCGATCGACGAACTGCAACGGCATCTCGGGACCAAGGTTCTCTTAAGGCAAAAGACGAAGATGCGGCCAGGCCAGCTCGTTCTGGAATACTACGACGACGCCCAGTTAATGGGAATTTACGATCGATTGATGAAGTAGACCCGCAATCGCTGCGAAAATCGGCCCTGTCCATTCGTTCCACCGTATCCTTTGGACAACTCAGCACGCGCGATGCGTTGACTTGTGCGCACCGGACGCTAGAGTAGGAGAGTCGCTCTAGGAGAAAAGTCATGGCATGGAAGTGGCCCGGTTCCTCGAAGAATGGCGTGAGCGAAGAATGGACCGGATTCATTGACCAGGGTGTGACCCTGGAAGGCACGCTGCAGCTCACCGGAACGTTTCGTATCGATGGCAATGTGCGCGGAAACATCATCTCCGAGCAGACTGTGGTCCTGGGAGAAGGCGCCAAAGTCGAAGGTCAGATCGAAGGAAACCGCGTGGTGATATCGGGACGCTTCGACGGAGTGATTTTCGCGAAGGGACGCGTCGAGATTCAAGCTAAAGGCGTCGTTACAGGCGAGGTCCACTCCCCGTGCATGGTGATTGACCCAGGCGGAATCTTTGACGGTCGATGCCACATGCTGGCTTCGTCAGATGCTGCTTCTGGGGTGACCATTCCTATCCGAGCAGCCGGGCAAGCCTGACAGTCCAAATCTTTGAACAACGACTTGGCTCCCTAGCGCGCGCAAAAACCTGCACTGTATTACCAATCAGTTAAATATACACAACAGCTTTATTTATCGATCTCACTCGGCGGCCGTCCGGACAAGAACCATCCTCCAGCCATTCTGTATTTAACGGGTTGGTTGCCTACGCCGGTCAGACCGAAACCGGCGTTTGGGTCGTCGCCGCCGTAGCGGCCTTAATTCCCGTCTGGATGTTCGTTTCCCAATCGAGATGCGGGATGGGCGACGCGCTCGCCTCCTGATAGAAGCGCAGGGCATCCGCCGGCCGGTTTAGATTCCTTAGCGAAACCCGCCCGGCGGAAATAAGTGCGAGCAGGGATGGCTTCTCCGCTGGCCAAGCAGCGGCCAGTTTTTCGTATTCACTGACCGCGCGGTCAAAGTTCTGCTGCTCTTCGAGAGCGGCAAAGTTCGAGCCAAGTCGCTGCAGGCAGTTTTTGGCCGCCGCTATTTTGGAACTCCTCGTAGTCGTGCCAGGCAGCCGCTTTATCTTGGGCCTTCGAATGCGCCTGACAAAGCTTTACGATCTCATTTTGATAGCTGACCGTATCGCCCTTACGCCAATAGAGCTGCTGCAGCATAGTGCGGGCATCAACCGAGTCGGGTTTCGTGTTCAAGTGTTCGGTTAGTTTCGCGATCGCCTCATCGACCTTGCCGTGCTCCATGAGCTCACCCGCCTGGGCGATCAGAGGATCAGCAGTCCAACTGACCTTCTTATCGATTGCCTCGCTGGCTTGCTGCTCCACGCCGCTGTAGCGAATCACCAGCGCAGCCATCAATCCAAACACAAAACCGCCGACATGCGCCCAATGCGCTACTCCGGAAGCCCCTCCAAAGATGCTACCGGAGAGGATTTCCATCAAGACCCACAGCGGCAAGAGCCAATACGCGGCCGCCTTGAATCGAATGCCTTTCCCCAGTGCTAAATTCGTAAGACTTCGCAAACCCAGCACCAGAGCTATTTCGATCTTCGTCGTGGGGAAGCGCATCAAGAAGGCGCCCATGAGCGCCGCCACCGCCCCGGACGCGCCCAAAGTCGGAACATTGCTCCCAGGATTAGACCAAGCGTGAAACTGCAGCGCGGCAGCCCCGGCCGCAAAGTAAAAGACGGGATAGATCAGACGGCCCCACGTATCTTCCAGGATGGCCCCCGCAAGCCACAGAAACCACATGTTGCCAATCAAATGCAGCCAACCGGCGTGAAGGAAATTCGCCGTGACATAGGTAATCGGCCGCGGATGCGCCGGCGTAAAAGCATACTGGCCCAGAATGGAGTCGTTCTTCATTTTGGAAAATTCTTCCGCGAGCGAGTCCATTTCCCGCTGCAGTGCGCGTTCATCTTCAATAAGGCGAATCCTGGCGTCCCATGCATCGGCCAGATTGCGCGTCTCTGATTGAGCCTCCTTCCAGATATCGGGATGTTTTTGCTGAAAAGAGGTCACGAACTCATTCACGTCCGGCGGCATGGACAGCTGGGGGTGCATCGCCGCAAGCAAGAGTATGTGAGCGGGAACATCGGAGTCTTTCGAAGACTGCTCATCCATCTGCCAGTGCGTGCCAAGGAAAACCGCCAAATTGATGACAATCAGAGCCAGCGAGATTACCGGCCAGCGACGACCTTCATTATTCTCGTGGCGGAGAGGTATGAACATGCACGTTCCTTTCGCTTGGAGAGACTGAGAGATGACCCGTTTCTTCCAAGTCTAAGGTCTCTCTTAAGGGACAAGGGCGAAATGAGGAGGTATTGCCCGAATCAGTAAATGTTGCGGCTTACGCTAGAGAAACTGCGTGGCGATTTCCCTTGTCCAAACCATGGGACCGAATCTGCGGAGGAAAGCTCGAGCAAAAAAATCGCGAGGGAGAATCGGGGCAGGTTGACACGTTCATACCTGACGACTATCGTTTGAAGTGAAATTTACGAAAGGTCGTTTGGATGAAGATTTTGGTGGTTGGCGGCGGAGGGCGCGAGCACGCGCTGGTTTGGAAGCTGAAGCAGAGCGCGGGCATAGAGAAAATCTGGTGCGCGCCAGGGAACGGCGGAATCGCCGAGGACGCGGAATGCCTTGCCGTGGATGCGGGCGACGTTGCGGCGCTTGTGTCGCTGGCAGAAAAAATCGCGCCGGATTTAACCGTGGTTGGGCCGGAACTGCCACTGGTGAATGGGATCTCGGACGCGTTTACGCAGCGAAATTGGGCCATTGTGGGCCCCTCTCGACAGGCGGCGCAGCTCGAAGGCAGCAAGATTTTTTCGAAAGAATTCCTGCTTCGACACAATATTCCGACGGCAAGAATGTACGGATCTTCTGATTCGGCGAGCGATGCGTATGCCGCGCTTAGCGGCGTCGATTGGCCGCTAGTGATCAAGGCCGATGGACTGTGCGCGGGTAAGGGCGTAGTGCTGGCTCCGGATGCGGAGGTGGCCAAGCAATTCCTTGTGTCGGTGATGGAGAAGAATGAGCTTGGACCTGGCGGGCAACGCGTCCTGCTTGAAGAGACGCTTGAAGGCGAGGAACTCTCTTTCATCATTCTGACGGATGGCGAACGGTATGCACCGATGGTGCCGACGCGAGATCACAAACGGGTGTTTGACGGCAACCGTGGGCCAAATACCGGTGGCATGGGCGCCTATTCTTCCGATGAATTGTTGCCGGCTGGTCTCCGCAATACTGTGATCTCCAAGATTGTGGAACCCACGCTTAGAGGCCTCGCCGCGGATGGTATCCCCTACCAGGGCTTTCTGTATGTTGGCCTGATGCTGACCAAAACCGGGCCAAAGGTGCTTGAGTTTAATTGCAGGTTAGGCGATCCGGAGGCGCAAGCCATCGTGGCGCGGATGGATTTCGACCTCGCGGAGGTTTTGCAAGATGTCGCGGCGAGGCGGCTCGATCCGGCGAAATTGCGCTGGAAGTCGGGAGCAAGCGTGTGCGTTGTGCTTACTTCGGGCGGATATCCAGGGAAATTTGAGACTGGAAAGAGAATCGAAGGACTAACCTCTATTGATAGAGAAACTGGTGTGGAGGTTTTCCAGGCGGGCACGAAACGCGAACGCGATTCTGTGATAACCAGCGGGGGGCGTGTGCTGGGTGTAACAGCTGCTGCGGATTCTCTGGAAACTTCTCTAGCCTTAGCCTATGAGGCGACGGAGAAAATTCATTTTGATGGCATGCATTATCGCAAGGACATTGGCGCCCGCGTTGGGCGAGTAAAGACTGCAGGAGATTAGTGCCATGCCGCGCGTTGTAAAACTCTTCCGTGCTCCAAAGCGGGGCTGGCCGATGGAGGAACTGCTAGAGGTTGAGGCAGTCCAAGAGCTGGGATTTGAGGGCTGCACGCATCGCCAGGCGGGAGGAAAACGGCAGGTCTTGCTGGTGGACCGGGAAACACTGGACGCGCTGGAACTCGGTCCAGGAATGATCCGAGAGAACTTCACCACGGAGGGACTCAACGTCAACGGACTAAAAGAACGGGAATCTCTCAGAGTCGGCGATGTGCTGCTAGAAGTGACGATGGCTTGTACGCCTTGCGGTCAGATGGATGATCTGCGGCCGGGGCTACGGAAAGAGATTCGTGGGCGGCGCGGAATGCTCTGCCGAATTGCCAAAGGCGGAATCATCCGACAGGGCGACGGTATTGAGAAGTTGGCCTAGCACTGTGAGTTACGGATTCGGATTCGGCTTTTTGCGCAGCGTCGGCGCCTCTGGTGGCTTGTTTTTATCTTCTTTGGCCTTTTCAACCGGTTCGTCCGGCGGAACGACCCAATCGAAACCGCGCTCGGTGACGGTGCCGAGGATGAACTTGGCCTTTTCTGAAACGAGCGGCAAAGCGGCCCGGAGAAAATCCGTGGCATCTTCGGGAACTGCTTTGTTTGCCTGCCCGCGGTCAATGGTCTCCATCACTTTTGAGAATTTGGGGTCGCCGCGTGACAAATTATCAAGTTCCGGATCGTTTCCCTGAATGAGTTGCTGCAACGTCGGTCCCTGAATTGTGTTTGGATAGCGAATTTCGACGAGCGTTTTCGGGGCGTGCTTTTCCGGAGGATAGAGTTGGATGAAGCGCGGGCGGAGAATACGGGTCTGCCAGAAGTCGCCACGTGTTGCGATTTCTTCCTGTTGGATGCGGTATTCGATGGTCCAGATTTCAGGGCCATAATCATCGGGCGCATAACCAATGAGAACTACTTCAAAGATCGGCTCCTCAGGTTTGAATTCGATTTTGTGGTGAAGCTGGGATACGAGAGGTCGTAGCCGCTCGAGAAAAGCGACTCCGATTACATCCAGATCTGGCGCCACTTCGTCGGGATTGACGGCGTAGTGCGGGTTCTTACCCGAAAGCTGGGGAAAATCTTTGTCCAGCCGCACGGGTTTGGGATCGGCGGGGCTGCGCCATTCTGAAGCGCCCAGGAGAACGCCGATGTGGGTGCGGTCGATACTCAAGACACGTGGAGGAATCGAGCTAGGTTCGACAGGTTGATCGATGGCCGCGAAGACAATTTTGTCGCGAGCGACGTGAACGATGACGCGGCCTCCGGCAAGATTGGCGACGATTTCGTCAGCGCGATCACGGTCCTGGGCAGGCGAGATTTGCAAGGTAGCTAGGCACGCCAGCAGAAACAGAGACACCGAAAGTAGAGTAATCGATCGGTGGCGGCGTGTAGTTAAGACTTTCATAGGTACCTGGCGTGGTATACCCGTGTAGCTGCTCCCTCTAGATGATTCACTCTATCGCCGCGCTCCTATGGCTTCTCCTCTGAAACGGCGGCTGCGGCCTCTTTCGCTCGCGCAAGTAGTGTATCGAGAGAGGCGCGGTCATAGTAGCCGCCATTGCGAATCACGGCCCAAACCTTTCGCGTATTAGCAATGTTCTCCACCGGATTTGCGCTTAGCAGGACAAGATCGGCGGCGCGGCCTGTTTCGACAGTCCCAAACTCTTTCTCGCGGCCGAGAAAGAGCGCGGCCCCATGCGTCGCAGTCTGTAAAGCATCCATTGGTGTAAATCCAGCGCGGACCAACTCGGCAAGTTCGTGGTGGAAGCTGTCACCGGGGAAGACAAAAGGGTCGAGGGAGTCGGAACCAACCAGGATCGGCACACCGGCACGATGAAGTTCACCGGTTAGCTTCCAGTCGTTGGAGGCCTGGCGGCCCAGCCATGCGGCGCGCTGCTTCATCTGTGTGTCGTCAAACGAGTCGCGCCACTGCTTCGCCATCGCCGGGGGGACGAAAGCAAGCAAGGGGTCGTCGGTTTTCCAGTTTCCGGGATGGGAGGTAATATCCAAGGAAGCCAGGGTGGGAGTGACCCAGGTACCGTTTTTCTTGAGCGTTAGGATCAGCGCGGCGGCTTTTTCCGGGCTAAAGGTGGCGTCGGCTTCGTGGGCGATCTGCTCCCAGGCCGCGGCGTCGCCATTTTTTTCGGCTAGTACCAGGCGAGGGCGGAGTTCGGTTTCCTTCGAGGAAAAAGAGAGAGCAAAGGCGCTATAGAGAAGGTGTTCGATGCTGCGCATGCCAGAGTCGCTGGCTTCGATGACGCCGATTTCGAACGGCAAATGGCCGACAAAGGGGATGGTTTGTTTTTTGGATTCGTCAGCGACGGCGAAAAAGGCATCGCGCGACGGCATCGAAATGATTTTTATGAAATTGGCGCCACGCTTTTTGAGCTCATCGACGGCGGCGCGGGCTTCCTCGGCGTTGTGGACGGGATACTGCTCCGGAGTTTTCTTGCCACTCGCGGCAAGGAATGGGCCGGCGGCAACGATATGCGGGCCAAGGAGCGTGCCGGACTCGATGTCTCGTTGCCAGGAGAGGAGAGCGTCGAGATCGCCGCCCATGTCGCGCACACCGGTGATGCCATTGGCGAGAAGCAGCGGGAGAAGGACCTGTTTGCTCCAAGGGGGATCGGCGTTGATTCCGGCGAGATGGACGTGCATGTCCCAGAAGCCAGGGAGCAGGAATTTTCCGGAAGCATCGATGGTGCGCGCGGTTTTTGGGACTTTGATTGTTGCTGTTGCACCCACCGCGGTAATGTGGCCTGCTTCAATGAGAACAGTTTGGTCAGGTTGCGGCGGCCGGCCGCTGGCATCGATGACGGTGACATGCGTAATTGCGAGCTGAGAAGATGGCTCCGCCGAGGAGAAGGACGGAACGACGAGGAAGGTCAGCAGCAGGAAAAGGAGTAACTTTCTAGACCTCAAAGGAACGCTCACCTTCCGGGCAACTGGGCATTTCTAGAAAGCTATCACAAACTACAGTCGGTGGCGGGGGTTCTTGTGCAGAGGCGCCTGGCGCGGAGAAGAGTCAGGGAAGCGCTCGTCAGCGTACCGCAGAGCAGGTAAAATGGAGTATTGGAAGAAGGAGTGGAAAGCACACCATGGGATTGAGAAAAGCTAAGAGCATCAAGCACAACGGCAAGCGGTTAATGGATATTATTGAGGCGCACTCGCTGTTTTTCCGCGGGAAGGAAGGCGGGACGCGCGCGGACCTGGCTGGGGCGGATCTTTCGCGCGCTGATTTGCAGGGCATCAATTTGAGCGGGGCGTTTCTGCGCGGTGCTAATTTTGAAGGATCGGACTTGCGCAAGGCCAAATTGCCGGGCGCGGATTTGTCTGGCGCGAATCTTCGCAGGACTGACCTCCGGAACACGGACATGACGGAAGCGATTTTGCCTGGCGCGGATTTGACGGAAGCGCAAGCCAGCGGCGTGGAGTTTTTTCGCTGCGATCTTTCGAACGCGATTTTTCACCGCGCCCGTCTGCGCAACGTGAACTTGAGACTCGCCAATGTGAATGGCGCGAAATTCACCGGAGCGGATATGGGCGTGGCGATTCTTCGCGAGACGGATTTGACGGGAGCGGACCTTTCTGGCGTGGACCTTACCACTACACTTATGCCGCGCGGTTACGCTGCAGCGCAGGCCAAGCAGAAAAGCGCGTAACTTCGACGCGCAGCTACGACGCGTTGCTACGACACGTAGCTTCGACGCGTAACTACGATGCGTAACTACGACGCAAAATTTCTGTTGCTATCGAATGGACGCCTCCGAGGAGAAGAAATGACCGCTTACATTGTCTTCACGCGCGAAAGGACTCGCGACGAAGCGCAATTGGATCAGTACAAAAAGCTAGTTTCGCGCAGTTTCCAGCAGCACCCGGCTATCATTCGCGCCATTCATGGGCGTCATGAAGTTCTGGAAGGTCCGGCGCTTGAGGAAATCATCATCCTCGAATTCCCTACCTACGAAGAAGCGAAGAGTTGGTACCACAGTCCGGAATATCAGGCTGCGTGCGAGCATCGCTTCCAGGGAGGGGACCACCGTTGCATCATCACGGAGGGCCAGTCGTAGACCAGCACACGTAGTTTTCGACGCGTAATTCATCGAGCGGAAAGCTGCTCGCGTTGATGGCAAACTGCATGTCCGCGTGGTAGCCTCTGACGGAAGTGAAATAGTCCTTCGTAAGATTCGTGTGACCTGTGGCGACTCCCGCAACACAACTCGACGCGTCTGAGGTTCGTGAACGCGTACTCGAAGTTATTCGCAGTCTGCTTGAGGAATTGGGCAGCAGTGGAGCTTTGCCGATGCTCAATGGAGCTTCGCAGCTCGACCGCGACCTGGGACTTGGCAGCCTGGAGCGCGTGGAATTACTTGCGCGGCTCGAGACAGCGTTTGGCGTTCGGCTTCCGGATCGCGTTGTGGCGGAAGCAAATACGCCGGAAGATTTGGCGAAGGCCCTCTTAGTGGCGCCGGGAGCAGAGACGCTGGAAGACGAAGCGGGCTCGGCTTTGCGCGCGTCAATCACCACACAAAAACTTCATCGCGAAGCGCAAGACGCCGGCGTTTTTTCGGCGGAGACGTTGCTGGATGTGCTGCGCTATCGCGCGCTGCACGATGCCGAGCGGACTCACTTGCTAATCACCGAAGAAACAGAGGGAAAAGAACGCAGCGTGACGCTGACGTTTGGCGAGCTTTACTCCGCGGCACAGCGTTGCGCCGCAGAGTTGGCGCGTCGTGGCGTGCCAGCTGGCGGGCGCGTGGCGCTGATGCTTCCGACTTCGCGTGCGTTTTTTGTTTCGTACGCGGGAATTTTGCTTGCGGGCGCGATTCCCGTGCCGATTTATCCACCGTTTCGCGCGGACCGCATCGAGGAGTATGCGTCGAGGCAGTCGGCGATTTTGAGAAATGCAGGAGTGTGTTTGCTGCTTACGTTTCGTCAAGCGGAAGCAGTGGCGCGGCTCTTGAAACCGCGCGTGCATTCGCTGGCGGAAGCGGCCGATGCAGAAAAATTGATCGACGCCGCGGATAAAGCGCCGCCGCCTTCGCCAGGCGCGCTGCCGTTGCATCTAACGGGCAGCCGAGCGCGTAAGGCGAGCGACATTGCCTTGTTGCAATACACTTCTGGGTCGACGGGCGATCCTAAGGGTGTCGTGCTGACGCATGCCAATTTGCTCGCAAACATTCGAGCGATCGGCGAAGCCGTGGAACTAGGGTCCGGCGACGTGGGCGTGAGCTGGCTTCCGCTCTATCACGACATGGGACTGATCGGCGCGTGGCTTACGCCGCTGCATTTCGGATTGCCGCTGGCGGTGATGTCGCCGCTGGCGTTTCTAGCGCGGCCGGAGCGCTGGCTGCGCGCGTTTCAAAAATACGGCGGAACAGTTTCCGCCGCACCGAATTTTGCATACGAATTGTGCGTGCGAAAGATTGCCGATAAGGATATTCAAGGGTTGGACCTGAGCAGTTGGCGCGCGGCGCTGAATGGCGCCGAGCCGGTGAATCCCGACACGCTGCAGCGATTCGCGGAACGGTTTGCGCCGTATGGTTTTCGGCGCGAGGCGCAACTGCCGGTGTACGGGCTAGCAGAGGCTTCGCTGGCGGTGACGGTGCCGCCACTGAATCGCGGGCCGCTGATCGACCGCGTCGAGCGCGAGACATTCACAGCGCAGGGGCGCGCCATGGTGGCACGAGCGGACGATGCGAGCGCGATTGCTTTTGTTTCTTCCGGGAAGCCGATTCCGCGGCACGAAGTGCGCATAGTGGATGCGGACGGCCAGGAAGTGAGCGATCGGACCGAGGGATTTCTGTGGTTTCGCGGAGCCTCGGCGACGAGCGGCTATTACCAAAATGCGGAAGCAACAGAAAAATTGTTGCCGATGGGGCCGGCGGGGGGCGATGGCAAGTATGCGTGGGTCAATTCCGGCGATCGCGCGTACCGTGCGGATGGAGAAATCTATGTCACGGGGCGCGTGAAGGACATCATCATCAAAGGCGGAAGAAATCTTTATCCGCACGAAGTGGAGGAGCTGGCAGCGCGCGCGGAAGGAATTCGCAAAGGCTGCATCGTAGCCTTCGGACAAAAAGATGAAGCATCGGGAACCGAGAAGCTGATTGTGGTGGCGGAGTCGCGCGAGCGCGAAGCGTCGCGGCGCGCGGCGATTGTGGCGGCGGTGACGGAGCAAGTTGCGCAAGGGCTGGGTTTGCCGCCGGACAGAGTCGAGCTCATACCGCCGGGAAGCATTCCAAAAACGTCAAGCGGAAAATTGCGCCGCGAAGAAACCAAGCAACTTTATCTTGCAGGGAAATTGGCTGCGGGCAAGGCGCCAGCCTGGGTGCAGATCGCGCGGCTTGCTACGTCCAGCGCGACGCGCACCGTAGGCGCGGAGATTTGGTCCGGCGTGCGGCGAGGCTTGGAAATTCTGTACGGCTTGTACTTTGGCGTCGTGTTTTTGGTGTGGATCGTTCCGACGTGGACGATTGTAAATTCCATCAACGACTATCGCAAAGCGGGGCGCTTCACGTCCGCGGCGCTGAAAATTCTGTTTGCGCTGATTGGCTGCCGCGTGCGTGTCGTCGGCAAGGAATACGTGGATGCGCCCGGGGCAAAAGTTTATGCCGCGAATCACACAAGCTATTTTGATGTGTTGGCGCTGATGCTGGGCCTTGGCGTTCCGTATCACTTCGTGGCCAAAATGGAAGTCGGGAGAATGCCGTTCATCGGGACATTCTTGCGACAGATGCGGCATACGAAGTTTGACCGCAGCGATCCGGAATCGCGGTTGCGGCAATCGGAAGAGATGGAAAAGCTGCTGCGCGAGGGAGAATCCATTTTTGTTTTTCCCGAAGGAACGTTTACAGCAGAAGACGGCGTGCGTCCGTTTCAGCTTGGGGCGTTCAAAGCCGCCGTGGATGCGGGTGTGCCGATTGTTCCGGTTTCGCTGGCTGGCACGCGCCGATTCCTGCGTGACGGCACATACTTGCCGCGCCCGACCAGCGTGACCATCACCGTCTCGCCGCCGATCTATCCTCGTGTTATAAGCGACGCTGCGAAAATCGAGGAAACTTCGGCTTGGCACGAACTGATCCGCCTTCGCGACACCACGCGGGAAACGATTGCGCGCTTTTCTGGCGAGCCGCTGCTGTAGTGGAACCTGCCGATTGATGGTCGCCAGCCGGTAACTTTTCTTCCCCAAAATATTTCTGCTTGATTGCAACTTGCCGCGGCGGCGATGCATCTTTATGAATAACACAAAAGAGAAAACGCGGATCGCTGCCTTCCTGCCTTAGGCACACCGCTAGACGCGAAGCCGTGCATGGAACACGCCGGATCGCACGGACAATTCAAACTATTGGAGGTTTTATGAGAATGCGGATTGTTGTGTCTCTACTCGCTTTTGTTTCCTTGTGCGGAGGCGCTGCTCACGCGCAGGAAGCTCCGAAAGTGGATATTTTCGCGGGCTATTCCTACGTGCGCGAAAATCCGGGGCCAACCAGCGGAGACAGCTTCAGTTTGAACGGTGGGAGCGCTTCCGTAACGTATCACATCAGAGATTGGGTGAGTGGAGTCGCGGATTTCGGCGGCTATCACAACGGAGATATTCTGGGCACAGGAGTGGACGGCACGCTTTCCACTTATCTTTTCGGTCCTCGGTTTTCTTATCGCAGTTACCATCACTTCCTGCCGTTCGCGGAAACCCTCTTTGGAGTGGCGCATGCAGGCGCAAGCATCGCCGGTGGCACGCTCGGCTCGCAAAATGCGTTTGCGATGGCGATTGGCGGCGGTGTGGACTACCGGATCAGCAATCGATTGTCACTCCGGCCGCTGGAGGTCGATTACCTGTTGACGCGATTTGCGCAAGGGACTCCGAACAATCAATCGCAGAATAACTTGCGCACGTCGACAGGAATTGTGTTTCATTTCTAAGAACCTGAGCGCGCAGAGAATTTCTTCTCCGGTTGAACCGGACGGAAATGGTACAGACGATTCGGTAGCCCGGTGCAGGCAGGGGGCCGCGCAGCAATAAAGGCAGGCGCGGCCCCACGCACCTCTCCGGCCAGCAAGAATGTGAAAATCGTGATCGCATTTCTTCGTGCATCGGGTGTTGCGTTGGACTCTCGAACGCTAAAGTAACGGAACGAAAAAAAACTAATGCCGCCTTTTTTTGGGGCGGCCTTTTCTTTTGCGGAGGCGAACTTCGCGATTAGTGCTGGAGCGTATAAATGACCGTGATGTAGGTCTCGATCTCGACAGACTGACCATTGAGAACGGTGGCACGGTAGCGCCACTGGCGCACGGCGTCGGTGGCGGATTGCAGGAAGAGCGTGTCGCCGCTGACGACTTGCAAGGATTGGATGGTGCCGTCCGTGGAGATGATTGCGTGCAATTCCACCTGGCCCTCGCGATGGATCTGTCTCGCGAGTGCGGGATAGACGGGCTCGACGCGACGGATCAGCATTGCTGGTTCGAGGTGACCCACAAGGACACGTTGTGGTGTTCGCGGGCGAACGTCCACGGGACGTTCGGGCTGCCGTCTTCCATCGTCCAGTGCGGTGCCCCACGGAACCTGGGGGTTAGCGTTTCCCTGGGGTTCGCCAGGAATGGGATCCTGCTGTGGCGTGTTGTCCATGGTCGCCGGATGCTGGGGAAATCTTGGCGAATAGCAAGTCGCGCAAAGATGCCTGACGATTTGCTGGTCGGGATTGCGCGGCGTTGGACGACGCTCGGGCGCGCTGTTGTGAAAGTACGGTGGAATCGGCATTACGCTGGCCTGCGCGATCCGCTCAGGTTTTCCGAACAGCGGAAACAGAATGATGGCTGCGAGAATTGCGCTTTGCGCGGCGATTGAGATGATCAATGCTCGGCGGCGAATGCGGCGTTCACGCGTGCGCTGCTCGGCGCTGCCTTCCACGAAACAACCTTGAAGGGAACCAAAATCATTTTGCGAATGGGGTTCGGGTTCGATAGACATCACACACCTCCACAAAAAAGTCCTGCGAGCGAGAACAGAGATTTTTGCGACGCCGGTTTCCTGTGGGTTGCTCAACTACCGCAGGAGACCGGCGCCGCGCTCGCAGGGATGTGAGGTTGCGCGCGTCCTCGTTAAGTTGGACACCGCGGCGGTGGACAAGTTCCCGATTCCCGAGTGCGCCGTCTGTCGGCAGCCTTACCGCCAGATTGCCCCTTTGACACCCCGCGAGAGCGGGTGCTTGACCTGGACTCAAGTACCTGCTCCTCCTTTAATTGGCACTTGTTCCACAAATCCGCGAACAACTTGACCGTGGCGGGACAAGAAAAGCGGACTGTCAATTCTGACGATAGACATGTCCACTTCAAATTTCCAATATCCACTTTGCTCAATTTCTCGACCCGGGAACTTTCGTTGAGCGCCGCATTTGGAGCGAAGGGAGACTGACATGCGAGTTCGCTTGTTGTGTGGGCTTTTGTTGTGCGGGGTGGCCGCCGCTTCAAGACTTTGCGCGCAGGAACCAAGTGGTGTAGGAGGGGACACAAAACCAGAGAAGGTACAGGGAGTGAAAAAAGCAAAACCAGAGAAAGTAAAGCAAGTGAAAAGCGCAAAACCAGAGAAGCCAACTCCTCTCTACACATTTCCGAAATCTGAACCGTGGTGGCGCGGCGGAGGACCGGGGCCAGCCGGTGTCGGAGTGAAGTAAAGCAGCAGCGGTCCTTGGAATCGTACTTCTACTGTTTCCCGGCCCACAATTCTGTAAAGAGTGCTTCTCGAAACCGCAGCAGGGATTTAAATTCCGTAGTTCACTTTTCGAAGAGAGTCTTTATAGGCTTCGCGTGCTTCCGTCGCCTTTTTCTGTGCGTCTTGTTCCGCAAAGTGAGCCGCGTCCCACTGCTCCATCTCGGTCATGGAATGGTCTGTGGTCGCCAAGTCTTCCTCGGCGCGGATTGCCCACACCCACTCATCAACAGCCTTCTTGTAGGCAAGACGCAATTCACTAAGGCCGGCGGTTGTCATGAACGGCAGGTTAGGCCGAACATGAGATCAGGTCAATTCAATTGGCCGATTGTGACAAAGAATTAACCAGGCCAAGCAATGACCGCCAGCGCGATGGATTCCAACGGAAACGCAGACGAATTGAGCGGAGTGAGAGGTCCGACCTAATAGGCAAGGCGTGGGCCGAGTCGGCCTACTCTCGGCATGAAGGCACTTGGCATACCACTTCCAGCCTAGATCGCACCGTATCCCAGTCGATTGAAATGCGTACTTGTTGCTGGCCTGGGAGACACGCGCATGGTCCTGTCTCGCAGAAGAGACAGGACCATGCGGACTCTTCTTCACGTGGTTTGCTAGTTGAGCGCTCAGCCCGCAGCTCTCGCCGCGATCTTCGCTTCTGTGACGCGATGGATCAAACGCTTCGTCCGTTCGACGAACGCCAAATGGTCGGCGAGGCAGCTTTCCAGCAGCACGCCCGCGCCATGGTTATCGGTAATGTCAGCGGCCGCCACCAACGTGACGTATTCCGCCGTGCGCATGTGGCTCAATTGATTGGCCTTCGCCAGTACAAAGAGCCGCCTCACCTCCGGGGATTGGATCTCCGCGAGCTCCCTGCGGAAATCCTCAACAAAAACATCGTGGAGCCGTCCGGTAACGTTTACCGGTTTCTCTCCGATCAATCGGAATGTCTCGTCCAGCTTCGCTAGCGTTTGCTGGGACACGAAAGCCCGGGCTTCGAAGGCCTCCTGGATTTCGGAATTCTGGGCCAATTCGCCCAGTTCCTTGTAGGCCGCCGCCGAACGCTCAGTGCCTTGCCGCACTTGGCTCAGGATCGTTACAAATAGTTCCTTTGGATTCTTAATTGGCATAATTGATTTCTCCTTCAGAAAGCTGCTTGGTTTTCATTGAGTTGCGCCGCTGCAGACTTCACCGAATGGAGGCAGCGCTTCTCAACACTTTCAACAACAATGCAGGTGTACTTCTGACGCATGGCGGAGCCACTGGCTAGTGTCATTAATTACGATGGCGGATAAAAAAGTCTATCTTTCAAAAGTAAAGAAAGAATCGGGGAATAATTTCTCAGAAGTGAAGTTTTCAACACACATTACAATTTTACGTACGCCTTTTGAAGAGGATTGGATATGTGATCGGTGGCAGCTTTTGGACGTTTCCAATTCTTAACAGGCGTTACGTGGGTAATCCCGGCGTCTGCTTATTCCCGAGGTGCTTGATCTGCTTGGATTGCGGCTTTGCTCAGTTTAAAGTCCCGGAAACCAAATTGGCGTCGCTTGCAGTTACTCCGCCAAGTGGACGACTGACGATGGCGGCAGCGGGTTGACGGTGGAATTGTAGTTTCTTTTCAGATACTCACAAACTTCATTCCAGACATGACTGTTTCCACGGCGGTGAGCAGTTCACTTGCGGCCATTGTTTTGAAAACATAGCCTGATGCGCCAAAGCTCATAGCTTCTTGCACCACGTCAGCCGAAGATTCCTCACTCAAGAAGATTATTTTAGCTTCCGGGACAATTTGACGAATTCGCCGAGCGGCTTCGATTCCATTTAGCGATGGGAGTCCGATGTCCAGTAGTATCAAATCCGGCTCCAGTTCCACCGCTTTCTGAAACGCTTCTAAACCGTCTGAAGCCTCTCCGACGACCTGCAATCCCGGTTTCTTGCGGAGCGTTAAAGAAGCAAAACGACGCCAGGGTTCGAAATCATCTACCACGAGAATACGGATTGACGAAGGTTTCAGACAGTCTCCTCCTGATCATGCTTCATGGTCCAAGCCTGACAGTTGTGCTGAACTAAACCCGCGAAGGGTACGAGTTCAGACTGTTTCTGTCGTTGCTTGAAAACAACCTGGTCCTTGCTCAGAAACAATGAGTGCGCTCGGCCATTCAAAATCGCCTCAAAGATTAATCGGCATTTACACAAGTAGGCGCCAGGTCGAGCAACCACGAGCTCTAATAAAAAGTGCAAATTCTAGGCCTCCTGGAAGCCGTGCCAGGAGAGTGGTAAGGAAGGGACGGTGTGCCCGTCGCAGCGCAGTTCGAGTTACCCTCTCGCAATAAGCAGCAAGAATATGGAGACGCGAAGAGCGCATAGGCCGATGATTAGAGTAGACCCCGAAAGGCGGAAACGCATGGAGGAGACGAAACAGAAGGAACCCGTGTATTCGGGCGAACAGACCGTGATAACGGGACCGGATTCGCTGCGAAGCACGACAGCGGCTACGGAGTCTTCGGGGAGGGAAAAGACCGCCTCGAAGCAAACGCAAACGGCGCAAAGGGTGGTTGCGCCGGAGATCAGCCAGACCGGCACGGCTGGGACGATGGTGGAGTTTGGGGAGTTCCTGAAACGCACAAAGCGCTTGTGGTTGATTGTTGCTGGAGCGGTTTTCGTAATGATGACGGTGATCACGGTAGTGACACGCATGTTTGAGAGCACCAGAAACGCACGGGAGAAGCGGCAGGAACGAGCGGCAGTAGATGTGACGCCGGAAAACTTGATCGTGAGGTGCGGCCCACCGGCCGAAGACGTGACGAAAGAAATGTATCCCATGATGCTACGGACAATGAGCTACCAACGCGGAGAGAACGAAAAAATCGTGTTTGAGTTCAGCAGGACGGCAGAGACAAAGAGCGATTGGGTGTCTCTGTCCATGAAAGACCAGAGCGGAACCAGGAGCTTCGAGACGCCGGATGCGAAGATCGCTGCGCTGCCGTGCTTGGTTTCAACGAGGTGAATGCTAATCAGGACTAACAACACCGGTGCGGCGCAGTGTGAAACTATGGCAGAATTTGTTGGCCAGCAAGGTCTCAAAGAGGCCGGAGTTGAACAAATGTCATTGATCTACTCGATGCTCATGTCCGTGGAAGGTTACGTGGAAGACGAGCACGGGCGCTTCGACTTTGCCGCTCCCGACGAAGAGGTGAATCCCTACATCAACCAGCTCACCTCGTCAGTTGGCACCTACCTCTACGGGCGGAGGATGTACGAGTCGATGGTCTATTAGGAGACTGCGCACACGGTTCCCAACCTGCCGCAGTTTTTGCGCGACTGGACGCGGCAATGGCAGGCGGCCGAGAAGATCGTTTACTCCAGAACCCTCGCCGAGCCGCGCAGCGTGCGAACGCGGATCGAGCGGGAGTCAGTAACTTACCCCCCCCGCGGTTTTGACATCGTCTCTAACGTTTCGACACTTCAGCAGTGGTTCTCTTGCGGTCCTCTTCTTGCCTGTCACCTGACCTGGTCGTTGCCAGGCCTTTCCTTCTGCGTTCACGACCATAGCTTTTGACTACAGCCGCCGAAGGTGGTTTGGAACCTGTTCCTGTAAACCGGTTCCGAGGGGCCTACCCTCATCAGTTAAGCAGTTGCGCACTACTCAACGTTTCCTCCTTTCGTGCTCGTGGCACACATAAGTCGCGTAATCGGAAACTGACCCACTACCCAGACGTGGAACGAATGCTGGAGTGCCGAGAGGCAACTGCATCTTATTGATTATAGAGCGCTTATTTCGATGAACCGAAAACGTATTCTGGCGCATCCCATGCATTGTGGACATGGATCTGAAGGAGGGTTATCCCAATGGATGGGCGTAATGTCGAGACAATAGGCGTGCGCCGCACGGGTTGGGCTGCTCTAGACCGTGATCCGCAGCAGGACAAAGTGGAGTTTGTCTGTCCGTACTGCGGTGCACGGGACGAGAAAAATGCTAGACGCGAGCGGACGCTATATCATTTCACGGACGGCTTTCTGCAGGATTTGCAGGGCGAAGTGACGCAGTGTCATTCCTGCAAGAGATCGCTGCGCGTGGTCCCGGTAGTGCTGCTGCACGACCAAGACGAAGAGCGGCGATTTGAAGCAGTCTTCTCTGACGAATTGGCTGCGGCTGCAAAGAATTAATTCGTTCGACGATTTGAATTAGAGAAGGGTTGAAAATGGAAACGGGGCGCAATTGAATGCGCCCCGTTTTTCTTTTTGCGATTTATTGAAATTTAGTAGCGGTGCCAGCAGCCGAAGCGGTCATAGTAGCCGCGGACAATCACTGGGCGCCGCTCGAAGCGCTTGTACTCGACTCGCGGGCCGTAAAACTCGCGATGGATAACGACTTCACGGCGGACGATGCGATCCTGCTCGTCGGCTTGGGCGTTGGGTGCACCCGCGAAACATAGAGCGCCACCCAATACAGCCGTAGCCAAAACTGCCTTGCCAATTATGGAGTTGAAAATATTCGTAAACATTGCGTCCTCCCGGGCGTCTCCAGGACTGCTCTCGGGTTGCGCCCTATATTCTATGAAACACCCCTGCACCACAAATGTTGCGCGAGGCGAAAGGCGCGCACCGCGAGGAAGACGATGCAGGTTAGTCACAATTAGAACGGTGTGAGGCAATGCTGTAGACGAGGAGCGGACAGCGTTTCGCTTAGTAGGCCTGCAAAAAGGGATCGACTTCCATGTGATATTTTTCGAGGCCGGCTCGGATGTGGTCAAAAGCTTCGTCCACGCTGTCTGCAAATTGCAGCATCTTGTATTCCTCTTCGTTGATGGTGCCCCAGTTCACCATGGCTTTCCAATTCAGCACTTTGTCCCAGTATTTACGCCCGTAGATGAGGATGATGTTGTGTTTTGCGAGTTTTCCGGTTTGCAGAAGCGTGAGCATTTCCCAAAGCTCATCCATGGTGCCAAAGCCGCCTGGAAAAACGACGAGAGCTTTGGCGATTTGCGCGAACCAGAGTTTGCGCATAAAGAAATAGTGGAAATTAAAGCTGAGCTCCGGGCTGATGTAGGCGTTGGCGAACTGTTCGTGGGGCAGCTCGATCGAAAGGCCGATGGACTTGCCGCCAGCTTCGCTGGCGCCACGATTGGCGGCTTCCATGATGCCGGGACCGCCACCGGAACAAATGACGAAGCGGCGCGGCTTGGGTCCGAGAGTCAGCGACCAGGAGGTAATTTTGTGCGAGAGCTGGCGCGCTTCCTCGTAATAACGGGACATTTCGAGGAGGCTCTTGGCGTGGCGCACTTCGCTTCGATGCCGGACCTGCGCGGCTGCGGATAGTTTTCTGACGTTTTCTTTTTTCAGGCGCGTGACCCGAGCTTGCGCCGTTTCGTGGGATTCGATGCGCGCCGAGCCGAACATGACGATGGTGTCGGCGATTCCCTCCCGCTTGAGCTGCACAAGAGGATGGAGATACTCCGCCAGGATGCGAAGAGGCCGGGCGGGGGTACTTTCCAGAAAGCGGTGATCCTCATGGGGTGCCTTTGGCGCGTGCTGGGGCTTGAGCTTGGGCTGACCTGCGGACATGGGCTGTTCTCTCCGAACGATGCGAACAATCATTGTAGGAATCGCGGAGGCTCGCGGCAACGTCTTCCGGCGAGGGTGCGTCGAATTGAGTACACTGCGGGAACCGGTCTTTGCTAGCGGAGCGACAGAATGAAGCAATCCACAGGTAAATATGCATTAGCGCTCGTTGTTCTGCTTGCGGCAGCCGGTGCGTCGCGAGCGCAGGCTCCCGAAGGGCCGATGGCACCCCGGCCCGGCCAGCCGATTCAGCAAGCTCCGCCGGACGCGCAGGCCAAGCTGAAGGTTCAAGTGGCGCTGGTGAATATGCCTGTGACGGTGCGCAACGCGAAGGGCGAAATGGTGCACGACTTGGACGCCAAGGATTTTCGCATCACCGATAACGGCGTCGAGCAGAAGATCTTGCATTTCGATCTCGGAGGCGATCCTGTTTCCGTGGTGATATTGATCGAGACAAGTTCGCGCATCGATCCGCTCCTGCCTCAGATGCGCAAGACCGGGATTCTTTTCACGCAGACCGTGATGGGGCCGGAAGGCGAAGCTGCCGTGGTGGGATTCAATGACGCTGTTGACAAGCTGCAGGATTTCACAACGAACGGCGATTCCATTGAAAACGTAGTGACGCAGCTGCAGTCGGGATCTTCCGGATCAAGGCTTTATGATGCGATGGCGGTGGGGGTGGACATGCTCAGCGCCCGCCTGCCGCAGCCGACAGCGGAGAATCCTGGCCGGCGGCGCTTGCTGCTGATTATGTCCGAATCCGTGGATGTGGGGAGCGAAGCGAAGCTCGGCGAGGTGCTGCGAAAGGCGCAGCTCGCGAACGTGACGATCTATAGCGTGGGACTTTCGACTACGCGTTCGGAACTGCATTCTAAACGCAAAGACAAAGAGCCGGCGCCGATAGCACCACCAGGCATCATGACGCTGCCTCCGCCGCCTGGGACGATCCAGACTCCCACAACGGAGGAGAACCGCAACAGCGGCGTCGACTTGTTGGGGCTGGCGGTTTGGGCGGTGCAACATGCGGATAACAAGGTGAAGGATCACGAGATGGAAGTGGCTTGCGTGGCGACTGGCGGGGCGCATCTCTCCACGTACAAGGACCGGTCGATTGAAAAGGCGATTGACGAAATCGGCGGCGAGCTGCACGCGCAATACACCGTCAGCTATGCGCCAACAGATACGAATGCTTTTGGCTATCACGAAATCAAAGTGGATGTGGATCGCAAGAATCTGAAGGTTCGAGCGCGGCCTGGGTATTACCTTGCGCCGCCGGAAAGTTAGACACCCGCCTCGGCAGCCTCAAACCACTTGCTTCCAGTAGGTGACGTCGCGGGAGGCGAGGAGGGCGTCTTTGCGGGCGTTCCAACGCAGGAAGTGCGGCGTGCCGGTGTGGCGGGAATGCGCTTCGCGGCTGGCCCAAATTTCATGGAGCAGGAAGGCGCTTGGGCCTTCCGTGGAACGGTGCAAGTCATAGGTCAAGCAGCCGTCTTCTCTGCGCGTGGGGCCTACCAGAGCGCGAAGTTCGGCCTCCAGGAGTATTTCCTGGCCTTCGCGCGGGCGCAGTTGAACGATGAGGGTCACGGCGTCCTTCGGGAGTTTGGTGCTCGCGGCTTTGCTGGATTTGCGGGGACGGGTTGGTTTTTTCTTAGTTTTGCGCTTCGCCATAGTGGGCGGGATTCTACTCCAACGGGGCAGAAAATCCCAATCCGCTAAGACCCGGCTTTCGTCGAAAGACCGCGCGACGTTTATGCTCGGCGCTATTTTTCGGCCAGCTTGCGGCCGACGTTGAGGCTGTCAAAATTCAGGATGGTGTTGAGCACGAGCGAATAGGTGCCGCGCGTTTCGCCGCGATAGACGGGGTTGATGGAGAAAAGGACGACGTGGCCGTTGCCGGTGGGCACGTCAACGACCGCGGGGTGCTGAGCGATTTCATCGCCGCCTTCGACTAAGCCGGAGATGAGAAGGTCTTTGCTGTCGGCGTAGCGGAAGATGACGCGGGCACGATTCGCCGGTGGGATTGCACGGAAATTGTTGTGGAGTTGCTCGTCGGTGAGGAGAGGATTTTCCCAGATTTCGGACTTGGGCTCGTCGGGAACTTCGACGGCTGGACGTCCAGGCGTGAAATCCGGATCGTCGGCGGTGCCGCGGCCTGTGGGGCGGGTGTGCATTTCGCCGCCGAGGCGGCGGAAGCCGCGCGCGCCCGAAATACTGCTCAGCGAGAAAATCGGGCCGTTATCGCAATAGGCAGAGAGTTTTTCGTCGTAGCCGTAAGCGATGGGGCTTGCGGCGTCAACGAGGCGCGTGCCGACGACGGAGCCGACGATTTTCATTTTCTGCGCGTTGCTAACGCTGACGCCATCGGCGAGGCCGATGGACAGGGCAAAGCGCGAAGTGTCTGTTGCAGTCAGGAGAACACCACCCTTTGCCACAAAGTTTTGGAGGTTGGCTACGCCTTCCCAGCCGAGGCCGGGGCGCATGTCATCCGTGGAATCATTCTTTCCGACGAGGTTCGGTGTTTCCGGAGTGGTCTTCCATGGAAGCGGATTGCCCCAGGCACTTGGCAGGCCGTTGATGATGGCGGTGGGGCTGGAGAAGAAGCCTACCGGCGGAAACAGGATCACGTCGTACTTGGCGTTGAGGTCGCCGGTCTTGGAGACAGTTTGCGTGCTGATGTAGTCGTAAGGAATGCCGAGGTTGTCGAGCGCAATGCGCCACCAGCCTTCTGCTTGTGTGCTAAGCCAGGTGTGAACAAAGGCTATGCGGGCGGCGCGCACAGGATGCGTTTTGACGCTGGGCATCGCGGAGACCGGCGTGGCCTGCAAACCCAATTCGGAGATGGCGTCATTGAGCTGCGCGCGGCTGACGTTGCGCAAGAGGAACGAGCCGCGGCTGAATTTCTTTCCGCCGCTTTCGAAGGGTTCTTCGGCGGCTTCGATCGAAGCGTCGTGCAATTTGTAGCGCAACGTGGCTAGGGAGGGCTCGGCGTTGTTGTTTATCGCATAGATCGTGCCTTCGCCGCTCACGCCGCCGGGCGCACGGATTTCTTTCACGCGCTCCATCGCAACATCGAGGACTTTCGCATCGGTGACGCGCGTCACTTGCACGCCGAAAAGCTCGCCAAAGGTCCAGCCGGTATCGTCATACGGAGTTTTCTGTGGATCGTCGGGGCTCCAGTACTGGTGGTCGAGGAGCGCATCGGCGATTCGTGAATAGGGTTGGTCCATGCGAACGATATAGCTGCCTGCGGGAAATTCACGAGTTGTGGGAGCGGGCGGCGTGTCTTTTTCTTTCGTGTCTTTCGCGTCCTTTTTCGGTTTCGCGGATTTCTTAATAGGAAGCGTGACCGTGAAGGCTGTCGTCGCTCGCGAAATTTCGACCGCTTGCTTCTGTAATACCTGCAACAACGCTGCTTGCGAGCCTAAGCGTGGATCATCCGCGGGCAAGACGTACGCAGATGGACCTTCCGCGCCGGGCTTCGTGACGGAGCGTTTGGCTTTGAGATAAAAATTCTTGAGGAAGAGGCGTTTGTTTTCGTTGAAATAGTGAAGCGAGGTGAGCAGGCCGGTTTGTTCGTAGTTGTTGTTATCGCGCTGCGACCAGAGCGCCTTCGGAAGGGGAGGATTTTGCCGGTACCAGGTGCGCGCGTATTCTTCCTGGTCGAGCGTGCGCTCCAGCGTGTCCGCGCCGCCGTTACCGAATGTTTCGTAGAGGCGGCTGATGCCGTTGTGCATCGCGGCGATAAACATTAGATAGCCTGGCGACCAGGTGTCAAAAACACCGTGCGTGAAAACGCCGGGCATACCGAACTTGGTCATGTCGGAAACGTTGCGCCAGCCAATCATTTCCCACTCGTCCGTGAGAATTGGATCGACCCACGCGTTGAAGGGGCCGTCGCCGGCAGTGTTGTCGTAAAGGTAGGGCACGGATTCATGCAGGTCGTGCAGCACCTGGGCCTTCCAGCCGACGTAGGTCTGGAGCACGTTTTCCGTGAGCTTCAGAGTGACGCCCATGGCATCGCGGTTGTTGTCGTGCGCCACGTACTTGCCCCAGTAAATCAGCGGCGGATAAAAGTCCTTGGGGTGCGAGAGATGCCAGCGATAGATGTCCACCATGCGGTCGCGGCCGTCGACTTCGACGACGGGCGTTATAAGCGTGATCATGCCGTCGCGGATTTCGCGGATGTAGGGGCTTTCGTCGACCGCGAGGCGGTACGCCAACTCCATTAACGCCGTCGGTGCCCCGGTTTCGGGCGAATGAATTGTTCCGGTGATGTAATACACGGGCACGGCTTGCGCGACGATGCGGTCGGCTTCCGTGTCATCCAGTTTTATCGTGCGGGGATCGGCCAGCTTCGCGAGTTGCGCGCGATTTTCTTCCAGGTTTTTCAAATTTTCCGGCGAAGAGACCGCCACGGCGATCATCTCGCGCCCTTCTTCGGTTTTGCCAATGGAGAAGACCTTTACGCGCGGACTGGCCTTTTCGAGGAGGCGCATATACTTGTACACGTCTTCCGCGTACGGAAGGATTCCCGGCGCGCCGGCCACGTCGCCGAGCACGGCTTCGGGAGTCGGAACATTCTTCGAGGCTGGCAAATAATCGACGAGCGGCGAGGTGAAGAATGGCTGCGTGGTGTACTTATGGATTTTCGCCGTGTACGCGTCGTCCACGGGCTGCTTGGGGTCGCGAGCCGGAGCAGTTTCGCCGTCACCCAGCGCCGCGGCCGCCGCCACGGAAAGAAACAGCAACATGGCGAAACTCCGCAGGATATGCACGCGTACTTTTCCAATACGAATCATTTGGTTCTCCCGAAGGTATGAAGTGGAAGGCGGATTGTAACGCTGCTATTGAGCTGCGACAAATGTTATACACACCGGCGAAGGTACCTCGATGGTCTGGCCCGTCGGCGTCAGACTGCCGGTTGCGGGATCAATGTGAAATATAACGATATTGTTCGACTCCTGATTCTCAGCGAGCAGGTATGTGCCCGTCGGATCAATGGCGAAATGGCGAGGTGTTTTGCCACCGGTCAGGACCTGGCCGAGAGATTTCAGCGTTCCTTTCTTTTCGTCGATGGCGAAAACGGCGATGCTGTCGAGGCCGCGGTTCGAGGCGTAAAGAAATTTGCCGGAGGCGTGCACGGCAATTTCGGCGGCTTCCTTTGGCCCGGAGTAATCCCTCGGCAGAGCGGAAATGGTTTGCAGGGACGTCAAACTGCCCGTCTTCGCCTGATATGAGAAGACCGTCACGGACGACTCCATTTCGCTCAGCACGTAGGCAAACTTGCCGTTGGGATGAAACGCAAGATGGCGCGGGCCGGCACCCGGTTTCACTTTTGCAAAGCCGGAAAGCATCGGCGTGAAAACCCCTTTGATCGGGTCGAAGCCATAGACGATGACCTGATCGAGGCCTAAATCGACCGCGAGGGCGAAACGATTGTCGGGCGATGTGCCAATCCAGTGGGCGTGCGGGCCTTCCTGGCGCTCCTTGTTGGGGCCGGAACCGGAATGTTGGACGAAGCCGCTTGTGGTGCCGAGACTGCCGTCATCGTGAACGGGAAACGAAGCGATGCTGCCGCCGTCGTAATTCGCGACCAGGACGAATGCGCCCTCCTTGTCGAGTGAAACGTGGCAAGGTCCTGCGCCCCGCGTGGGTACTTGATTCAGAAACTTGAGCGCTCCGGTTTTCGCATCGATGGCGAAGGCGCTGACCGCGCCGCTGGTTCCTCCATTGAAATTGCCGATTTCATTCACGGCGTAGAGATACTTGCCGTTGGGATGTACGGCCAGAAATGAAGGATCCGTCGTCTCCGCCGCGACGCCGATAGAGGTGAGCTGGCCCTTCTCCGGATCGAACCGGTAGGCGTAGATCCCTTTGCTGGTCGTTTTTGAGGTGTACGTGCCGACGTAGGCGATGTACTGGCCCTTCGCGGCGGGCTTTTCGGGCGTTTGCGCTCGAGAAAACAATAGCAATGGCGCAGAGAAGAGCAACAGGAGTGCAAATAATCGTCGCGTAATCTTCATAAGGGAAAAGATTCTAACACTAACCATTGGAGTTGTAGGGCGCAGCATCCCTCGCGCGCTCAGGGTAAAGCTGAGCCCCTAGAAAGGCAGAGACCCGGTTACTTCTTTTCCTCTTCTTGCTCTTCCTGCAGGACGGCGGCGGCGGCGACGGAATCTCCTTCTTCAAGGCGCAACAGGCGAACGCCCTGGGTGGAGCGCCCCGCTTCGCGAATTTCGTTCGCGTGCACACGGATCACTTTTCCGTCGTGCGTGATGATCATGACGTCGGACTCTTCCGTGACCTGCAGCGTAGCCACGACAGAACCGTTGCGGTCGGTGGTCTTCATGTTCACGACGCCCTTGCCACCACGCGACGTGATGCGGTACTCCGCGAGCGGCGTGCGCTTGCCAAATCCCTTTTCGGCAACGGTGAGCATCAGCGTCACTAGCGAGTCCTTGATCTGCTCGTTTTCGAGCTCCTCAAGATTCTGCGTAGTAACTTTGTGTTCCTTGGCGATGATTTCGAAATCGGGCTGGACCGCGTCCATGCTTACGACGTAGTCGTCCTTGTCGAGGTCCATGCCATTCACGCCGCCAGCGTTGCGGCCCATTGGGCGAACCTCCGTCTCGCGGAAGAGGATGGCCTGGCCTTCGTGGCTGGCAAGGAAGATCATCTGTTTGCCGTCGGTGAGTTTGGCGCCGATAAGTTCATCTTTCCCGTCGAGATTGACGGCGATGATCCCCGTCGAGCGCGGGTTCGAAAATTCGGTCAATGTCGATTTCTTTACCGTGCCGCTCTTTGTGGCCATGAAGACGAAGCGGCCCTCTTCTTCGAGGTTCTGCGCCGCGACGAGAGCCGTTAGCTTTTCGTCTTCCTGAAATTTCACGAGACTGGAAATCGCTTTGCCTCGCGTGGCTGCGGCGGCTTCCGGCAGTTCGTACACTTTGAGCCAGTACACGCGGCCTTTCGAGGTAAACAACAAAATATAGCTATGCGCCGACGCGATGAACATGTGTTCGACGAAGTCTTCTTCCTTCGTGCGCGCGCCGATGCGGCCCTTGCCGCCGCGCGATTGATGACGGTACGTGTCCGCTGCGGTGCGCTTGATGTAGCCCGCGTGGCTCACCGTGATGAGCATGTCGGTATCGGCGATCAGGTCTTCGAGCTTGATCTCGTCGACTTTGTCGACAATCTGCGTGCGCCGGTCGTCGCCATAAGCCTTTTGGACTTCGCGCAACTCTCCAGTGATGACCTGCTTCAGCTTCTTTTCGCTCGAGAGTATTTCCTTGAGCTCAGCGATATGCTCGCGGATGGACTTCAATTCCTTGAGGATTTCATCGACGGAGAGCTGCGTGAGGCGGTGGAGTTGCAGTTCGAGAATGGCGTCCACTTGAACGGGTGTCAGACCGTCCGATACAGAACGAGTGATTTCACCTTCGAGCGCTGCGACGCGGTATTTTCTGCCGTCCAGCTTAACGCCTTCGATCTTCCGGGACTTCCCGTTCTCGGTGATGGTGACGTCTTGCTCGGAGAAGTAGTTGAGCAAATTCTGCTTGGCGTCGGCGCGGCCTGAGGAACCGCGGATGATGCGGATGACGGCGTCCAGGTGATCGAGAGCAACTTGATAACCGACGAGGATGTGCTCGCGCTCTTCGGCTTTGCGCAGTTCATAGCGAGTGCGGCGCAGCACAACGTCGCGGCGATGCTCGAGAAACAGTTTGATCAGGGGAATCAAACCAAGTTCGCGTGGCTGGCCGCCGACGATGGCGAGCAGGATCATGCCGAACGATTCCTGCATTTGCGTGTGCTTGAAAAGATTGTTAAGGATGAGCTGCGATTCCTCGCCGCGCTTGATTTCGATGACCACGCGCATGCCTTCGCGCGAGGATTCGTCGCGGACGTCGGCGATGCCTTCGATTTTTTTGGTTTGTACCAGTTCGGCGATCCGTTCGATCAGCTTTGATTTGTTGACCTGGTAGGGAATTTCAGTGACCACGATATTCTCGCGGTCCTTACCGACTTCCTCGATGGCTGCTTTGGCGCGCATCATGAAGCTGCCGCGTCCCGTTTTGTAAGCGGATAAAATGCCCTCGCGGCCCGCGATGTAGGCGCCGGTTGGAAAATCCGGCCCGGGCACGATCTTCATGATTTCATTCAGCGGCGTGTCCGGTTTGTCGAGCAAAATCACCGCGGCTTCCACGATCTCGCGCAGATTGTGTGGCGGAATGTTCGTGGCCATGCCGACGGCAATGCCACTGGCGCCGTTGACTAGAAGATTCGGAATGCGCGAAGGCAGGACGAACGGCTCTTCGCGCGTCTGGTCAAAATTGGGAACGAAATCAACGGTTTCTTTTTCGAGGTCCGCGAGAATGTCTTCGCTGATTTTCGCGAGACGGGCTTCCGTGTACCGCATGGCCGCCGGGGGATCGCCATCGACGGAACCGAAATTCCCCTGACCGTCTATTAGCGGGTACCGCATGTTGAAGTCCTGCGCCAGGCGGACGAGCGCGGGATAGATGACGGCTTCGCCGTGCGGATGGTAGTTGCCGGAGGTGTCGCCGCAGATCTTGGCGCATTTGCGGTAGCCGCGGTTCGAAGCGAGGCCGAGGTCGTTCATGGCCACGAGGATGCGGCGCTGTACGGGCTTGAGGCCGTCGCGCACGTCGGGCAGCGCGCGCGCGATGATCACGCTCATCGCGTAGTCGAGATAAGACTTCTTCATCTCGGCTTCGATATCGACAGGCAGCAGTATCGATTTGTTTGTTTCGTCCGCCATTTCCCCTCGCTGATGCTTGAATTCTGTGTTGCTCGGGCACGGCATGCCGTGCCCCTACAAGCAATATCTATCGATTGGGCGCGTTCTCCAGCACGTAAGCCTTCACGGAATCGAACGCATCCGCTGCGTTCGTAAAACGCCTGGGACCAAAATGTTCCCCAAGCTGTTTCAAAAAACCGTCGCGCTCTGCATCGCTCGCGAATTCAATCGCCACGCCGCGTGCATTGTCTGGCGTGTTCGTTGGCGTTGCTCGAAATTCGCTAACGCTCAATCCACGCAACCCTGGCATTGTCGTCCAACCCAACTGCCAAATCATGTTGCAGACTTCGCTTTCGGCCGTAACACATAGAAAGCGCCAACGCCAATGCCCAGCACGACCAACACACCGATCAGTTCGACCGTGAGAACTCTGTGCCAGCCTTCCGAGGCCGAACTGTCACCGAACCCAAGAGCGTCTCGCCATGCTCGGTATTCATGCGCGAGACGCGGCAAGCGAAATCCGGCAGTGCAGACCGACGCTAGCAGCAAGCCCCAACGAATAGCGTTTCGAATCGAGCCCGCATCCGCATTGGACTCCGCTGCCACCGATCAAATATCCAGATTCACGACTTCGAGCGCGTTTTCTTCGATGAACTTGCGCCGCGCTTCGACGTTTTCGCCCATCAGCGTGGTAAAAATATCTTCGGCCGCGACGGCATCTTCCAGCTTCACTTGGAGCAGTGTTCGCGTGTCTGCGTTCATCGTGGTTTCCCACAACTGCTCGGCGTTCATTTCTCCAAGGCCTTTGAATCGCGTGATCGTAAAGTCCTTCTTCGCGTCTTCCACGACGTAGTTGAGGACGTCGTGCACGTTTTCTTTGCTCACTTTGTCGCCGTTGCGTGCAACCGTGAACGGCGGTTTGTTGTATTCCTCGATCTGCTTTGCCAGGCCGCGCAGACGCTTGTAATCCGCGGTCGAAGCCAGCGCCCAGTTTACTTTTTGGTTGTGCGGCGGGCCGAACTGGATTTCGTAGAGGCTGTGCTCCTCATCGAAAGCCACTTTGCCTTCTAGCTTGAGCTTGGCTTTGTCAACTTCCTTTAAAAGCTTTTCGAGCGCTTTCTTGTCTTCGAAATCCGTCTTTTTCTCGAGGCCGCTCTCTGCGAGCAACTCGACCAACCCCGGCTCGCGCAAACGCCGGCCCAATTTCGCCGCGGCCGCTTCATACTCCTGTACATTGAGAAGAAACTTCGTCAGGCCTGCACCTTCGAGCGATACGCCTTCTTTCGCTTTCACAACGTGGTCTTCCGTGGCGCGCTTCATCAATTCGTGCGCGAATTCGCGCTCATCTCGAATGTATTTCTCGGTCTTGCCGCGTTTCACGCGATAGAGAGGTGGCTGCGCGATGTAAATGTGGCCGCGATCGATCAGCTCCTTCATGTGGCGGAAGAAAAAGGTGAGCAGCAGCGTGCGGATGTGCGAGCCATCGACGTCCGCGTCGGTCATGAGAATCACTTTGTGATAGCGGAGCTTACCTGCGTCGAAGTCATCCTTGCCGATGCCGGTGCCGAGAGCGGTGATGATGGCGCGAATTTCTTCGTGCCCCAGCATTTTGTCGTAACGGGCTTTTTCGACGTTGAGAATTTTGCCTTTGAGCGGCAGGATGGCCTGAAATTTTCGGTCGCGGCCCATTTTGGCTGAGCCACCCGCGGATTCTCCCTCGACGACAAACAGTTCGCATCGCGAAGGATCGCGCTCCTGGCAATCGGCGAGCTTGCCGGGCAGGCCGCTTGAATCCATGGCGGACTTGCGGCGCGTCAGTTCACGGGCTTTGCGTGCGGCTTCGCGGGCGCGCGCGGCATCGATGCACTTGGAAATTATCCGGCGAGCCACTGTGGAGTGCTTGTCGAACCATTCGCCCAGCTTTTCGTTAACGAGTTGCTCGACATCGCCCTTGATATCGCTGTTCAGCTTGCCCTTGGTCTGTCCTTCAAACTGCGGCTGCGGCAGACGCACGGAGACGACTGCCACGAGGCCTTCGCGCACGTCGTCGCCTGTGATGGTCACTTCGTCTTTTTGTTCTTTCAGCATGCCCGCGGACGAGGCGAAATTGTTGATCGTGCGAGTCAGGGCGGAACGAAAACCGGATAGGTGCGTGCCACCATCCACCGTATTGATGGTGTTCGCAAAGGCGAAAACGTTTTCGCCGTACGTATCGTTGTATTGCAGCGCGATTTCGATTTCGACGGTGCCGCGCTTGCCCTCGATGTAGATCGGCGAATCATGCAGGGTGGTCTTGCCGCGGTTCAGGTGCTTGACGAACTCGCCGATGCCACCAGTAAAGCGGAATTCCGAGGTTTTCTCCGTGCGTTCATCCGTCAGCGTGATTTTCAGGCCTTTGTTGAGGAAGGCCAGTTCGCGCAAGCGTTGCGAGAGCGTGTCAAAGCTGAAGACTGTCTTGTCGAAAATAGTCGCATCGGGATGAAACGTTACACTCGTGCCCGTTTTTCGCGTTTTTCCTGTTTGTTTTAGCTTCGTGGTCGGCTTGCCTTTTTCGTAGGACTGTTCCCAAACGGCGCCATCGCGCGAAATTTCCAGTTCGAGCCGGTCCGAGAGAGCATTGACGACGGAAACGCCGACGCCGTGCAAACCGCCGGAAACTTTGTAGGTGTCGCTGTCGAATTTTCCGCCGGCGTGCAGGACCGTGAGCACCACCTCCGCCGCTGGTCGCTTTTCCGTGGCGTGCATGTCGACGGGAATCCCGCGACCGTTATCGACCACGGTGACCGAATCATCCGCATGTACCGTGACATTGATTTCGTCCGCGTAGCCGGCCATCGCTTCGTCGACGGAGTTGTCGACAACTTCCCACACCAGATGGTGCAGGCCCATGTCTCCCGTCGAGCCGATGTACATCGCGGGACGCAGACGCACGGCTTCGAGACCGCCGAGAACTTTGATCGACTTCGCGTCGTATTGATGACCCGGAGTTTTTCCGGCCACCGTCTCTTTATCGCCCATGTATGCTCCTGACGAAACTCTTAGCGCCCAAAGACGGACCCCGAGCCATGCGGTAGGCCTCAGCGCTTAAAAACTTTGCTCAAACTTTTGTGAAGCGAGGGAAGGCGTGCTCTTGGAATGCTCCGTACGTCGCCTTACCCTTTGATTCCGGATTCATCGAACGAATCCAGAACTCGTAGGGTTCCTGCTCCATCCCATCTCGCGCAGCGAGACGTGGCGAAGACTTCATAACTCCAAGGTTCCGGCTTACTAGCTCCTGGCGCGAAGCTAAATTGCAGTGCCGAAATTACTTGGCCGACGTGCCGATTGGGAGGTTACCGAACTCGAATCGACAGCCAACAAATTGTACTTGATCTGACGCCGTTTCTCAAGGCCTGAAGAAACCTCAAGCGTTCCGTAAAGCACTTATTTTGTGTTATTTAGGCTTGCCTTTGCTGGCTTGGCTGACTTCGCTGGGAATTCAAGTCTGGCGTGAAATCCGATCGGTTTTTTCGCTGGAATTGGAGTCTCCAGCATTTGGCGAATCGTCTCAAAAACAGCGTGAAATCTTGCATCGTAGCGCTTTTCCATTGCGTCAATTTTTCGGCGCAACTGTTCGTGCGTTGTGAGCATTTCGCGAAACCGAACGAAGGTTCCTATGATCGCGACGTTTACCTGAACGGCGCGCGAACTTCGGAGCACGCTGGAAAGCATCGCCACGCCTTGCTCCGTGAAAGCATTAGGTGCGTAGCGACGGCCTCCTCGCCCTGGGGTGAAAGTTGGAACATGAAATCGGAAGGAAACCGGCTTGCGTTTCGTTTGACGGCTTTGTTCAGGTTTTTGTGGCAACACCATAGAGCCGTGCGAGATCAGCATTCAGCATTACCCGAGTGCCGCGTATAAAAAAGATTTTCTGACTAATAAGGGCAGTTGGAACAATGGCGTTCTGGGAAGGCATTTGCGTCGAAGCACAGGATTGA
>Ga0209446_1000021_pt1 | contig 49914 bp, 44 predicted proteins | sample BogFormECP04_OM2_FD_188242 | JGI IMG/M metagenome (GOLD analysis project Ga0209446, IMG submission 188242) | Bog forest soil microbial communities from Calvert Island, British Columbia, Canada - ECP04_OM2 (SPAdes) (version 2) | ecosystem: Environmental > Aquatic > Freshwater > Wetlands > Bog ... | reverse complement strand
AGAAATATCGATATTATAGTGGGATTTAATTCATGGTCGAGGATGGTCCTGATGAAAATGAATGAGTTATGGCGTTTAGGAAGCAGAGCTTCCGCGACGATTGGATTGGGTGCGCTCGCCGCGTGTGTGGCGGCAGTTCTGGGATTGGCCACAACTGTCTATGCCCAACACCGGATGCACGGACAGCCAGTAAAAGAGGATCGGAACCATCCGTGGATGAATGCCAGCCTTTCGCCGGACGAGCGGGCGAGCATGGTGCTGAAGGAAATGACGCTCGATGAGAAAATCGATCTACTGCACGGAATGGGCATGCCGGGATGGCCTCGCGAGGTGCAGAATCCGGAGCCAGAACTGGGAAATGGCGGCGCGGGATTTGTGCTTGGCGTGCCTCGGCTGGGGATTCCGTTTATTCAGGTGAGCGATGCGGCGTACGGCGTGCGGAGCAGCGCGGAGAATGGGCGGTATTCGACGGCGATGCCTTCGAACCTCGGTGCAGCAGCAAGCTGGGATACCGAGGCGGCGTGCGCGTACGGAATCGTGATCGGAAAGGAACTGCGCGGGCAGGGATACAACATGACGCTGGGCGGCGGCGTAAATATCACGCGCGAACCGAGGAACGGCAGAACGTTTGAATATTTGGGCGAGGATCCCATCCTAGCGGGAACACTGGTCGGAAATTTGATGAAGTGCGAGCAGGCGCAGCATGTGATTGGCGACATCAAACACTACGCGGTGAACGATCAGGAAAGCGGGCGGAATGAAGTGGACGCGATTATCAGCAAGCGCGCGATGCGGGAAAGCGATTTGCTGGCGTTTGAGATTGGCGTGGGGATTGCGGACCCCGGCGCGGTGATGTGCTCGTACAACGCCGTGAACGAGGATTTTGCTTGCGAGAATAAGTATTTGCTGACGGATGTCTTGAAGAAAGAGTGGGGATTCAAAGGATTCGTGGTTTCGGATTGGGGCGGAACGCATAGCACGGTTAAGGCTTCCGCAGCAGGCTTGGACAATGAAGAACCGCTCGATGAGTTTTTTGGGGCGAAGCTGAAGGCGGCGGTAGAGGCGGGCAAAGTCTCGATGGCAGAGCTCGACGACCACGTGCGACGCGTGCTGCGGTCTGAGTTCGCGAGCGGGATTGTGGATTTTCCGACGCAAAAGAGCGTAGTGGATGTTGAGGGTAACCTGGCGACGGCGCAAAAGGTTGAGGAACAAAGCGCCGTGCTGCTGAAGAACAACGGGCTCTTGCCACTCAGTGCGGGAGCTGTGCGCTCGATAGCGGTCATTGGGCCTCACGCAAATGAGGGCATGATGTCGGGCGGCGGGTCCGCGCAGGTGGACGCTCCGGGGAGGCCGTCAGCGGGATGGCAGGCGCAAGTGTGGTTTCCGCCATCGCCTATAAAGGTGTTGCAAGCCAAATTCCCGGGGGCGAAGGTGCAGTTTGACTCGGGCGCGAATCCGGCGAGCGCAGCTGCACTGGCGAAGAATTCGGAGGTTGCGATCGTGTTCGCGTATCAGTGGGAAAGCGAAGGAATGGACTTACCGAATCTGTCGCTGCCCGTGAAGCAGGACGAAATCATCGACGCCGTAGCGGCGGCGAATCCTAAAACGATCGTGGTGCTGGAGACGGGAACAGCAGTGACGATGCCGTGGGTAGACAAAGTGGGGGCAGTTTTGGAAGCGTGGTATGCGGGCAGCAGGGGCGCGGATGCCGTCGTGAACATTTTGAGCGGCGACGTGAATCCGAGCGCGAAGCTGCCGATGACGTTTCCCAAGAGCGAGGCGGATTTGCCGCACCCGAAGCTGACGCAGCCTGGGCCGGGGCAGACAGGTGAAGAAGCGGTGATGAAGACGGGCGAGGCGAAGCCGACGTTTACCGTGCACTATGACGAGGGGTTGAAGGTTGGTTACAAGTGGTATGACGCGGAGAAGAAGGCGGTGCTGTTTCCATTCGGACATGGGTTGTCGTACACAACCTTTGCTTATTCCGGGTTGAAAGTTACGGTGGGAAAAGAGACGGCTGTGAGCTTCACTTTGAAGAACACGGGAAAACGTGACGGAGCGGAGATTGCAGAAGTGTATGCAGCGCTGCCTGCCAGCGCGGACGAGCCGCCGAAACGATTGGTGGGATGGAGCAAAGTGTGGCTGAAGGCGGGCGAGAGCAAAGACGTGAGCGTGAGCGTCGATACGAAGTACTTGTCGATTTACGATGAGTCCGCCGGCGGGTGGAAATTGGTGCCTGGCGGCTACACGTTTATGGTGGGCGGATCGTCGCAGCTGCTGCCCCTGAGTGCGAAGGCCGACCTGAAACAGTAAAGAAAAATTGAAATGAAGGGAGTAGCTGGGCCGTGGTGTGCGCGGACGGCTCCCGCTCTTACGAAAAACTAAGGCGATTCATGCTAAAACCCGGAGGCAACAACGCGGTTGGAATCAGTGTTTGCCAACCGGGAAAGAGCCTCCCATGTGCGTGAATGCCTCAGGCAGCGGTAAAGCGCTGCTTTCAAGCAACTCAATTTGGACAATCTTGATTGGCAATGCTTCGCGGCCCTACGCGATAGTGATTTGTGCCGCGCTGCTGGCGTGGTGTCCTGCGGGGCGTGCGCAGGAGACCAATGCGGCGCCTGCATCGGCCGAGGAGGTCAAAGAGTTGCGCGAGGCAGTGAAGAGCTTGGTCGCGCGCGTGACGGAATTAGAAAGCGCGCTGAAACAACGACAGCCTGCATCCCCCGAAAGAGTCGAGAGAAACGCGTTCGTTGCCGGCGCTGTGCCAGCGGCTAGCGGATACGCGGCAACAGCTTCGCCGGCAACCGCGTCCATCACCCGCGCGGGGACAGCAACAACTTCAGTGGCAATTGCGCCTGCGCAAAGCGCTGTTCAGGAGGTACCCAAGGAACAGATAAACGCTGTGGATCGAGGGATTCTCGACTATCTGCACGGCGCTACGCTGAATTTCGCCGTGGATGAGTATTATGAGTACAACTTTAACGACCCCGTGGGGCGCGTGAACGCGCTGCGGGCGTACGACGTTCTCAGCAACAACATCAGTTTGAATCAGGCAGATTTGGTGTTCGAACGCGCTCCGGATGTTGACGCGGGGCGGCCGTTCGGACTCCGCCTGGACCTGCAATACGGCCAGGCCACCGACACTTTGCAAGGAAATCCCACGAACGAACCAAGGCCGACAATCTACCAAAATATATATCAGGCTTACGGGACGTACGTGCTGCCCATCGGCAATGGGCTGACCGTGGATGTCGGAAAATTTGGAAGCTCGATCGGAATCGAAGGAAACTACACCAAAGACCAGATGAATTATTCGCGTTCTTACTGGTTCGATTATCTGCCGTTCTACCACATGGGCTTGCGGGCCACCTTTAAAGTAAACGATAAGCTGACATTGAACTATTGGCTGGTCAATGGCACGAACCAGGCGGAAGCCACCAACGGGTATAAGGATGAATTGTTCGGGTTCACGGCCACGCCGAACAAGAAAATTACGTGGAATGTGAACTACTACATTGGACAGGAGCATCCCGACCGAGTTGTAGTGTCGTCGAGCGGGCCGATACCTGTGCAGCCGGGGCTCACGTTTCAGGCGATTACGCCTGCGCCAAACGGCAAGCTGCACATTTTTGACAGCTACGTGAACTGGCAGGCGGCGCCGAAGCTGACGTTTGCGCTGGAGGGCGATTACGTGATCGAGAGAGAGTGGCAGAACACGGTTACAGCTCTGGGGCAGTCGTCAGCGCCTTCGCACGTCATTGGAGGTGCAGGCTACGCGAAGTACCAATTCTCGCCAAAGTTTGCCGTGGCGGGGCGGGCGGAGTACTTGTCGGATCGTGGCGGGCTTTTCAGCGGGATTACGCAGGCTTTGAAAGAAACTACTTTGAGTTTCGATTACAAGCTTTCCGATGGATTTTTGATGCGATACGAGTGGCGGAGGGATTTCTCGAACCAGCCGTCCTTTTTCACGGATAAGACGGGCGTGCTTAGCAAGGAACAGCAGACTCTCGGCGTCGGGATTGTTTGGTGGGTGGGGCGGAAGGAAGGGGCTTGGTAGACGGAAGTTAAAGCGGCGCGGCGGAGGCTGCGGTCTGCGGGGCGGGCACAGCGGGCACGGCCCTTCGAAGCCCCCTTCGTTCCTCGGGACAAGCAGGGTAAACGTGTCGAGCCGCTACAAGCTGCGCAGGAGTTTGTAGAGTTCGTTGGCGGCGTCGAAGTCGGCTTCGAGGTCGCGGGAGGCCAGGCGTTCGCGGAGGTCGTCTAGGCGGCGAGCGAAGAGGTCGAGGGCGGCGGAGAGGACTTCTTTGTTGGTAAGGACGATGTCTCGCCAAGTGGAATAAGGGCTGCCGGCTAGGCGGAGGGAGTCACGGAGACCGGGGCCGGCTAGCGTGATAGGCAGGCCGTTTTCGTCGAGATGATCGTAGAGGAAGGAGCCGAGGGCCACGGCGGCTAATTGCGGGAGATGAGAGGCGAGGCCGACGGCGTAGTCGTGTTGTTGGGCGCCAAGCCAGAGGGGACGAGCGCCGATTTTCTCCAGGATTTTCACAAACGCAGAGATGCGTGGATCAGTTTGATCGGAAGAAGCGCCGATTAGGGCGTAAGTGTTGTTGCGGAAGAGGTCGGCGTCGGCGTGGGCGATGCCGGACAGTTCCCTGCCTGCCATCGGATGGCCACCGAGGAAAAGTTTTGTGGAACCGTCGGGAAAAAGATCGGCGGCATCCTCGGTGATGCGGACTTTCGTGCTGCACGCGTCTGTGGTCAGGGCGTTGGGGGCGGCCAAGCGCGCGATTTCCGGTAGGAGATCGAGAGTGGCCCCGATGGGTAGGGCAATGTAAACAAGATCAGCGCTTTCCAGGGCAGGAGCGAGGTCGGCGGAGAAGGCGGCATCGACTGCGTTGCGAGATTGTGCTTCTTGGAGGACTTCCAGGCGGTCCCAGCCTGTGATGTGAATATCGGTGGTGTATTTCCGCAGGGCTAGTGCGAAGGAGCCGCCGATTAAGCCGGTGCCAAGGATAGTGACGCGATTGATGACGTGGACGCTGGGCATGAATCAGGCCATGCGGCGGCCGATGGCTGGGGCGATGATGCGAAGCTCGGCCATGAGCTGGGTAAAGGAGTCTGGGTGGAGCGATTGCGCGCCGTCGGAGAGGGCGTGATCGGGGTCGTTGTGGACTTCGATTAACAGGCCGTCCGCGCCTGCGGCTACCGCGGCGCGGGCCATGGGGGGAACTTTGTCGCGGCGGCCGGTGCCGTGGGAGGGATCGGCAAGCATCGGCAGGTGCGAAAGTTTTTTGATCACCGGGATGGCAGCAATGTCGAGCGTGTTGCGCGTGTAGGTCTCAAAGGTGCGAATGCCGCGTTCGCAGAGAATGACGTTGTAATTGCCGCCGGCGAGGATGTATTCGGCGCTCATGAGGAGCTCTTCCATGGTGGCGGACATACCGCGCTTGAGAAGAACGGGTTTGCGGACTTCGCCGAGGGCGCGGAGAAGAAAGTAATTCTGCATGTTGCGCGCGCCGACCTGAAAAATGTCCACATAGCCGAGCATCATCTGGATTTGCGAAGCGTCCATAACCTCGCTGATCGTGAAGAGACCGAATTTATCGGCGGCTTCGCGCATGAGCTTGAGGCCTTCCTCGCCGAGGCCCTGGAAGGCGTAGGGCGATGTCCGCGGCTTGAAAGCGCCTGCGCGGAGAATTTTTGCGCCGGCCTTCGCGACGCTTTCCGCGATGGAGTGAATTTGTTCGCGGGATTCGACGGAGCAGGGGCCTGCAGCCACGACAACTTCATTGCCGCCGATTTTCACGCCTCGGCCAAGATCGACGATCGTGCCTTCAGGCTTGAACTGTCGGCTGGCTAGCTTAAACGGCTGCGTGATGCGCATGACTTCGCGCACGCCTTCGAGCAGCTCAAAATCGCGGTGATCGAAATCGCGATGGACGCCGACCGCGCCGAGAACCGTGTGCGATTCACCCGTGGAGCGGTGAACGTTGAAGCCTGAGGCGACGAGGCGATCGATGACGTGCTGGATTTGCGAGTCGCTGGCGCCTTCTTGCATGACGATGACCATGGTTAGTCCTGATTCCCTTTCGATTGCCGCGAATTCTACACAGCAAAGATGCCGGGCTGAAGCCCGGCGCTACGACTACTGTCCCTGTTAAGACCGAGCAAACCGATCATTCATTCCCGCCTTTGTTCTGCTTGCCGTCGGGATGCATGGCGTTGCGCTCGGCGGCGCGGGCTTCGTCAATGATGCGCTCAAAGAGGCGGCGGATCGCGGCGTCCGTTAGAGGGCCGGGATTAGCACGTTCGGCGTTGGCTAGGACTTCGTTCTCGCGGTCCGGTTGGTAGAGCGGGATGTTGGCTGCCTGCTTCAACTTGCCGATTTCGAGGGCGCAGTGCGAGCGCTCGTTCAAGAGCTCGACGAGTTTTTTGTCGATTTCGTCGATGCGGCGGCGCCAGTCACTGAGGTTCATGGAGCCACCTCGCGGCGGGAAAGGCCGTGCCGGGCGGCTTCTTTTAGCGATCGGATGCATGCGCTGAGTGCGGCGGCCGCGGCATCGATGTTGGCGGAGGTAGGATTTGCGGCAGTGGCTTTTTCGATTTCGGAGACAAGCGCGGAGCCGACGACGGCGGCGTCGGCGAGGCCGCCTAGAACGGAGACGTGGCCGGGGAGCGAAATGCCGAAGCCCACGGCGATGGGAAGTTGCGTGACTTTACGGGCGCGTCGCAGAAGGGCCGGGAGATCATCCGGGAGTGCATCTTTCGCTCCAGTTACTCCGGTGCGCGAGATTAAATAGAGAAAGCCGGAGGAAACGGCCGCGATTTTGGCAAGACGGTCGTCGGTGGACGTGGGAGCGCCAAGGAAAATCGTGTCGAGATGATGCGCGACGAGAATTTGGCGATAGTCGTCCGATTCTTCGGGAGTGAGATCGGTGATGAGAACGCCGTCGGCGCCGGCTAATGCAGCGGCGTTTGCAAATTTTTCTAAGCCCATTTGCAAGACGGGATTGTAATAGCTGAACAGGACGATGGGAACTTCACTGGACTTACGGATTTCGCGGACTAGATCGATGATCTGGGCGAGCGTGGTGTGAGATTCGAGGGCGCGCTCGGAAGCGCGCTGGATTGTCGGACCGTCGGCGAGGGGATCGCTAAAGGGGATGCCAAGTTCGATGACGTCAGCGCCAGCCTCAGCCAGGGCGAGGACAAATTTGTGCGTGGCGTCAAGCGATGGATCGCCAGCGGTGATATAGGCGATGATGCCGAGCTCGCCGGATTCGCGCAGTTTGGCGAATTTTTTGGAGATACGAGTCAAGTTGGAGGTTGCCGAGGCCATTGTTTTTGCAAGAAAGATTAGAGCAGGCGGGAATAGGTGTCCATGTCTTTGTCGCCGCGGCCGGAAAGGTTGAGAATGACGAGGTCGTCGGCGGTTAGGCGCGGCAGGCGTTCGATTAGGCCGGCAATAGCGTGGGCCGATTCGAGAGCGGGGATAATGCCTTCGGTGCGCGAGAGGAGACGCGCGGCTTCGAGGGCGGCCGAATCGGAGACGGCAGCGTATTCGGCGCGGCCTTCGTCGGCGAGCCAGGCGTGTTCGGGACCGATAGCGGGATAGTCGAGGCCGGCAGAAATGGAATGCGTTGTGGCAATCTGGCCGTCTTCGGTTTGCAAAATGTAAGTGTAAGTGCCTTGCAGAACGCCGGGGCGCGCGCCGGTGAAGCCTTGATGCGCCGCCAGGCGCGCAGCGTGTTCGCCAAGCTGGCCGCCGCGGCCGCCGGCTTCAATGCCGACCATTTTTACGGAAGTATCGCGCAAGAATTGATGGAAGAGGCCGATGGCGTTCGAACCGCCGCCAACACACGCGAAAAGATGCGTGGGAAGACGTTTCTCCGCGGCGAGAATTTGTTCGCGAGCTTCGCGGCCGATGACGGATTGAAAATCGCGGACCATCGTGGGGTAGGGATGCGCGCCGAGAACGGAGCCGAGAAGATAGTGCGTATTGCGCACATTGGTGACCCAATCGCGCATGGCCTCGTTGATGGCGTCTTTCAAAGTGCGGCTGCCGGAATCGACACCGACCACTTGCGCGCCGAGCATGCGCATGCGCGAGACATTGAGAGCCTGGCGCGCCATGTCTTCCGTTCCCATATAAACGACACATTCGAGGCCGAGATGCGCGGCGACAGTTGCGGACGCGACGCCGTGTTGCCCGGCGCCAGTTTCCGCGATGATGCGCGGCTTGCCCATTTTTACGGCGAGCAAGCCCTGCCCGATGGCGTTGTTGATTTTGTGCGCGCCGGTGTGAAGCAAATCCTCGCGCTTGAGATAAATACGCGGACCTCCGAGATGCGAGGTGAGGCGCGAAGCAAATTGCAGAGGCGTGGGGCGGCCCGCGAAATTCTTTAGCAGATCGGCGAATTCGGCTTGGAAGCGCGCATCAGTTTTCGCGGCTTCATAGGCCCGCTCGAGCTCGAAAAGCGGCACCATCAGCGTTTCGGGAACGTAGCGTCCGCCGTAGGGGCCGAAACGTCCAGGTGCGAATGTTGCGGAGTGAATCGTCGAGCTCATGGCGCAGGTTGTCCTGTTTCTGGCGCGTTCAGCTGCGCTTCGGTGCGGCGGACTTCGTCAATAAATTCCTTCACCCTGGCGTGATCTTTTTTGCCGGGCTTGGATTCGACGCCGCTGGCAACGTCAACTGCGTAAGGACGCACGGTGCGAATCGCGGCACCGACATTTTCGGGCGTGAGACCACCGGCTAGCATAATACGGTGGGCGGCGACGGCTCGCCGGGCAACGTTCCAATCCGCGTTGACGCCCGTGCCGCCAAATTGGCCGGCGCGAGAGCCATCGATCAAAAAAGCAAACGCGTCGTGATATTTGTCAAGCATCGAGAGCGGAAAATCCGCAGCCACGCGAAAGGCTTTGATGACGGGAACGGTGCGCGAAACCTCGGAGATGATGGAAGGGGTCTCGTCGCCGTGGAGTTGGGCGGCGTTGAAGCGGACAAACGCGTGGAGCGAATTGATTTCCGAAGGCTTGGCGTTCACGAAGAGACCGACTGCCTGTACACCCGAAGGAAGCTTCGCGCGCATGGTGGCGGCTTCGACGGTGGAAACGCGGCGAAGGCTCTTCTCGTAGAAATTAAAGCCGAGCATGTCGGCACCAGCATCGCAGGCGGCTTTGGCGTCCGGCCAATTGGTGATGCCGCAGATCTTGACGAGGATCATGGCTTGGTTAAACCGGCTGCGCGGACCGGCCTAGAAAAGTTCCCAGGGCGGCCGCCGGATCCGGCGAGAGCATGAGACTTTCGCCGATGAGAAAAGCGTCGAAACCGGCGCCTCGGAGTTTGGCGAGATCTTCGTGAGTGCGCAGGCCGGATTCGCTGACGGCGATGCAAGCATCGGGGATGCGTTCGATCAGCTCGAAGGAGGTCTCGACGCGGAGCTCCAGAGTTTTCAGATCGCGATTGTTGACGCCGATGATGCGGGCTTCGGCGGCGAGAGCGCGGTCGAGTTCAGCGGTGGTGTGAACCTCGACGAGGGGCTCCATGCCAATCTCGCGGCCGAGAGCGATGAGGTCGCGAAGAAGTTCATCGCCGAGAGCGGCAACAATCAGCAAAAAACTGTCCGCGTCATTGGCCCGCGTTTCCCAGACTTGCCACGTATCGAAAATGAAGTCTTTGCGAAAGACGGGGACCTTAACGGCATTGCGCGCGTCGCGGAGATTCTTCAGCGAGCCGCCGAAGAATTCGCCTTCGGTAAGCACCGAGAGCACAGCGGCGCCTGCCGCTTCCAAAGTCTGGGCCAACTCGACCGGATGGAAAGGCTCGCGCAGAATTCCTTTTGAGGGGGAGGCGGGCTTCAGCTCTGCGATAATATTCAGAGAGTCTTGTGTGAGCGCGGCGGGAAAATCGCGCAGCGGAGTTGCGGCGTTGACACCATAGCGCAGAGCCGCTTCCGGAAGAACGCGTTTGCGGTGGTCCACCTCAAGACGACGTGCCTGCAGGATGCGGTCGAGGACGGTGCCACTGTCAGCTTGGGCGCTCATGGTCATTGCTTTGTATGCTAGAGGCGGAAGGTAGTAGTGTCAATTGGGGAGCGGAAGAAGTCAAAAATGGAAGGCCGAGGGCTGAAAACCAAGAGAAAGTGGCCTGACTGAGGATCGCGGTCTACGGGAGAGGGAATGGGATACCGAGAAGAATATGGCTTGCTGCTGGAAGAGCTTGCGAGAGAGGCTGATGCGATCGCGATCCGATATTTCCGGGCAGACGAGATTCGCATAGACAGAAAGGACGATGGCTCAGCCGTGACGCAAGCAGACCGCGGCGTGGAAGAGATGGCACGGGCCAAAGTGGCCGGAAGTGGGTTGGTGATGGATGTTTTGGGCGAAGAGATGGGCGGCGAGAATGCGAAAGGGCCGTCCACGACGGGGCGGGCTCGATTGATCATTGATCCCATCGACGGTACGGAAGAGTTTTCGCGTGGGATTGCAACGTTTGGGACGCTGCTTGGAATCGAGCGCGATGGCGAGATTGTCGCGGGAATGGCGAGCGCCCCGGCGCTGGGCGCGCGCTGGTGGGCATATCGCGGCGAGGGGGCGTACCGGAATGGAAAAAGAATCCATGTTTCGAACGTTGAACGATTGAATGCCGGAATGGCGTTCACAGGCGGGACGGGGCAGAACAAAAATAAAGAGAAGGTCGAAAAGATGCGGCGACTCCTGGACGCGGCGCGGCATGGGCGTTCTCTCGGCGGATTCTGGCAGCACATGCTGGTAGCCGAAGGCGCGATAGAGGCGGCGCTGGATTTGCATTCGAAGGCGTGGGACTTGGCTCCGCTGGGATTGATTGTGGAAGAGGCAGGCGGCCGGGCGACGGACGTGAACGGAAAACGATCGATCTACAGCGGGAATATGGTGAGCACTAACGGGAAGATCCATGACGAGGTGCTCGCACTCTTGCAGTGGGCCGAGGGCCAGACAGAGTTATCCGGCGTTTTCGAGGAAACTGATTGCTGACAGTGGGCCACGTGGGGGCCATCGATGATCAAGATCAAGCGTGTTTATGAAAAACCGGCAAAAGAAGATGGATGGCGTGTGCTCGTGGATCGATTGTGGCCGCGGGGAATGAAAAAAGAGGCCGCGCACCTGGACGCGTGGATGAAGGATGTGGCGCCGAGCGATGCTTTGCGAAAATGGTTTGGGCATAAACCGGAAAAGTGGAGCGAATTCCAGAAGAAATACCGCCGTGAGCTAGCGAAAAAGAGAGAACTGGTCGCGGAACTGAAGAAAATGGCGAAGGAGCACGGAACGGTCACCTTGCTCTTTGGGGCGAAGGATGAGGAGCACAACGAAGCCGTGGTGCTGGCGAATGCCCTGAATGAAAAGTAAAGCAGGTTTTTCGGTGCGCCAGCCACGGAATCCTTCGACTTGGCAAATAGCTCTCCAAATTGGATGTTTCGTCCCAAGCACGGAATACCTAATCTTAGCTGCGGAAGAAAGGCCATGCATTGTTTTGCGAGGGGCTAAGCGAGGGAATTCTAATGGAAATTAAAGTACAAGCTGAAAAGGCCGAGAAGCTTAGGAAGCTGCATCATGGGCCCCGAGTCTTGGCGCTGCCAAATGCGTGGGACGTGGTCAGCGCGCGAATTCTGGAGGAAGTCGGCCATCCGGCGATTGCCACGAGCAGCGCGGCTGTAGCGTTTTCGCTCGGGTACCCCGATGGGCAGCGCATTTCCGGTCGCGAAATGTTGGATGCTGTTGCGAGAATTTCGCGGGCGGCGCGGGTTCCTGTCACTGCCGACCTTGAGTCTGGTTACGGTAAAACGCCAGAAGAGATTGCTGATTTCACGAAAGCAATGGTGGCGTCGGGAGCGGTGGGCCTCAATTTCGAGGACGTGACAGGCGATGACGAAAGCACGCATGTGGAGTTGGAGTTGCAGGTGAAGAAAATTCACGCGATTCGAGAGACGGCGGCGGCGATGGGCGTGCCAATCGTGATCAACGCGCGGACAGATGTTTATCTAATGCCGATTGGTCCGGAAGCCACACGATTTGAGAGGACCGTCGAGCGGTTGCGCGCCTACCGTAACGCGGGGGCGGATTGCTTGTTCGTGCCAGGCCTGTGCGATCGCGAAATCATTGCAAAACTGGTGAAGGCTCTCGACGCGCCGCTAAATATCCTGGCATCGCCGGGCTGCCCATCGCTCGACGAACTTGAAAAAATAGGAGTGGCTAGGGTAAGCGCCGGATCGTCGGCGATGCGAGCGGCGATGGGTGCGTTTCAACGAGTCGCGAAGGATTGGCTGGCGCACGGGTCCTATGATTCGCTCCATCAGGTGACTATACCCTACGCCGAACTGAATCAGATGATGGTGCGGCGGCTCTCCTGATACGTTTACTTCCTCTATGGCTGAGAAAAAACTACTTCTGAGCGTTCTCAACCAAGAAATCATTTCGTGTAGGAAGTGCCAGCGCCTGGTCGAATACCGCGAGAAAGTAGCGCGAGAAAAGCGACGGGCGTTTCGCGAGTGGACGTACTGGGGCAAACCTGTCCCGGGATTCGGCGATCCAAATGCGGCGTTGTTGATTCTAGGGCTAGCGCCTGCGGCCCACGGTGCTAATCGGACGGGGCGCGTATTTACGGGAGATCGCTCGGGAGAATTTCTTTACGCGGCGCTCTACAAAGCCGGCTTTGCCAATCAACCAATTTCGCTACGGCGCGACGACGGGCTGCGCCTCAAAAATACTTACATCGCGGCGACAATACGTTGCGCGCCCCCAGCAAACAAGCCTCTTCCATCGGAAATCATAAATTGCCGAAGCTACTTGGTTCGCGAGCTGGAAATCTTACAGCCCCGTGCGGTACTGGCCCTCGGAAAAATCGCGTGGGATGCGTACCTCGAAATTTTGAAGCAGCGCGGCCTCATTTCATCAAGAGCAGCATTCCACTTCGCGCACGGCGCTGAAACGGAGCTCCCGGGCGGAGGCCCACGGCTTTTCGGGGTGTACCACCCGAGCCAGCAAAACACCCAGACTGGGCGAGTGACGCCTGCCATGTACTCGCAAGTGTTGCGGCGGATTCGCCGGTTCCTCTCCAAATAAGCTTCCCAATGACCGCTTCTGCCGTGCCAATGCTTACCCCTGCACTGTCGGCGTTAGCAGGCAGTGCGGTGACGCAAATTCCTGACAGGCTTCCGATTCCCGGGCAATGTCTGGCCGGCATGACTTTCAACTGGCTGTTTTTTCAGCCACTTACTGGTGCAGTGGAAAATGGAAATGGCGAACAACATGCATTTTGGATTGGCAGATGTTAAAGCTTGGAGGCAATCATGCGGGCAATAAATTGGAGACGATACGCATCATCGGCGGCCGCGCTGACAGTGGCTCTAGGGTTCGGCATGGCATGCGCGGCACAGGAAACTTCGCGGGATCTAGTTCCGCAGCCGTCACAAGAAAGACCAATCGTTTCTGCCGACAAGGTCGGAGCGCCCGAGGACCAGGCGGCGAAAGCTGCGGACGGCAAGCGCCATGGATTGCCGCTCGAGACTTATGGCGTCGCGCCCGGTACAAAATTTCTGGTTTCGCTGGAAGATGATCTGGGCACCAAAGGCACTGCGGAAAGAGCAAAATTCAAAGTGAAAACGCTGGAACCGCTCGAAGCAGGCAGCGGGATTTACTTGCCATCCGGCGCGGAAATCGAGGGCCACGTGAGCCATGTGGAATCAGCGGGCACGACGGGGCGCGCGAGAATATGGCTGACCTTTGATGAAATTCACACCAAGTTCGGGCGTTTGCCTATCGTTGCAGAAGTCGTGAGCGTTCCCGGCGAGCATAGCGTGAAGAACAAGCCCGGCCAGGAAGGCTTGATCGAGGGAAGAAGCAGCACGCAGGAAGATGCAGCGCAAGCAGCAGCGGCAGGCGCGGCGCTCGGCGCGGTGAAAGGCGTCAAAGACAAGGACAAAAAGGAAGCCGCGGAGGGTGCGGCGTTGGGCGCAATCACAGCATATCTCGTAGAGTCAGGGCGAGGTCGCGAATTGGAACTGCCAAAGGGCGTTAAGCTGGAATTGGAATTGGAACGGGCGCTGTACTTGGTTAAAGAGTAGAGGCAGGCGGGCGCCGATGGTGAAAACCTAAGCGCGGGGTGACAGAAGGACAAAGCTGAAATTCGAGCTAGAACTAAATCATGGATTTGTCGACGCCGGGGATGAACCGGCGCAGCGCGGAGGCTGCGCCGGCTCTACGTTTTCCTATTGCGATCTTTCTTGAAGATTTGATGCCCTCCAGCTCCGGCGTGACAACAGCATAGGCTTGGCAAGCGTGGCGTGAGCTTGTTACAGTCGAGATGTCCAGCCTGCACCAGAATCTGCGAAAATAAGACGTTCCGCGTGGGAGAGGCGTGACTGCATGGGGGATGAGTCGAGAAGTGTGGTGCGCGCGATGGAGCCGCTCGAGCGCAAGGACCGCGTGCTGATTGTCGAGGACGAGGACAACGCGCGCAAAGGCTACGAACAGCTTTTGCAAAGATGGGGCTTCGATGTGCTTGGCGTGGCGACCGCGGAAGAGGCGCTGGCGAAATTCGTCAGCTATCAGCCCGATACATTAATCGCGGACGTCGAGCTGCCCGGAATGAATGGGCTGGACTTGCTCAAACAGCTCGGGCCTGAGTTGCTGGATGTTCCCGCCGTAATCATCACAGGAAAAGGAAGCGAAGAGCGCGCCGTGGCGGCCATCGAGTCCGGAGCGTTCTGGTACATCGAGAAGCCGCTCAAGGGCCCAGTGCTGAGAGCATTGCTTGACCGTGCTTTAAGCAAGGCACGCGACGCGCGCCAGCTCGTTGTGCTACAGCGCCAGTTGCGCGAAGCGGGGCGGCTCGGCGAACTGGTGGGCGCGTCAAAGCCGATGCAGGAAGTGATGCGCATCGTGGAAATGGCTGCGCCGAGTTCGGCATCCGTGCTGATCACCGGAGAGACCGGTTCTGGAAAAGAGATTGTCGCGCGGACCATCCACAAACTATCCCCGCGAGCGAACGGGCCTTTTGTGCCCATCAACTGCTCCGCAATTCCCGAATCACTGATGGAAAGCGAGATTTTCGGCCACGAACGCGGCGCGTTCACCGGTGCGGCCGAGCGCCGCATCGGCTGCTTCGAACTTGCTGATGCTGGCACGCTGCTGCTCGACGAAATCGGCGAGATGCCCGCTCCAACACAAGCGAAACTCCTGCGCGTCCTTGAAGACCGCAAAGTGCGCCGCCTGGGAAGCAAGAGCGAGACGCCCGTGGATGTGCGCGTCCTCGCAGCGACAAACAAAGATCCGGAAAAAGCCGTATCCAGCGGGGAGCTGCGGCAGGACCTGTATTTTCGGTTAAACGTCTTTCACATCAATCTGCCTCCCCTTCGCGAGCACAAAGATGATATTCCTCTCCTGGTGGAACACATTTTGCGCGACGTTAACGCCAAACACGGGAAGCACGTGCGAGGCATTGGCGCGGAAGTGCTGGATATTTTCATGAGCCACACCTGGCCAGGCAACATACGCGAACTGCGGAACATCCTTGAGCGTGCGGCGATCATGTGCGACAAAGAGTTGATCACACGCGCGTGCTTGCCCGGAGAGTTTGGCAAGACGTCGCCGAAGAGCCCCGGTGATCTGTCGTCAATCAAGTTCCCTGTTGGGACAACGGTTGACGCTATGGAGCGCGAACTCATCTTGCAGACGCTAAACGCCACGGGAAACAACAAAACGCGCGCGGCCGAGCTGCTAGCCATCAGCCTCAAGACACTTCACAATAAGCTGAAAGAATACGGCGGCGAACGCGCCGAGGCAGAGTAGGAACCCGCGATGCAGCTACGGCTGCGAACAAAACTCACGCTGGTGATGACGGGACTCGTGCTGCTGGTAGTGGCGTGCGTGTGCATCGTGCTGGTAGCGCAACTACTCGATCAAGTCCTCCAGCAGACCGACAAACGAGCGCAAGAAATCGCCAGCCAGGTATTTGCGGCGGCCCACCGCGCCGTCCTGAATGCACCAAATGAAGGAATACGTCCCGAATCAACGAGTCCAAAGGACGTCCATGACTATGTGCGCCACGTCTTCGAGACCGACGAGGTCTTGCATGAGCAGTTGAGCGCCGCCAAATCGACTTTCCCCATATATGAAGTGTCGATTACAGATCGCGAAGGAATGGTCTTGGTATCGACGGACGACGCCAAGCAGGGGAAATTTGTGGCACGGTGGACTCCGCTCTCGCAGCTTACGCAGCGCGGTTTGGCTCACGCTGTGAGAGTCTTGGCCGGGCCACCCAAAATCTATGAATTCGATTTTCCGTTCAACAATGGCAGCGAGGCTTTCGGCGAAGTTCGTGTGGCCATCGATTCGGGGCTGTTGGTGCACGATCTTTTGCCGAGCTTGCGGCGGCTAGCCACCATTGTCCTTCTGGCATTGGTAATTTCCACCGTGCTTGCAGCGGTGGTAAGTGGCGCAGCCCTGGCGCCTTTGGCGCGGATTTCCGAGCAGCTGGATCGCATCTCTGCCGGACTGTACGACGCGCCTTCGCCCGAAGTAAAAGGATTCGCGGGGAGCGGCGACGAACTCGGCCAAGTGAGCCGCAAAATTACGCAGGTAGGCCAGCAACTGCGCGGAGTGCATGAAATTTTCAGCACCATGCGTGAAAACATGAACTCCGTGATGGCTGGTCTCGAAGATGGCTTGCTGCTTTTTACCCGCGACGCGCGCGCCGTCATGGTCAGCCCGGCCGCGGAGAAATTTCTCGGCGCGCCGGCGGGCCAATTCCTCGGCAGGCGCGTGACCGATATATTTCCGATCGGGCATCCGCTACGGGATGCGCTGCACCTCGAAGGTGATGAATTGAGGGAGGTTGCCGCGGAAATAGAATTGAAGACAACAGAAGGAGAAAAGCGCGTCAGCGTGACCGTGCAAGGGATTCAAGAGGATGGCGAACGAATGGGCGCGCTTCTGACGCTGCGCGATCTCGATTCCATCGAGAGCATCAATACGCAACTGCAAGTGAGCGAGCGGCTGGCCGCACTAGGACGCATCACCGCGGGAGTCGCGCACGAAGTCAAAAATCCGCTCAACTCGATGCGGCTGTGGCTTGAGAATTTGAAGGAGTCCTTACCGGACGATTCCGACAGCGGCGCGAAGCAAGCGGTGCAGGTGCTCGACAAGGAGATCGACCGGCTGGATGCCGTCGTGAAACGGTTCCTCGATTTCACCCGGCCGATGGATGTACGGCTCGAACCTACCCAGCTTGCGCAATTGCTGGGAGAGGTTCTCGAGATAGCCCAGCCGCAGATGCAAAAAGCCAACATTCAAGTTGCGCGGCTCTTGCCAATCGACGTGCCGGAAGTTTATGTCGATCGCGATTTATTGAAGCAGGCCGTGCTCAATCTGGTGCTGAACGCCGGGGAATCCATGCCCAGCGGCGGACAATTGCGGCTGGTACTGAGCCGCCGCGGCGAAATGGCGGAGATCAGCGTGGGCGACACCGGGAAAGGAATTCCACCCGAGCACCGCCAGAAAATCTTCCAGCTTTTTTTTACGACACGCCCGGGGGGAAGCGGCATCGGGCTGGCCAGCACGTTTCGCATTGTGCAACTTCTCAACGGTTCGATAGACTTTACGACAGAGGTTGGTAAAGGAACGACATTTCGAATCGAACTGCCGCTCGCGGCCTGATGCGAATTGCTTTGCAGTCCCCATTACATATGACGGAAACCTCGGCCCAACGCCAGCTTGCCGTGATGCGAGATCGTGCCCTGGTTTTATTTGGCTTGGTAGGTTTTGTTGCGATCTCGCTAGGCGGGTGCGCCGGGCGAAAAAAACCAACCATTCCCTGGAACACGGCGGTACTTGTGCGGCCAATCGCACCTCAACGTCCTTCGCTAGCGGAAGTTGACGAAGTTCCTGTGCCAGACATTGGGATGGAACTTCCGCCACCTCCCGCGCCGCTGGCCACGCGAACTCCTCCTCCAGCGAGACCACACAACGTTTCGCCCACGGCAAATTCAGGTGTGCGCACAGAAAAACCTGATACTCCGCAAATTGTTCCCGAATTATCGACGCAAGAATCAGCCTCATTGCAACGGGAGACGAATCAGAGTTTGGCCGCCGCCGAACGTAACCTTGCCGCCACATCCGGAAAATCGTTGAGCGCCACGCAATCCGATCTTGCTTCCAAAGTGCGCGGCTTTATTTCTGACGCGCGAGAATCAGGCCGGGCGGGCGATTGGACACGGGCTCGCGATTTGGCGAAAAAGGCTCAGGTCTTGTCCGAAGAACTCGTTGGGTCGCTGTAATTCTCCTTAGCCCCGAAACTTCGATTCTTGCAAAACGGACCCGCCTAGATACGAAAGATGCCGCTCCAAATCCGCGAGTCGTGTGGAGGCTAAATGCATCGCATGTCCCAACATGAACCCGGCACACAGTTGCGTTAAGATGGCCGCATGACAAAGTTTGATGTAGCCGTAGCGGGCGGCGGGTTGATCGGCGGATCGATTGCACTTGACCTTGCGCGAGCCGGCCTACGCGTCGCCGTGTTTGACCGCCAGAATCCCGGGCAGGAAGCATCGTGGGCTGGCGCGGGCATTCTCTCGCCTGCGCCGGAGAGTGCGGCCATGATCTCGCTCGTGCCGTTAGGCAAGGCGAGCATGGCAATCTATCCGGAATTCGTGGGCATGGTCGAGGAAATCTCCGGTCAAAGCACAGGTTACCGCCCGAAGGGCACGTTGCAAGCGATATTTTCGCGGGACGCACGGGTGGAGCTCAGCACGGTCATAGCTCTGCATCATGGGCTGGGGCTGAAGGCGGAGCCGCTCCGAGCAGAGGACGCTCGCGAACTTGAGCCGTCTCTCAGTGAAGATCTCGAAGCTGCCGTGCTGCGGCCCGACGAAGCATCTGTCGACAATCGAGTTATGACGCAAGCTGTGCTGGAAGCGGCACGGCGAAGCGGAGTCGAGTTTTTTCCCGGAAGGGGCGCGGAAGCAATCTGGTGCGAAGGCGGGCGGTGCCTTGGCCTGCATCTGAAAAATGAAAAGATAGAGGCCCGGTGGACTGTCATCGCGGCTGGATGCTTTTCCGCAGGCATTGAAGGAGTCGCCGCCTATGCGCCGGTGCGGCCAGCGAAAGGCCAAATGGTTGCTCTGCGCGCGGACACCTTGAAAATCGAAAGAGTTCTTTGGTCGGAGAATATTTATCTTGTTCCCCGAAATGACGGCAGAATCCTCGCTGGAGCGACGGTCGAGTACACGGGCTTCGAGAAAGGATTGACGGCTGGCGGCCTAAAGAAAATTCTCTCCGGCGCGATCGAGCTATCGCCTGATCTCGCAGCCGCACGCGTGGAAGAAACCTGGGCCGGCCTCAGGCCGGACTCGCCGGACCATCTGCCCATCCTCGGACCGACCGACATCGACGGCTTGCTCATCGCAACGGGCCACTTTCGCGGTGGAATCCTGCTAACACCTATCACGGCCCGGCTTGTGGGCGAGTGGGTGACGCAACAACGTGTCAGCGTGGATTGGGACCGCTTCAGTCCAATGCGGTTTCAGTCCGCTTCTGCGCACAGAGCTCCCGCCTAGAATTTCCGAAAACGAATTGACTATGGCTAGGCATAAAAATCGAGCGCGCTTCGCCATCGTTCAATGTGTACTCGCGGTTCGGCTGCACGAGGCGTGTTATTGCTGCGTCGCCGGAGGCGGCGTGATGGGCATGGCTCGCCCACTATCAGTGTATTGAATCTGATTCTTGTCCAAGGTCAGCTCGTGTTCGAGCACAACGTCGAGCGCCGAGCCGCGTGGAAGATGTGCTTCCGGACCTCGCGTCAAAAGAACCGCACCAAGTCCCGCGGCAGCTCCTATGCCCGCGCCGATGCCTAGGCCTTTGGGTCCGTCGGCTATGGCGCCAATCCCCGCACCCGTCGCGGTCGTTTCAGCGACGGTTTTTACGTCTTGCCCTTTGCCACCCGCGCTGGTGATTTTTCCTTCGGAGTCCATCGTCTCTTTTCCGCCGGTGTCCGCGCTTCGGGGAGTTGCATTCAAATCCACGGTGTAGCCGTTTGGAAAAATCAGCGTATCCAAACGCATGCGAAATTCACCGCGCCCCTTGACCTTGCCGGGCCGCTTTGATTCGATCAGTTCGCCTCGAAGATACGAACCCACAGGGATAATAATGTGATTGTTCTGCGTGATAGGAAAAGATGTGTGGAAATAAACGGAATCGCCAGCCTTCGCACTGCCCGTGGAGATGCCGTTTTCGAGAACGACAGCGACATGCGTGCCTGCGGGAACCCTGATTTTGTCCGAGGGCGCAGGCGATTGCTGAGCGGCCGTCTGCGCAGGAGTTACGGCCGGTGGCGGGGCAGTCTGCGGACCGGGCGGCTGTTGCCCGCGGCCAGGTTGCGTGAGCAAGAGCATCCCAGCGGCGAGAAAAATGCAGTGGAGAGAGAAACCTCGGCGGGGCGGCTTTCTCATGACATCCCTCCGTTCTGCTTGGTCCGATGCACCTAGGCAGATACTGGATGTCTGAGTATATCGCTTGCATCTCCTGACAGAGAGCCGAATTTGCCGGGTCACGCGGCGTGTCAGTGCGGCTTAGCAATCCGAGATTACGCCGGTTAGTATCAGCGGATACAGCGCCACAAAGAGAGGAATCGCCACTATACAGAGCGCAACTATTCCCGCCACTTCCAAGCCTTTAACCGCTCTCGTCCCCAGAGCGAGAACTGGTCGCGGCGGCTCAGCCAGCTGATCGTAGCGGACTGTGTGGCCGGCCCCCAATACGTTGGAGCTAACGAGAAATGTATTGTTGTTCGCATTGCTTATGGTGCCCTTGAGCACTTTTCCGCTCGCAAGCTGGACGTGAATGTATTGCTTCGGATGACCAGCCAGCGCGTAGACAGCTTCCCTCACGGCAACTTCATGTGGCGTCAAGGGGTGTTGGCTTGCGCTGTTTAAAAAAGTTGGTCGCAAGCGCAGTCTGACCTGGATTCCCGAAGGGAGGGCCGGACGTAGTCCCTGAAGAGCCCTCAATTGATTGGCAGTGAGCTGGATGGACAGCGGTGCAATCTCCATGGACGTTGCATTCGACGCATCACTCTGCGAGTCGCTTGCGAAGGTTTCATCTCGTTCATGCGCCGAGATCAAGCGTGGGACAGGAAAGAGTAAGAAAATTAGAACGGCGATCGAAGAGATAAACCGTTTGCATTGCATGCTGCCCTCCAACTTGGAATGCGGAGCTCGCGAACCTAGTAGCGTGCAAATCTTTGGCCAATTCCTTCTGGAAATGCTTTTCAGTGAACGGAAATTGAACTGTCTTTCGAATAACGCCAACGCATTGCAAAGACGAGTCTTGTCGCAGCCAAAACCTCCGAAAAAAATGCCTGGCCGTCCAGGTGATGATTCATCTCTGCCTTTGCAAAAGATGCCAGATGCAACCGATTGCCGACACTTGCAGGCTTCCAACTCCAGGCAGAGAAATTGCTCGCTGCGCACAATCGCCCATTCTGGTTGACGTGGCGGAGGGAAACTGAGTAGCCTCGGGGCAACTCACGAGGCGGGTTAGCAACGAGAAAGAGGACAGGGCTATGGCAAAGTTGGCGTTGATTTATGGGATGAGGTTGTTGCCCGAGGAAGAGTTGGGAGAGGTTAAGGATGCGACGGTGGTGCTGAAGAATGGACGGACGGCGCGCATCTCTATGCACTTGATTTCAGGCAGCAAAGAGGAGATCGAAGCGACGTTCCACGAATCCGTCGCTGCATTTTTTGACTTGTACCCGGAGATTTAGATTTCAGAAGGGAGCGGTTCGTGGTCAGCAGTTCGAGAAAGAATCAGCGGTTGCCGAAATTCTCAGGATCGTCATTGGGATCGCCCAGGTTATCGTTGATGAGCACCGTGGATTGCCCGGTAAGCTCAAAGCGCTTGCGGCATTTGAAGCAAGCCACGAGGTCGTCAAGCCGAACCATGAAGGAAGTAGCCTTGGCAAACTTTCTGCGGTCTTCTTCGCCGGCGCCGCGCGGCAGTTCCCTCTTCTTCCGCGAGACCTTCCACCGCACGGGAAATTCGAACTCGCCGCGGCAGCTCGGGCAGACGAGCTTAATTTTCCTGGTTTCTTCTTTTTCCGTGTAAAACGCGCGTTCGTCCATGGCTAAGTGGCGGGTGTGCTCACCGCGTCATCGATTGTAACAAATTCCAGGTCGAGGTCACGCCAACGTGGCAGCCAATGTTCAAGAGCCGCTAGCGTCGGCAAACGGTCGGCGTTTAGCTGACGGTGCGAACCATCGTGCAGGCAGAGAATGTCGCCTGTGCTGGCCGCGCCGTCTGCGGCGCCCGCTGCGTTCAAATTGCGCTTCGCACGAGCGGCGATAGGCCCCATGCGTGGTATGAGCCATTCCGAAGACGTAGCGCGCCAATCGCCAGGAATCAGCGTCCACATGACGAGGCGCTGCTTTAATTCACGTGCAGTCGGAACCACCCACGGGTTGCGAAATCCGAAAGGCGGCCGGAACCATCGCGGAGGAGCGCCCGTGGCCGCAACTATCGAAAAATTGCAGCAACGAATCTCGACCGTGATCTGATCCGGCTTGAGCCAGAAAAGATTGGGATGCGCGTCCGAATGATTGCCGATGACGTGGCCCCGCGCGGCCGTCTCCTTAAGAAGGTCCGGGCATTCGCGCGCGTGCTTTCCGATTACAAAGAATGTCGCGCGCGCTTTAAAGCGATCCAGCAGATCGAGCAGCTTTGGCGTAATGGCGGGATTAGGCCCATCGTCAAACGTGAGCGCGAGCTTGCGCGGAGAATTCGTGCGGCAAACCGTCGAGCCAAAGAGCTGCGAACGAGGATAAGCCGCACCGTAAGCGGCGATTCCCGCGACTCCAGCCGCCAGAGCTGTTGGCCCTGCGATCATCCAAGGATTCATTGGGTACATTCTCGCATGGCACGGGGTCCTTCGTGGTTGATACGCGCTCAGGAGGGTTAGACTCGCCGGAGGTGTAATCGTCGCACCCTGCGGCAATTGGGATCCTTGCTGCTCGCACTGGGTTTACGCACTTGGTTTACGGATTGTTCCGGAAGAAGTTCGCCAAGCAACCTGAAGGCTAACTTCACGGGAATGCAGGGATGAGCCAAGCCGGGCCCCTCGTATTTCTCTAAGTATTGATTCTAAATCATTTAGCCTTTTTCTAAGCTGTTTAGAATCAACGGTTAGCCGGAAAATCGTAAATATTGATTCTAAATAACTTACCGTTAGCCGGATGGGTGCAGAAGCGAGTTTTTTGCTACATCCGAAGCATAAGCCGATTGGCGACCCTAGAAGCAAAAACGCCAGCAAAGATGCTGGCGCTACGGCGAATCGCGTAACTCAACCCAAGGATATTTTACGCCTGGGCTAAATTCTGTCAAGCCAGGGAATGTCGCCAGACCTGTGGCATGATTCAGTTGATTTCGGGGCCTGGGCCACCTGTGCAGATCAGAGCTAGAGAGTTGTCGGCTCTCTTGCCGAGGAGTCATCATGCGATGCGAGGTGTGTGGGATGGAATATGCGAGGGCCCACGACTGCGCGGGGATCGCGACGCTTCCGATCTCCGAAGAAATGAAGCCTCCGCCTGAGGGGATTTGCCCCGGCTACTATCTGCGAGTGGCGCTTAGGATTGCGAGCTTCGACGACCTCGCCATTCGCCGCGCCTCGCGAGACCCTGATGCCCTCGTATATGGGGCGGTCTTCTCGATGTTGACTGCAAGCGTCATTTTTCTCGTGACCGCGCTGCCCAAAATGCTGACTCGCGAAGGAGCATCTGCCGAAACCGTCTTTCTGGGATTGCTCCTTGGTTTCCTCTATGTGTGGGTCTACATGGCCGTAATTGGCATCATCCAGATTGGCCTTTGTCACGGTGTTGCTAAGCTTTTCCTGAGCGGGACGGGTACCTTTGCAGGTGTTGTACGCGCGTCGCTTCTCGGATGGTTTGTAAACTGTCTCGTTGTCATTCCGCGTCTCGGGCTGATTGCGGCCCTAATTGCATGGACGGCAGTCTTGATGACGGTGCTCAAGGAAGTCGACGGTCTCAGCCGTTCGCGCGCATTTCTTGCTGCTGCTGGAGTCAACGGCGCCTACTATCTGCTTCTCTTGATTGCGCAACATTTCGAGCGGTAGAGGCACGCTGACCGGTGAACACGCTGGCATCAGCCAGGCAGGCCGCGGCGTGACTTTAGGTCGTTGAGCAAGCGCTCTACCTCGTTGTCGCGGTCGAGGCGCACCAGCTTCTCTCCCATGTCGTCGGTGATCAGCTCGACCTCCGCCGTCGCTACCGCTTCGGTCTGGTGCACGCGGTCCTTCAAACGGTCAAACGTCGCGCTCTTCGAGTTGTCGCCGAGAGCGGTCCCCGCGCGCGCCGCTTTGCCGAGTGCCACGCTGCGGCGATGGCGGGCCAGCAGCAGATCGCGTTTGGACTTGGCTTCATCCAGCTTCTGCTCAAGTTTTTGCAGCGCACTCTTCAACGCCTCGACCTGCAGCCTCTGGTCGTCGACCTGTTCGCGGTAGCTCAGCGCCAGCCGCTGCGATGTGTGGAATCTATCCAGCGCCGCGCGCGCCAGATCGTCTTGCGCTTTGTCGACGGCAATCTCTGCTTTGCGCATCCAGTCCTTCCCCGAATCCTCGTTTTCACGAAGCTTCTTTTCGAGCATGTGCTGATCGGCGATGGAAACCGCCACCTGCGTTTTGACCTGGAGGTACTGATTCTCCATGTCCATCATCACCTGCTTGATCATTTTCTCCGGGTCTTCCGCGCGATCGATCATGTCGTTGAGATTGGCCCGGATTAAAGTGCTCACTCTTTCCAAAAGTCCCATGACATTTCTCCTTTCAAACGGCCGAAACTTCTTGCTGCCAAAAACGAAATAAAAAATCAAAACAACAGCCTGTCCAGCAAGTCCACCTTCGGAGCAAAATATGTTCAACGCAAATGCACAATCAGCACGTGCAACAAGCCGGGCATATAAGCGAGGCTGAACGCCGCCAATTGCTCTACCAGATAAACCGCGCCTCCAAGAAAATGGCGCGCGGCAAGCGCAATCACCACGGTGCAGAAGATCCACAACATCAGAAGTTCATCTTTCCACGTCATGGCCGTCCCCCAACTGCCATCGAGCGTCCCGGTGGGCTCGTTCGAACCCACCGGGGACGGAAGCAAACGTTACGCCTTGGGCGCGGGTGCTGCCGGTTTCTCCGGCTTCGGCGCCTTATCGCCGATCATGCGCACTTTGCTGAGCAGCTCTGACATCTGCATGCCGGAGAGCGCTTCGAAGAGCGCCGGCACTTGTGCGGCAATCTTCGTGATGTCGCCGGTCAGCTTGTATGCTCCGGCTGCGTCACCATTTCCCGTGGAGACGATCGTGACCTTATCCACTTTGCTGAGCGGCTCGGAGAGCGCTCGCACGACTTCCGGCAAACTACTGATGAGTTTGTCCACCACGGCGGCCTGGTTGTACTCCTGGAAAGCTTCCGCCTTAACGTTCATGGCTTTGGCTTCCGCTTCGCCCTTCTTGAAGATGATTTCGGCTTCGGCTTCGCCTTGCGCACGAATGGAGGAGGCGCGGCCTTCGGCTTCGCTCATCAAGCGCTGGCGTTCCGCATTGGCGAGCGTCTCGATGCGTTGGCGCTCGATTTCCGCTTGCTTCAGTACGGTGGCAATCAGTTCGCGTTCGCGGCGCGCGATTTCCGCTTCCTGCACTTTCACTTGGGCTTCGCGCTCCACCTGCTGAACACGGACAGCTTCCTCCACGACGCGCTGCTGCATGACGTTGGTTTCGATCTCGTACGCTTTATCGGCTGTGGCCTGCGCTTTCTTGGTCATTTCCAGGTAGCTGGCTTTTTTGATGTCCAAGTCGCGCTGGGCTTCGGACTGTTTGGCCATCGAGGCAGTCTCCGCGGCGACGCGTTCCTGATCAGCTTGTGCTTTCGCAACGGCCGCGGCTCGTGTCGCTTCGGCGCGCTTGATGGCGATGTCGCGGTCGGCTTCGGCAGCGGCCACTTCCGCATCGCGCTTGATGCGCGCAATGTCCGGCCGCCCCATGTTGGTGATGTACTCGTTCTTGTCGCGCACTTCTTTAATCGTGAAGCTCACGACTTCGAGCCCCATCTTGCTCATGTCATCCGCGCACGTTGAGCGCATCCGGTCGCCAACCATTTCCGGTTCTTTGACGATCTGCTCAACCGTAAGCTGCCCGATGATTCCCCGGAGATGGCCTTCCATCACCAGCCGAATCAGGGATTCACGCTGTTCCGGCCGTTTGCTCAAGAACTGCTCGGCCGCCGTCAAGATGGATTCCTTGTCCGACTTCACCTTGATCTGCGCCACGGCTTCCACCGTAACGGCGACGCCTTGGTTGGTGTAAAGGCTCTGCTGCGGAGCCACGTCAAACGACATCAACTCCAGCGAAAGATCCCGGCAGGTCTGCACCATCGGAAAAATGATCGCGCCCCTGCCGCTATACACATGCGTGCCTCCCATCCCGTACACGATCAGGGCCTCATTCGGACCCGCCTTTCGATACATTCTGGCGATGACCGTCATCGCAAAAATGACCAAGAGAACGAGTAATCCTGCGCCGACCACCACGTCCATTGGCAACCCGAACATAAAGACCTCCCTTTCCTCCACCTGGCCGGACTGTTTGTATCGTTCATCAGTCCGCTAAACTTTTCACTTCATGAACTCGTCCCACTTCTTCACGTAAGCAATCCCCTTGTCGTAGCGCTCGATCACCACTTCGGCGCCTTTCTCTATAGGCTTGCCATCATCCGTACGCGCACCCGCGCACCTGCGAGCTCCTGCAAGTGCAAAAATAATTTCTCCCGTGCCATTTTCGCGAATGGGCATACTCAGCGTGCCCACCGATCCTTCAATGCGGTAGTCTTCGTTCTTCATCGGTGTGTCGGTCGTCTGCATTAGCTTCAGCATGAATCGAAAAATCACCCAAGCCGCTAACAGTCCCGCAACGGTCGAGATCCCCAGCGATAGCAGCGCAACCATGTGCGAATGCCGGGTCAGGAGGTACCCCGTCCCGCCAAACCACGCGAGAAACATCAGCGCGGACAGTGCGTTAAACCTGGAGATGTGCCCTCCGCCCCGCACTCCCGCGCCTCCGCCGTGATGCCCGCTGGCAAAGGGAACGTGCAACTTGAAGGGCAAATGAATGTGCACGGCGCCGGCGAGAAACGACATCGTCACCAAAGCGAATCCTACAAGGAAGCAGAACAGATAGAAGTCAGACCAGGTCATAAGACACCTCGAAACGCAGCACCCCGCCGCACAGACTGGAATTCGAGACGCGACCCCTACGGGTCAGTTGTTCAGTGAACTCGCAGGCGGTGGATGACCACTGCCTTGCTGCTTGCCCGCATGCAAAACTTCTCCGAGACGTTCCGCCAGACCCGGCGTGCGAAGAATTTCCGCAAGCAGTAAAAGCGCGCGGCGCGAATCTTCGTGTTCCGCGATCACCAAAAGACCGCGGCGAAGCTCCGGATCGGCGGCAAATTGTTCCGCGCCAGCGTAGAGCCAGGAATCGATCTTGGCGTCGACAGCCCGCAGCGCGGACTGCAGCTCCGGCGTGTAGCCTTCCGGATCGTCTACGAGAAAACCCGGATAGACGCGGAAGAAGCGCGCCAAGAGCGTGCGCGTGCCGTGCGTGAGATGCGGCCGCGTACCGCTCTCGATTTGCGAAAGGTACGCCTGGCTTAGGCCGCGGCCTACTTCGCGCTTCATGGCCTTTGCCAGTTCCTGTTGCGTCATCGGACGGCCCAGGCCACGCAAGGAACCTTCTACGGAGCGGAGAGAACGGAGTTTGTTACCGAGAGTCATCGAAGAACCCAATTATTGCAATCTGCAAATAACGTATTACTTTTCGCTATTTATGTCAAGAACTATATTCGTCCTGTTTTCAATGATTTATGAGACATCCGGTAAACAATTCGCCCGGTAAAAACTGAGCGTAGCTTTAACCTGAGCGTAAGCGAAGGAATGCTGTGTCCCTACAACTGAGCCGTCACGTTCAGTGATTTGTTCGCTGGGATCGGGACGAAGTGGCGTGCAACTGCTGGATCAGTCAGGTTTGCGCAGCGATTGCAGATCGATTCCCAACTGCTGGCACTTCTTATAAAGATGGCTGCGCTCCAAACCGAGCGCGCGCGCCACGTTCGTCATGTGAAAATTGTGGCGTTTAATTTCTCCGAGCAGCACTTCTTTTTCGAAAGCTTCCGTGCGTTCCGCGAGTGTTCCCGTCGCCACAGCGCCCGCTGCTGCGGAAGCTGCCGAACCAGCAGCAGGGTCCTCTCCAGGAAGCACGAGCCGTACATCGGCGGCGGTAATGGAATCTTCCACGGATAGAAGCACCAGCCGCTCCACCACGTTGCGCAACTCGCGCACATTTCCCGGCCATGAGTAGCGGCGAAGCTCCGAGATCGCATCCGCTCCAAAGAGCTTCTCTTTCCAACCGTTCTGCGCGGCCACTTGCCTTGCGAAGTGGGCCACAAGCTCGCCAAAATCTTCCGGCCTCTCGCGAAGCGACGGCAGCGCCAGAGGAAAAACGTAAATCCGATGAAAGAGGTCGCGGCGAAAAGCGTTCTGCTTCACCAATTCCTCGAGATTCCGGTGCGTGGCTACAAGAACGCGCACATTCACCCGAATCGGCTTGTCGCCGCCGACGCGCTCAACCTCGCCCTCTTCGAGCACGCGCAGCAATTTCGCTTGCATGGAGACGGGCATGTCACCAATTTCGTCGAGAAACAGTGTGCCGCCCTCGGCCTGTTCGAATTTGCCAACGTGCTTTGCTGCCGCGCCTGTAAAGGCTCCTTTTTCGTGTCCGAAGAGTTCCGATTCGATCAGCTCCGCGGGAACCGCAGCGCAATTCAGCGTGATGAATGCATTTTCACGGCGTTGCGACTTTTCATGGATCGCCCGCGCAATTAGCTCCTTGCCGGTTCCCGTCTCGCCAAGTATGCAAACGCGCGTTTCGCTGGCGCCCACGCGGTCGATCTGGACGAGCAGCTTCTTCATCGCTGGGCCAGATCCAACCAGCTCGTGCTTTCCCAGGCGATGGCGAAGCTCGCGGTTTTCGTCTTCGAGTCGCGAAAGCCGTAGCGCATTTTCCACTGTGACGAGCAGCTTGTCCGTCGAGAGCGGCTTCTCCAAAAAATCGAGCGCGCCCAGCTTCGTGGCCTTGACCGCCATTTCGACATTTGCCTGACCGGAAATAAGAACAATCGGCGTCTTCACGCCGGCGTGTTTCAAGTCCTCAAGCAGCTCGATGCCGCTCTTGCCGGGCATAACGACGTCGGAAAGAATTAGATCGAAGGATTCCGTGCGCAAAAGCTCCAGTGCGCGGGGCGCGTTGTCACAGACGGTAGCTTCGTGACCAGCGAGCCGAAAAGCGCGCGATAGCGAAGCGAGTGTGTTGGGATCGTCGTCGACGAGGAGAAGGTGCGCTTTGCGTGGCAAATGGTGTCCTTTACGGCTGGCTCGCGTTAGTCGGAAGCGGCCACAGTGAAACTCTGTGGCGGTTTCTTCTCTGGTGCTGCTTCTTCTGTTGGAGTTGGTGGATGTACGGACTGGCGCTGCGGCAGTTCGATGCGAAACGTCGTTCCGCGCCCCTCGTCGCTTGAAACGGAAATGGTTCCGTGATGATCGCTGATCACTGACTGAATAATCGCGAGGCCCAGGCCCGTGCCCAAAACTTTCGTCGTGTAGTACGGCGTGAACAGCCGCGAGCACTCTTCTGGTGTGAGGCCTTTTCCGGTATCCGCCACTTCGATTCGGACGTTGCCTTCGTGCTCCGTGGTGCGCATGGTCAGCGTGCCTCCCGCGGGCATGGCATCGAGCGCGTTCAGCACCAGGTTTTGAAACGCGCGGTGCAGCAGGTCGGCGTCCGCATCGATTTCCGGAAGCGGCTCGGTGAGAAAATATTCCGGAATGACCGGCGGTTTGCCGACGGCGTTGAACTGCGGTTCGAACAGGCGCACGGCATTGCGTAGCGCTTCATTCACGTTGACGCGCGCAAAGTGCGGCGCCGGCATTTTCGAAAAATCGCTGAAACGCCCGACAATTGTGTTGAGATTTGCGAGTTCCGCCCGCAATGTCGCCGTAGATTCGTTGAAAACTTCCAGAAATTGTTTCGCGTCCAGCTGCCGCGCTTTCTGCAAATTTTCTACCGTGATTTGCAGCGGGAAGAGCGGGTTGCGCAGTTCGTGCGCCAGGCGCCGCGCCAGCTCGCGCCATGCCGCCACTCGCTCGGTCTGAACAAGCTGATCCCGCTGCGCCGACAGCGTCTGCGTCATTTCATTGAAGGCTGAAGCAAGCTGGCCAATCTCGTCGCGACCGCGCAGATCGATGACCGTGTCCCACCGGCCGGAGGCGACTTCGCGTGCGCCCTCAGCCAGCTCCTCGAGCGGCCGCGTGATTCTGGCCGAGACCCACAAACTGACGAGCATCCCGATCAAAATTGCCACTCCGGCGACAGCCGCAGCGATCTGCAAGATGTGGCGTGTCAGCAACACAGGCTCCTTGCGCGAACTCCCCAGCAGCAGCACGGCAAGAAGTTCGTTGTTGCGGCCCGTCAGTGGAATCGCATGAAAGGATTCGGCGTCCGCGGCGTTCGATGTCCAATCGATCGTTCGCACGAGCGGTTTCGGCTGCTTCTGAATCTCTTCGATCAGCGGTCGCAACCGTTCCGCTTGTTCGAACGGCCCGTTTACGTCCGTGAGTCCCGAGACTACGAAGCCCTGCTCCAGATTGCGGTATAGCAAAACACGCATGCCAGCAGGAGGAACCAGCGACGCAAGAAAGTTCTGGTCGAGCCGCCGTCCGCCGATGATGTACATGTCCTTATTGTTTCCACCTGGAAGCGTGCGGACGACGGTCAGTGAGAGCGCCACTCCGTCAGGCAATTCTTCTTTCCTTAAAAAAGGCGCGGAGTCACTCCAATTCTTATTGGCGGTGACCCAGTCGTTTTTGTAACCGACACGCGCGGGGTATTGAGCGGAAGAGACCAGGGTGCCGTCCCAACTCACAAACTCCATAAAATCCAGCCCATGATCCTGAGCCGCCCCGGCGGCATCATGCACGAACAGAGAGAAATCCGGTGTTGGCCTCGCCAAATCGATAGCCACATTTAGCGTGATCTGCGCGTCAGTGATGTCTTTCACCTGCCGGACGATCTCGTCGCCTCGTTGCGCATATTCTTTGTTGAACTGGGCAACCAGGGCTTCGCTGCGCTGGGCATCCGATTCTTCGAATGCGGCTTGCGTGTAGTGCGTTACGCCATAGGCCACCAGCGAAACCGAAGCGAGCACGGTGATCAGAAAAACCCAAAATAGTTTTGTGCGAAAGCTCATGGCTTTGCTCCGGGGGCATTCGCCTGCGGCTGCGGGGAAGAGGGTTCCGCAGTGTTTCCAGTATTCGAGTAGTCCGCCGCAACAGGATCAGGAAGCTCCAACCAAACGTCGGCGAGATGCCATTCTCCCCAGCGTGCGGGCATCCAGTCACGCACGGTTGCGCCAAGCCCCGCGGATTCCGCTTGCACGACGAGCGGCAGCACCCGCCGGTCTTCCAGAACCCTGCGCTCGCGCGCATAGAGCTGCTCGTGATCCGTGTTCGTGGCATTCACCTCCGAAGGCTCGTTCAGATTATATGCCGCAATCAGGGAATCAAGTTCAGCGCGCGGAGAAAGTGACGAATAGTGCCATGCAAAGAGGCGGACTCCAGAAGGCGAGTCAGACGCGGGGGGTGATGCAGCACCAGACCGTGCGGCGGGTTTGGAGGTCACTTGCACGAGAATCGCGGCCTGCCGCGCGTTCACAGCCACGCGCTCACCAAGAAGTTTGGCCAAGTCACCCGCTGGATCGACGCGCAGGCGCAGCGGCTCGACGCCGGCAGCCTCATTCGCGGGAAGCCCGCGGCGCAATTCTTTCGCGCGTTCAAGATTGGTGTCCACATTGAAGAGAAAAGCATATCCCGAGAGCCACTGCGGCAAAAGGGCTGCTGCTGGTTCGGCTTGCTTCTGCAGCAACACGTTGGCCATGGTGCCGCGGTCGAGCGAAAGGGAAAGTGCCTCGCGCAGGCGCACGTCCGATGCGGCGCCTTGCGCGTCGTCAAATCGCAAACCGTAAAGCGTGACGGGCTCCGACGTCCAAACGCGCAGATTGGCTTGCCTTGCGCGAGGAACAAGATCGGGCGCGAGCTCGATTAAGTCGGCCTTCCCTAGTTGCAGATCAAACATCGCTCGCAACGGTGCTACGGCTAGCGTGATATCGATGCCGTCGACAAACGGCCGGCCGGACCAGGCCTCCTCATTTTCACGGAAATAGAGATGTGGGCTCGCCGCCCGCGAAGTGGTGCCACCTGCTGGCGATTCTTTCAAAACAAAAGGTCCAGTGCCTGCGAGGCTGCCGTTCGGCTGCACGCGATAAACAAAGTAGCGGCCGGAAGCAAGCTGTTCCAACAAGTCCGGCACTGGCGTCGTCGACTGAATCACTACCGTATTGCCGGACGCGGAAATTTGTTCTGTCCCTGGAAGCAGCGACTGCAGCGCGGCCACGATTTCCGGGGCAGTTAGCGGTGCCCCGTCGGAAAACCTAACGCCCGGCCGAATCGTAAACTGCCAGCGTTTGCTCGAACTATCGTGTGACCATTCGACCGCAAGCACAGGTTGAAACCGCCCGTAGTTATCGAGCGCAACAAGCCGTTCGAAAACCATGGCCGCTAGCTTTTCATTCGTGGCCGACTCTGGCGATCCTACTCGCCATTCGCGCGGATCGAGCGACACGCTGGCAGCGGGTAGTTCGACGCGCAGGGTCCCGCCATAGCGCGGGTTCTCCGCCGCGCGGGCGATTGCGGCACTCACGAGCAAAGCGCTACTTAGAACAAGTAATCGAAAGTTGATAAACCTCATACCGACCTGTCTGGAGATTCCTGGCGATGGCGACCGCTCTCGCATTCGCTGCCGCATTATCGGCGGTTCTCGTCGCTGGAGTGCGCAAGGCAACGATCGGTCCAGGGAATTCCATGGCCGCAGAGACGGATCGTGCGCGGCGGTCCTTGAGATCAATGGCTTGAATTGCATCTGACGTGGTCCAGTCTCCCTTGCCCGTCACCAGTACCTGCCAGCCGCTTCCGCACCCGCTATACACGCTCGCAATCTCGCTGCCCCAATTCGAGAAAACGGCAACGGGGTCGGCGCCGTCCTCATACAATCGCGCCAGTCCATCCGGTCCCGTCAAAACAATTTTCGTTTTTCCATCGGTCTCAAATTGTGCTGCGGAAATCCACGCTCCCAGCTTCTTTCCGGCCAGCGCTGAGGGAGACACCGTCCGCACGGGCATGTGTTCCGTGGTTCTCTCGCAGTTCCACCCTTTTGCATCCACAAAGGAAATCCGGCAAAGCTCCCCCGGCAAGTACACTGCCGCTGCATCAACCACTACGCCGGAATACCAACCCTGCTCGGCGCGCTCTGGCGTTCGATGGATTGGCAGATGCTCAACTCCCGTCGGCGCCCACTGGCCGCCCTGCGATTCGTAGGAACTGATCTCTTGGACCCCGAGCGCGTAAGCATGCTTTGCGTCGGCGTCTAACACCACGTCGAGAATCGGGCTGTCCGATGAAAAGAGAAGCTCTTTATGCAGCACGAGGTTAAACGCCGGTTCGGGCACGCCAGGGCCTTTCACCAGCCCGATTGTGTCCATGACGGTCTCTGTGGTTTCTTTAAGCTGAATCTGAACAACGCCAATATATTCCGTCGGATTTTGCGTGACGCTCACCACTAGACTGGCTGCCGCGTCCTCTGCCAAGATCTTTACCCCTCGCCTCTGCAACTCTTCCTGGAACGCCGCCGATACACTTGCAAACTCCGCGCTTCGAAGCGAAGAAAGATTCCGAAATTCCAACCTCACAGAAGATCCATGGATGGAGGCCCAAACTTTTCTAGCTAGCAGGCGAGCAGATTCCTCCAAATTATCGGCATGCACGGATCGCGGCAGAGAAAGCAAAGTAAAGAAAAGAACAAATGGGAGCAGCTGGCAGAGAATCGCGCGGCCGCACGAGCGCGGCGAAGACAAATTTTGCTTGGCGGACACTGGCTTGCCGGATGATGATATCACGGCTGCAATCCAGGACTCGGAGTGCCGCAGACCTGGTGTGCTGTATCCATTTGAAAATAAGTTGCCGGATCAGGCCAAAATTTGCGGAAAATGCTTTCGGCCCCGCGAAACAATTTTAGGCCGCGCACGTCCATCTAGTCGGATACTCTGGGAAATCTCTGTCCTCAAGGGTGACAATAATGAATCGGATCGCTCCTCGTCTCAACGCACTGTTGCGGCTGGCTGTCGCCGCAATGGCCTGCCTGGCTGCCGTGTCGGCACCGCCCGCGCATGCGCAGTTTTCCGGCGCGGCGGATCAGGTGCCAGCCGGCCCGACTCGGCTTCTCCGATTCGCAGACATCTCCAAGGACCGCGTGGTCTTTGCCTACGCTGGCGACCTATGGATCGCTTCGCGCGAAGGGGGCGCTGCCAGGCGGTTGACATCGCACTCCGGCGACGAGCTCTACCCGAAATTTTCGCCCGACGGCAAGTGGATCGCTTTCACCGGCGAGTACGACGGCAATCCGGACGTCTACGTCATCTCCGCCGAAGGTGGCGAACCCAAGCGCCTCACATTTCACCCTTCGAACGACATCGTTCTCGGCTGGACGCCCGATGGCAAGAATATTCTGTTCCGTTCCGACCGTTTTAGCACGTCATTAGGTCGGGCCACACGCCTATACCTCGTCTCTCCCCAGGGTGGCACCGCACATCCGTTGCCCGTTCCCCGCGGCGACCTCACTTCCTTCTCTCCGGACGGCACAAAGATCGCTTACCTCGAGACTTCGCAGGAGTTTCGCACCTGGAAGCGTTATCGCGGCGGCTGGAGCCTCCCCATCGCCATCTACGACTTGAAAAAGAACACCTACGAAGAGCTGCCCAAAACTCCCGGCATGGACATGTTCCCGATGTGGCATGGCAACTCCATCTATTTCATCAGCGATCGCGAGGGCGTCATGAATCTCTACAGCTACGACCTCACTTCCAAACAAACCAAAAAACTCACCGACTACCCGGAGTTCGACATCAAGTGGCCCAACCTCGGCCCCGACGCCATCGTTTACGAAAATGGCGGCCTGCTGTACGAATACAATCTCAACACTGGCAAGACGCGCAGTCTTCCTATCGTCGTTCGCGCGGAGGACATCGAAGCTCGACCGGAGTTTAAAAGTGTCGGCCAGGCCATCGGCGGCGCGGCGATCTCTCCTTCTGGCGCACGCGCCGTCGTGGAAGCGCGCGGCAATATCTTCACTGTCCCCGCCGAACACGGCAGCGTCCGCACGCTGACCACAGAACACTCGAGCATTCACGAGCTGAATCCCGCGTGGTCGCCCGACGGCAAGTGGATCGCGTATCTCTCTGACAAAACCGGCGAATACGAGGTCTACACACGTCCGCAGATGGGCGGCGAAGAAACACGCATCACCACGGACGGCAAAATCTATCGCTTCGGCCCAACGTGGTCCCCGGACAGCAAAAAACTCGCCTACTGGGACAAGTCCAATCAGCTTTGGTATGTGAGCCTCGATGACAAGAAACCCGTCCTGGTGGACGCCTCTGAATACGGACCGATCGCAGACGCCGCCTGGTCTCCTGACAGCCTCTGGCTAACCTATTCGAAGCCCCATCGGCGCGGCGCCAGCGATGTTTTTCTCTTTTCGCTCGCCACCAAGAAAATCACCGAAGTCTCCACAGGCTTCTACAACGACAACAATCCCGTTTTCGATGACAACGGAAAATACCTCTATTTCATCTCCACGCGCTATTTCTACCCCAGCATCGGCCAACTCGACCAACGCTTCAACTATTACTCGACCGACGGCGTCTTCGCCGTCACTCTCAAGGCCGACGAACCTTCCCCATTCAAGCCCGAAAGCGACGAAGAAAAACCTGCCGACGAAACCAAAGACAAAAAGAATGACGCAAAGAAAGCTGACGCCGCTAAATCAGGCGGTCAAAAACCCGACGAACAAAAACCTGGCGAGCAAAAAGAAGAGAAAAAAGCCGAAGCCGTAAAGCCCATCCAGATCGATCTCGATGGCATTGGCAAACGCGTCGCGCCCGTCCCTATCGGCGCGGGCATTTTGAGCAGCCTTTCGGCCCGCAAAGACAAGTTTTTCTACGTCACCACACCACAGGAAGCCCGCCAATTCGGCACGCCGGATCAAGGTCCAAAAAATGTCCTTCACATCTACGACATGACCAAGCGCGAAGACAAAATCTTGCTTGAGGGCATCGAAGGCTACGACATTAATAAGGACGGCACAAAGGTTCTTTACAAGGCTGGGCCAGTCCTCGGCATCACCGACGCCGTTCCCGGCAAGGCCAAAGTCGGCACCGGCAAGCTCAATCTCAGCGGACTTCAAGTGATGATCGACCCGCGTGAAGAGTGGCGCCAGATTTACCACGAAGCCTGGCGTCTCGAGCGCGATTTCTACTGGGACCCCAACATGACCGGCCACGACTGGAATAAAATCGGCGCGCGCTATGAAGCGCTCCTCCCCTGGGTGGCCCATCGCAGCGATCTGAATTATTTGATCGGCGAACTCATCGCCGAGCTCAGCACTTCGCACACTTATGTTGGCGGCGGCGATCAACCGAAAAAGCCGCGCGTCAGCGTTGGCATGCTCGGCGCCGACTACGAACCGGATGGCGGCTTCTACCGCATCGCGAAAATCTACCCCGGCGAAAACTGGAACGACGACACGCGCTCGCCGCTCACCGAACCCGGCCTCAAAGTAAAAGCTGGCGACTATTTGATCTCCGTAAACGCCCAGGAGACCCGCGCGACGCAGGACGTCTATTCCTACTTCCAGGATCTCGCTGGAAAACTCGTCGTGCTGAAAATCAATAGCAAGCCCAGCGCGGATGGCGCGTGGGACGTTACCGTAAAACCCATCGCCAACGAAAACGATCTCCGCTATCTCGATTGGGTGGAGGCCAATCGCCGCAAAGTCTCCGAAGCCACCGGCGGCCGCATCGGCTACATGCACGTCCCGGACACCACCATTCCCGGAATCATCGCCTTCGACAAAGAGCTCACGGGCCAACTCGACAAAGACGGCATGATTGTCGACGAGCGTTTCAACGCCGGCGGCCAGATTCCCGATTTCTACACTGAGAAACTCAAGCGCTCTCTCCTCGCCGTCATCTCAAATCGCGATGGCAAGGACTTTCCCTATCCGCCAGTCGCTATCTACGGACCAAAGGTCATGCTCGTCAACGAACTCTCGGGCTCTGGCGGAGATTTGTTCCCGTGGCTCTTCCGGTTCGAGAAAATTGGCCCCATCGTCGGCACGCGAACCTGGGGCGGCCTAGTCGGCATCAATCGCGGCGCGCCTCTGCGTGACGGGGGATTCGTCACCGCTCCAAGCGCGGGATTCTATTCCTGGGCCAACGGCGGCTCATGGGCCGTCGAAAATCACGGCGTCGATCCAGATTTTGTCGTACCGCAGAGACCCGATCTGGTTGTGGAAGGACACGACCCGCAACTGGAGAAGGCCATTGAATTGGCGAACGAAGCCCTGAAAGATTACAAGGGTCTTCCTCCCCGGCCGAAATTCCCGGGCTCGAACTAACAGCGCCGTTTCATTCCAAATTGTGGCGCCTACGTGCGGATGCAAGCGAGAACGGCCGGCGAAAAGCCGGCCCTTCTCATCTTCAAATGAAAAATAATTCAACCGCTAGCCAGGTGGCACGTTCCACGTTGCTGGACGTCGGAATAACCTCTGGCAAATGCGGCCAAGCGCGGCGGTGCTTGCCTGCATGCTCATGATCTTTCCTCCTTTCCAGCAGCGCGTCCCGAGCCACCCACAGGGGTATTGGCTAGCGGAACCGGTAGCACAGACTTCAGTCTGGGCAATCTTGAAATAAAACTCTCACGGCTTCTTCGGTGATCGCTTCTGCGCACTAACTGTCGGAGCCGGCGACGCACCATCCGAATCTGCCGCGTCATCCGATGCCGCATTGTTATTCCCATTCGTCACGCCAGAAAACGCCGAGTGCATCACGTCATTCGCAAAAAAGTTTTTCCCGTCCATCGGGACCATCATGATTTGCAGCTTGTCCGAGAGCCGCTCCGCAATAATCTTTTGAATCAGCATCGGATTCTGCTTCAAGACGCTCGCTTCAAATTTCATGCGCTCGGCATCGGCCGCGGCGGTGACGCGGATTCGGTTGGCCTCCGCCTCCGACAAATTTCTTTGCCGCTCGACTTCCGCCTTGCTGTCGATGATCTTCGCCTGCGCCGCCGCCTCCGCGTTTTGTAGCGTCGATTCCTTGCGCGCCTCTGCTTCCAGCTTGGTCTGCTCAATCTGCTTCTGCTTGAGCGGCAGTGTGTACTGCATCGCATCCGCTTCCGCCTTTGCCTGCAGCACGCGCACCGCCGCTTGCCCTTCCGCCTGTTTCACGTCGCGCGCCTTCTGCGCTTCCGCCTCGAGCTCCGCGATGCGCACTTCCTTCAACTTGATGTCTTGCTCAGTCCCCAACCGTTCGTTCTCCTGCTCTTTCAGCAGCAGGCCTTCAAGCCCCTTCGCGTACTCCGCGGGAAGCTGCAAATCGCGCAGCAATACTTCGCGCACGAGAATCCCGTCGCTCTCCAGCCGCGTCGTAATCGCCGCCGCAGCCTTCGAACGCAGTTCTTCCCGCTTCGTCGCAAAGATTTCCTGCGTGATGTAATTCGGCGCGAGCTGCCTATAAATCGTCGACACCACCGGCGCGACTACTTGTTCACCGACCGGCTGTGGCAAATTCGCGTGGATCGTATCCAAGCGCCGCGGGTCCAGCCGGTATCTCACAGAAACGGCCAAGCCAATGTTCAATCCTTCGCGCGCCTGCACGACCAACACTTCGTTCTCCGATTTTGCCGAAGCGCTCGCCAGTGTCGAGTACACCTGCTCTCGCATGTCATACAGCGCCACGCTATCGACGAGCGGCGTAACGAAGTGCATTCCCGGGTAAAGCGTGCCGGGCCGTGCGCCCCAAATCTGGCTAACGCGTACGCCGGCGGAGCCGTCCGGAATCACCACGATGCTCAGCGCCAGCAGGATGGGCACCACGCCCGCGATCGCGAGCCGCTGCGCCAGCCCCCAGCGGACCGGTCCAAAAGGGCGCTGTGCCGTTATCACCGTCCCAGTCCCCGCACCTGCCCCCGTTTCACTTGTCTTATTGCGCGCCAACAGTCGCCGAAGTTGCTCCGAGATAAATACGTCGTAGACCACCAAAGACCCGGCGCTCCCGAACAGCCCGACGCCGAGAATCATCAGCAAATACTTCAAAGCCAGCATGGTGTTGCTCCCTTCCCTCTCACTCCCGGGCGCTGCGGCGGAGCGGTGACTGCCAACTCCGCCGCTCACGTTGGGCCGGGAATCCTGCCCGATCAATCCAGGGCTCTGTTCACTCAGCTCGCGTAACTTAGCGGTTCGACGCGTTAGCCCGCGCCAGTTGCGCTATCCCGCGCACCAAACGCGTCGGCGCATTCACACGCCGGGCCGTCGCCGGCCGCATCAAAACGAACATCGCCCGCAAGAGCAAAGCGTTAAACGCCACGGCGGCAGCCGCGGCAAAAAGGGTTGTGACAACGAGCGTCGCGAAGTGCAGCATGGCGATCATGGTGTGCCTCCCCGGTCCTACAATGTCCTGCGACAATAGGAATGGCACGCCGAGCGCCATGCTAAATGTATTGAAAATAAAAGACTTATCTTCTCTACGGAAAGCGGCCTTTGTGTGGTGGGAAACACGCCGTGGCCAGCCAGCCGCGAAACCCTCGGACCTGTTTGGCCGCAAAAGCAATCAGAGCTATTGTAGTAGTGTCAGGGAAACGACCCGGGGCCACACGCCGGGCTAAATCCCGAAAGGAAGAAGGACGCGGACCTGCCTAGCCGGATCTTCAGCAGCTAAGCAATCCGCTTCCAGAGTCCACTCGAATGGCGCCACGCCCAGGAATGCGCATCGGCAGAATCCTCGGCATACCCATCTTTCTTCATTCGACATGGGTCATCATTTTTGCCGCCATCACCTATTCTCTCGCCATACAGTTCGAACAGCAGAATCCCGGTTGGCCTCCCGCTCAACAATGGAGCGTAGGCGTTTTCACAAGCGTTCTCTTTTTTGCTTCCCTTCTCTTCCACGAACTCGCCCACAGCGTCGTCGCCCAGCACTATAAAATTCGCGTTCTCTCCATCACTCTTTTCATTTTCGGCGGAGTCGCCAGCATCGAACGCGATCCTTCCAAAGCCATTCAAGAGTTCAACATTGCTATCGCCGGACCACTGGCCAGCGGCTTTCTGGCTGGAGTTTTCTTCGTCATGTATCTGCTCTTTCCGTCAAACGCTACCGTTGCGGCACTATCGGATTGGCTCTGGAAGACGAATGCAATGCTCGCCATCTTTAATCTTCTTCCTGGCTTTCCGCTCGATGGCGGCAGAATTTTCAGGGCCATCATCTGGGGGGCAACCAAGAATTTTTCCAAGGCCACGCGCGTCGCTGGTGCCAGCGGCCGTTTGATCGCCTACGCCATGATCCTTCTCGGCGGCTTCGGCGTTTTCAGGGGCTACCTCGCCCCGGGACTGTGGAGCGTTTTTATCGGTTTCTTTCTCCTTAACGCCGCGCAGGAAAGCGTCGCGCAAGCCGCGATTCGCGAAACTCTTTCCGGCCTCCGTGCCGCCGACGTGATGAGCAACGAAGTCCCCACCGTCGGCCGCGCTATCTCCCTCGAAGACTATGGCGCCGAAGTCCTACGCACCGGCCGCCGCTGCCACCTCGTCATCACCGACGACCGCCTCGTCGGCATGATGAACGTCCACACCCTCAATTCCGTTCCGCGCGACGAATGGGCTCACAATTCGGTCCAAGCCGTAATGATTCCCCGCGAGCGCATCCTTTGGGCCACTCCCGACGAGCCGTTGCTCGGCCTTCTCGAACGCCTGCTCTCCGCTGATATCAACCAAATGCCTATCGTCTCCGGCTCCGATGACGGCGCCGCCCAAATCATCGGCATGGTCTCGCGCGATTCCATCCTCCGCGTCATGCAAACGCGCACCGAACTCGGCCCGCTCTCTTTCGGCGCCGCAAGCAAATAGACCGTTCCATTCCATGCCGTGTGATGGGAACGGTTCGTCAGTTCTCGCTGGTTGATTCTTCTCCGTATCTTCCTACCTCCAAAATTCATCTTAGGTATACGATGGTTGTGGACCCAAGTTCTGTATTTATTTAAGGAGTCGCGAATGGCTAAGAAGAGCAAGTTCAATCAAGTTGCAGCGAAAATCGGAGGCGCGTTGGGCAAAGCGGACCGCAAAGCTCATCAAGTCGTGCGGGCTGGAACGCTTGCCAAAAAAGAGCTTCAAGATATTACGAAGCAGGTCGACGCCCTCAAGCGCCAACTGGCAAAGACCAGCAAGCGTCTTAGACACGCCCTCAGCTAGATTCGAGAAGCCCGGCCCAATACCTCAACACTCAAGAGTAGCCGCATTTTCTGCGCGACGGTATTTGTCTGCCCGTGCCCCTCCCAATCCGCCGAAACGCTTCTTCCCTCGTTCACGTCCTTCCATTAGCCCGTATGTAGTCCGTATTAAGAATGTCTCTCGCATTTGGTTTATAATGCGCCGCCCGTGGGGAAGATAGCCTGAGCACGACTCACCAAACAGATTGGAGGAGGCGCAGCCATGAAATCGGCGACTGCTAGGAAATCCTTGTCGTCTAGATATCCCTGTTGGGTCCGTTGGGACTCGCCGACGCTGCTCATTTCTTCGGCGATCTTTGTGGTGGGCCTAAGCGCGCAAACGCCGGGCCGTTCGGAAAACGCGTCCCCGGCTGCCGCAGCTTCCTCCGATGCCGCAACGCCTGCATCCCTTGCCCCCATTACCACTCCCAACTATGCTCTCGAAGCCCGCTTCCTCCCAGCCAGCGTGAATCAACTCGTCTTCGACCTCTCCGTCACGCCCCACTGGTTCACGCTCTCCGACAGATTCTGGTACAGCTACCGAACCACCGACGGCACGAAGTATTACATCGTCGACCCTCTCAAAAAATCCAAGTCGTTTCTCTGGGACAATGCCAAGATAGCCGCCGCTCTCTCAACGCTCACCAATTTCCCGTACGACTCGCAACATCTCCCTATCAAGCGCTTAAGGCTCGTTGACAAAGACACTCGCATGCGCTTCGAAGTGGAAATTCGCAAAGACGGCGTCGTTCCCAACGAGCCCGAGAAAAAATCCCAGGACGATGGCAGCCAGCAAGGCAACGAAAGCGAAATCAAGCAGAACGAAGACAAGCAGAAAGAGGACAAGCAAACCGAGCAGCAGGGCCAGCGCGCCGCACGCCCAGGCCAATCTCCGGAAGCGCCTGAAGAACCGCGCATTCTCTCGTTCGAATACGATCTGGCCACCGCAAAAGTCACGCGCCTCGATAATGTTGAGCCCATGCGCAAAAAACCGCTATGGGCGGCGGTTTCCCCAGACGAAAAAATCTTCGTCTTCGCCCGCGGCCAGAATCTCTACATGATGGACGCTGACAACTACGCCAAGGCTCTCAAGAAAGCCGGTGACGCCACCATCCTCGAGACCCAGCTCACCACCGACGGCGTCGAAAGATTCGGTTACGCCCGCCGCATTCTTCCTGAGCAAGAAGAGGAGTTAAAGAAAGAAGAAAAGGGTGACACAAACAAAGCCGGCATCCGCGCTCCTGCTATCACCATCCACTGGTCCAAAGACTCAAAAAAATTTGCCGTCACGCGTGACGACTTTCGCAAAGTCCCCGACTTTTGGGTCATCCATTCGCTTGCGAATCCCCGCCCCACGCTCGAAGCCTATCCCTATCCGCTCCCCGGCGAGGACATCATGCCAGGCTCGCAACTAGAAATTCTCGACGTCGCTTCCAAACAACGCGTCGTCGTGCAAGCCAAAAATTTTCCTGAGCAGCAGCTCCGCATCGCCGACGCACCAGCCCTCGAGCGCGATCGCGAAGAGCTCCGCCAGGAACAGGAAGGCATGCAGGAGGGTAGCCAGATGCCCGTCACGCGCGTCAGCCCCCGCTGGCTCTCCGACACGTCCGACAAGCTCTATTTCACTAGCATCAACCGCGATTTTCGCAAAGTCGACGTCTGCGTCGCTGACACTACGACCGGCGCCTCAAAAACGCTCATCGAAGAACGCTCCAACGTCTGGCTCAGCACCAAGCCGCTGCGCCTCACTGGAAACGGCCTGGAACTCATCTGGTGGTCCGAACGCGACGGCTGGGCGCACTACTACCTCTTCGACTCCGCCGGCAAACTCAAAAACCAAATCACTTCCGGCGAGTACGTCACCGATCAAGTCATTTCTCTCGATGAAAAATCCCGCACCCTCTATTTCACCGCCAACGGCCGTGAGCGCGGCGAAGATCCCTACTACACGCATCTTTATCGTATCGGTCTGGATGGCGCTGGCCTGCAGCTCCTATCACCCGGCAATTTTTCTCACGCCTTCAGCGCTCCGGACTCTGGCAGATATTTTGCCGACACCTATTCCCGTGTCGACACCGCCCCAAAATCCGTCCTCCTCGACGCGCAAGGCGCCCAGCTCCTCGATCTCGAAACCACCGACATCTCTCAACTCCTCAACGCCGGTTTCAAATTCCCCGAAGTCTTCAAAGTCAAGGCCGAAGATGGCATCACCGATCTCTACGGCGTCCTCTACAAGCCCTTCGATTTCGATCCCGCCCGCAAATATCCACTGATCGAGTTCGTCTACCCCGGTCCGCAAACCGAAAGCGTGAACAAAACCTTCTCACCCAAGGGTCCCAACGTCCCGCTCTCGCAACTCGGTTTCATCGTCATTGAAGTCGGCGCGCGCGGTGGAAGTCCTCAGCGCAACAAATGGTATGACAGCTACGGCTACGGCAATCTCCGCGACTACGGCCTCGCCGACAAAAAAGTTGCCGCCGAGCGCCTCGCCGCCATCCACCCGTACATCGATCTCGCGCGCGTCGGCATGTGGGGCCACTCCGGCGGCGGATTCATGACCGCCGCAGCCCTCTTGCAATATCCCGATTTCTACAAAGCCGGCTGGTCCGAATCCGGCAATCACGACAACAACGTCTACAATCGTGACTGGAGCGAAAAATACCACGGCGTCCGTGAAGAATTGCTCAAAGACGGCACCGAAAAATTCATCTACGAAATCGACAAGAATTCCGACCTCGCCAAGAATCTAAAAGGCCATCTCATGCTCACCACCGGTGACATGGACGAAAACGTAAGCATGGTCAACACTATGCGCGTCGCCAACGCCCTCATCAAAGCCGACAAGCGCTTCGAAATCCAAATCTATCCCGGCATGCGCCATTCCTACATGCCGATCGTCAGCTACGTCGACGTGGCCCGCGGTGATTTCTTCGCTCGCTGGCTCCTCGGCTCTTCCGACACCCGCGCCGACATCATCGAACTCCAAAACCAAAAACAAGCCACCCCCAGCAAGAAATTCAAGGAGTAAGGGCAGTCTTTCTAAATTGCTTTTTTATTCTTTTTCATGCCGAGGCTTATCCCGCCAGGATATCTCCGCTGATTGTGCAAAAGTGTACAGCGCATATCCTGGAGAGTCTTTAGGATGCGCCCGTGGATGGTCAGCCGGCGCCTAGTGGGATTTCTTCATCGGTGACACGCGATTCTATAAGAGCCCACGGTTCCGATCGGCCTGCATACAGGAATATGGTTGGATCATCAGCCACGTCCACGCCTTCGTCCTGTATTCGCTAAGCGGCTGCGCGACACGATGCGCGATTCGGCGCTTATGTTTCCTGTCGCATCATCACAAAGTTGCCGGCTAAGACCTATGACAAACGCAGTGCCCCCGCCCCACAGAACTGAAGGGCGGTGCATTTCTCCATGAAGATCCTCTTCCCCGCATTAATTTGTTCCCTGCTGTGCACTGCACCTGCTTCAGCACAATCCTCAATCGCGGGAGGAAATGGCGACGCTCCCGACACCGCAAGTGCTGAAACTCCGCTCGCCCCCATAAGGCCCGTAAAACCCATAAGGAGCAAAACTCCGATCGCGACGGCCAAGTGTAAGACTGTAGAAATCGGAGTGGGCTACTCCTACGTAAGTCAACCCGGGAACCAGTCCAATCGATTGGGCTTACAGGGCGCGGATGCCAGCTTCACGATCAATTTTTCTCGACTCGGCATAACGACTGATGTGGGGTATGCGCGAGCCTCCAACGTACTGGGTACGGGGCGCAATAGTACGCTCTTTACTTACCTCGCGGGTCCCGTTTTTCATCACACGGTGCACCGTAAGTTTGATACTTACGTTCATGCGCTCGTCGGGGGCGCCAAAGTGGGTGGTCCGGTTCTTACCAATGACGGGACCATCCTGCTCGGGGGATGGACGACTGGCTACGCCTGGGCAGTTGGCGGCGGCGTTGAGTACTGGGCGACAGATTCCATGGCCATTCGCACGGGTGCGGACTATTTGAGAACTTCATTCTACGATTCTTCGCTCGTGGTTCGGGGCCAAAGCAATCTCAGGACAACGGCGGCCGTCGTCTTTTATCTCGGAAAGCCCTCGCGGAAACCCCGGCTGCTGGCACCGCGTTAACTCTTGGCCGGCCTTTCACCACTTGTCCGCGTTAATCGGGAGTTATGGCGCATTCCGTGTCAGAGGCGCTGCAATCAGCAATGTGGCACTACACCTTTGATCCATCCCGTTGTATAAAGCCCGTTGTATCGAGCTCGGCGCATCGTTTAATATCCTCCGGTTGCTCAAATGAACGCCGACGAATCGGCTGTCCCGTATCGTGACAAACCTGCGCGATCGGGATTGAAAAACAATGACCGTATTAACGCCCAGTTCAAACCTCGGCCGTCATCTCTTTGGAGTGGCGGCTTTGGCCTTTGGCCTCATCACGCTGGCCTGGCACGACTACAACGGCTGGCATCAACCGCGTTACCTTGTCTACGCCGCCGCCGCTGCCCTGATTCTCGGCGGCGCTGCGATTCAGTTCCGTCGGACCGCGAAAACGGGCGCCGCTGTCCTTGGTGCGGTTTATCTTGTCTTCGCCCTACAGTGCGTGCCAGGAATCGTCGCCGCGCCGAAGATCTACAATAGCTGGGGCAACTTCTTCGAGCAGTTCTCTCTCGTGACCGGAGCGTCGATCGTTTTTGCGCGCTTGTCATCGGCAGGGTCGCCGGAAACGCTCAATCGGATCGGCCGCATTCTTGTGGGCCTCTGCGCCGCTTCCTTTACCCTCGAACAGAAGTTTTATCTTTCCGCTACCGCCAGTCTTGTTCCGAAGTGGCTTCCGCCAAGCCAGATGTTTTGGGCGGTAGCGTCGACTGTTGCTTTCGCACTCGCGGCCGTGGCTCTTCTTACCAATCGAATGGCGCTTCTCGCGGCTCGCCTGCTGACGATAATGCTCGTGATCTTTGGGCTACTCGTATGGCTACCGTTGCTTCTTTCGGCTCCCCGCAGTCATACGAATTGGAGCGAAACCGCTGAGACCTTCGCAATTGCCGGAACAGCATGGATTCTCGCTGATCTCCTCGGCGAGTATCGGCGTAAGGACCACCGCCCGCGATGACGTGAGGCATGCCCGGCTCACGTGCGTATTCCCTTCAAAACAGAATGGAAGTCAAATAAGCCCCCGCCGGTTCGTTGTAAAGTCCCATCGTCATCAACGTCAACGGCTGCACGACGCGAAGCCCACTCTCGAGGCACCAACGAAACAATTCAGCATTTCGGCTAGGGACAAGAATGCCCGGCCCTTGAAAAGCCGCCGCTGCGGCAATCAAAGCCTTCAAATCTTCGTTCGTCTCGCCAACCGCGTGCCCGGAAAACGCCATCGAAGAGGCATACGCAGTCACGCGCCCATCGCGCTCGGCGACAGTTGCCGTGCCATGCTGAATCGAATCCTGCACCTCGCCCCCACGTTCGTGGCCGTGAACTCTCAAACATAAGTCGTTGCAAGCGGCTAGGTCTCGAGCCACTGCAGGCCGAATCGAGTACCCCGGCAGCATTTTCTTCATCGCTGGCCCCTGCATGCAGGAAAGCGGCTCGCGCACAACGAAACCAAGCTTCGCGTATAGCGACAGCGACCGATTGTGGTATGCCGCCTGCACTAGCCTTACTCCTGCAAATTTCCGTTCCACGGCGCGTGTAAGCACTGCCTGCATCAACGCGCGTCCCGCCGCGCGATTCTGCGCCGACGCGTCCACCGTGATCGGCCCAACACCGGCAATCGGTGTCCTCTCATCCAAACAGTTGCTACCGATGATTTTCCCGTCCCGTTCAGCCACCACGCAATAAAACCCCGGGTGCGAGAACATCGCCAAGAGCACTGCAATGGAGACCTCCGGCGCCGGAAAGTCAGGAGGAAAATTGTGACGATTGGCAAGCACGGTAAACGCCTCGAAACAAATTCTTCCGCACACTTCGGCGTCCGCCGCAGAGGCTCGGCGAACGACCAAGGATGGCTCGCCGGAATGCACCGTTTGTGATTGTCCTGCCATGGTCGTTCTCTCCTAGCCGAAATCCCGGCGGCAACCCAGGAAGGCAATATCTGCGCCTGACCGGCTGATTGTCCCGCTATTTGATGATCGCTATTCAGATCAACGCCGCCATTCTAACAAGGAACCATGGCGAAGGGACTCCCGCTAGGAGAGGAACGTCCCGTCTGTCCTCGGTTTCTCCAAGAGAAGCTTGCCGATGGCGATTGAGCGGGATACTCTTCGGCGTGGCAGTGGTGACAGATGATGTCCAAAGCGACGGCGAAACATATTTTCTTGTACGGGATAATCGGCGGAATTCTGATTGCGGCGCTCAAATGGAGCGAATACCGATTCCTGGTCATTGACCATTCCATCGAAATCTACAGCGGGCTAATCGCCGCGACGTTTGCCGCGGTGGGGATCTGGCTGGGGTTGAAGCTGACGCGGAAACAGGAAAGGATTGTCGTGAAGGAAGTGCCTGTTACGGTGCCGGTGCCTATGGCCGTGCCATTTTGCCCCAATGAAGCGAAAAGGGAAAAATTGGCGATTACTCCGAGGGAAATGGAAATCCTGGAGCTGATTGCGCAGGGGATGAGCAATCGGGAGATTGCAGAGAAGCTGTTTGTAAGCGAGAACACGGTGAAGACGCATTCGAGCCGGGTTTTCGATAAATTGGGAGCTAGACGGCGGACACAGGCGGTTCAGTTAGGTAAGGAATTCGGGCTGTTGCCCTAGAAATGTCTTACGAAAGAGTGAATTTTCGCTGCAAGTGGCAAAATCATCCAAAAGGGTGACGACAAGCCCCTCTCCTGATGCGGTATGGTGCGCCTGAATTCATGCATACCCACGGACTTAAAGGAACCAAGCAATGAAACGAACCATTCTCATCTTTGGACTTATATCGGGAGCAATTTCGTCGCTGATGATGGTGTCGACGATACCGTTCCTCCACAAAATAGGAACCGCCAAAGGGGCGATTGTTGGCTATACGGCCATCGTGCTCTCGTTCATGCTCGTGTTTTTCGGAATCCGGTCCTATCGAGAGAATGTCGGGAATGGTGAAATCACGTTCGGAAGGGCATTTTTGGTGGGAATTGGTATCACATTGATTTCGTGCGCCTTCTATGTGGCTACATGGGAAATCATTTACTTCAAGTTCATGCCGGACTTTATGGATAACTATGGCTCGCACACGATAGAAAAATTGAGAGCGGCCGGGGCGACAGCAGAAGTGATTCAAGCAAAGATCAACGAATTTAACCAGCTCAAGGAAAACTACAAGAATCCCCTCTACAATTCGGCGCTCACATTCCTGGAGCCTTTCCCCGTAGGACTACTGATCACGTTGACTTCTGCTGGGATCTTGAGGAAAAAGCGTAAGGTTCAGATAGCCGCGACTTCCTAGCGCTCCGCCGAGAGAGCGATGGTCCAATCGCAGGAGTGCGTGGACCGAAACAAGGGAATCCCCAGTTTCTGAGGAAGAGTGCTGTTTCGGCCAGCTCTCCTGTTGTTTTCCAAAAGGAGCGATGGCAAGCTACCTGTTGGGAACCTAAATGAGCGCGGTTACGTATAGGTGGAGGAGGAAGAGCAGCAGGACGTCTTGCACGGGACACTGGCTTTGAGTATCGAAAGGAATGGTGTTAGAAAGCTGGTGTGGGATTTGAGCTGGGCGAATTGGGTTACAAAATCCTGGCCCCAATTCGCCCGTCTCGAGTCGCCTAAGCCCATCCATGGGGGAACCGGGGGACAGACGGGGCGTTTTCTATTGCATTATGCGAGCTTCGTGTAGGGTCGATGATTTTCTCAGAAAGCGGGAATGTTCCTGTCCCCAATTCCCCGAGTTCACTCAGACCATGGTAAGGCAGCGGTTCCGGTAGAGCTCCGCGGGGTACTTGATGTCGGGGGCAGGCGCGGTTCAACGCTTCTGGCACAGGTGGAAGATGTAGTCCTTCGCCTTCACGGCCACATGGCACGTGTGTCCGCAGTCTGAGGGGCTTTTAGTTAGCATCGGCCGTGAACTTGTCCGATGCGGCTTCGTAGTTGAAAACCGCTTATCCCCATCCGCCGCTTTTCGGAAATCTCTTGCTGTCCTTTTCCATGACGAAAGCCTGGGTAAAGACGTCTGGCACATCCACGACGAAGGGGGCCTCCGTGCTCTTCTTCGGCTTCCATTGGAGCTTCGCGATCATGGAACCATCCGGGAAAGGCTGGCCGTTGCCCGGAACGCCGGCCTTGTACGCCTTGATCATGGTCGGATTGGCGACGATCACCTTGAGCACTTCGTCGGTCCGGGCGGAAGAGACCACCGCCCAGTCCTCGTATCC